>MDSY01080779.1_pt1 | contig 12328 bp, 10 predicted proteins | sample 811131 | NCBI WGS metagenome assembly MDSY01 (sample SAMN05326643, study PRJNA326480) | marine metagenome | isolation source: seawater | place: Atlantic Ocean: South West | collected 2010
GCTCTTCAGCCCGTTGGTCAGCGCAAAGAGTGCATCGAAGCGTTCGGGCAGTGTCTTCTTCTTGAGCGCCGCCTGAACCTCCTTCGGGATGCCTGCGCATATTTGGTTTCCTTCGCTCGTGCTGAACATGGCGAAGCCACTGTCATCCGCCTGGCCGCAGGTACAAAAGTCGTCCGCCTTCTCGAGCGCCTTGGCACGCGCCTTGGTGATCAGAATGTGACGTAGCTGCGACATCTGCTCCGCGGTGTACTCCGGCTCCTCCGCAGGCTCGCTCTCGTCATCAGAGCCGCTGTTGACGCCCACGACCAGCATGGCGCCGACGCAGTTGTACTTCTCCTGCGCGTCCTCAAGGCGCTTGAAGTGCGCTTCCTTGGGCGACAACGTGCCAGTCTTCTGCTTCTTTGACGCCTGCTTGGTCGGCATGCGGGAAGCACGGCACGAGGGGCAGGAGGACAAGCTCGCTTGGCCAAGAACGGCTTTTTTTTTGGCCACCTTTTTTTCAATCAGTAACACGTGTATGTTATTATGTATAGTATACAGACTATGTAGTCAAAAGAAAAAAGGAACTTGGGGTCCCGCCTTGGAGTCACTACGCAGGCGCGGTGCGCGATGTCGACGAGCAGCATGGACGGTGACGAGATCGTGCAGTACGTGGTGTCGAACCCTGAGGTGGCGGCTCAGTTCAGCGGGCTCACGCTCGACGGCCTCCGTCGGCGGCCGGCGGAGCTGCAGGCGAAGCAGCACGGCCTCGAGGCGCAGCTGCGAGAGCTGGCGAGCGGCCCCGGCTGTGCGGGATTCGTCGAGAGTGCCCGCTGCATCAGCGAGGTGCACGCGCAGATGCGCGCGCTCGCCGACCACCTCGCCAAGCTCCAAGCCTCCCTTCCGCGAATCAGTGCCGCTGCCGACTCGCTGCTCAGCACCGCGCAAGAGAGCATCGTCCGCCGCGAGCGGTACGCGCTGCTGCAGGAGCACCAGGCGGATCTCGCTGGGCTGCTCGAGCAGCCGCAGCTGATGGAGAGCTGCGTGCGCAACGGCCTCGCCGACGAAGCCCTCGAGCTCTTCGCCGCCGCCAAGACGCGCGCACTCGTCCATCCTGACGTGCCTTTGCTCGGCAGTCTCGTAGAGGAGATGAGCGGCTCGATCGGCGAGCTTCGCAAGCAGCTGCTCACGGAGCTCGCGGGCCCCCTGCAGCTCCCAGAGGCGCTCAGATCCGTCGGGATCCTCCGAAGGCTCCCATCACCGCACGCGCTCTCCGAGCGCACACTTCAGATCTGCTTCCTCCGCAACCGAGCGCTCCATATCGCGAGCGCAGAGGCTGCGGTGCAGCGTGACGACCCGGTGCAGTTTTTGGTGAGATACCTCGACCTCTGCCGGATCCACTGGCACGAGACGGTCACGCACGCGCGCGCGCTCTTCGCCCACGCGCTCACGCCTGCGCTCGGTGCCGACGCAGCTGATGCAAGCGCTGGCGGTCACGTGGCCGGGGTCGCGTGCTGCCCGGCGGGCGTGAGCGCGGGGACGCCGCTGGTGGCGAGGGTCGATGGAGGCGTCGGCGTGCTCGTTGAGGCGCCGCCGCATGCGCTCGCCGGAGCCCAGTTCGAGCCGCGGCCTTCGGGCGCGCAGAACGGCGGCTGGCGGCGGGGATGGGGCGCGCCGGTCGGCGGCGAGGCGCGGCAGGTGGAGAGCGAGGCTAGAGAGCAGCTGGTTGCGGGCGAGCTGGTGAGTGGCTCGGAGCTCACAGCGGCGCTCCTCGCCTCGTGGGCCAACGAGCGCCTCGATGAGCTCCTGAGCACGCTCGAGGCGCGCCACCACACGCACGCACACACACACGCGCGCGCGCAGACACCCGACCATACCCAAGCCGGTACCTAGCGAGTCACCCAGCCGATGCCTCAGCGAATGCCGCCGCCCACAACCTCGTCGCCCATCAGCGAACAGCGCACGCCCTGGCCGCCCGACTGACCCTTTGGCCTCTCCCCTCGTGTGCCACAGGAGTGGTTGCCACGCGTGCAAGAGTTTGCCTTGCTCGCTGCCATCCTCGAGCATGCGGACGCCTGCTGCGCCGCGTTACGTACGGTGGGTCTTGATGTGGCACCGCTGCTCGCGCCATCTTTCCGCGAGACGCTCCTCGAGCTCTTCACCTCGCATCTCGCCTCTGCCGCCGATCAGTGGCGACACGCGATCGCCGCCGGACCGCTCGCCGCGACGGGCGCCGCCACAGACTCGGCGACGGCCGAGGGTCTCGCGGCGCGTGGCGAAGCGGTGAGCGCCCGCGCACTCCCGCTCGCGCCGCCACTCGCGCTGCTACGCCATCCGCCGCTCGCGCACCTGTGCAACCACCTGCTCGCGGCGCTCAACGAACTCAGGCTCTGCGCGCCCACGGTGATGCGCGCGGCGCTGCTCGATAGGCTCGGATGTACACTCCGTCGCTGCGTGCACGCGCTCGCCGAGATGGCGCAGGGGGCGCACGGACGACCCGACGGCTTGAGCGCGCTCTGCAGCTGCTTCCGTGCCCAGCTCCTCCCACACATCTTGCAGGTGCCGCACGCAAGTTGCACCCTCGTGTGAAATGCTCTGTTTTTTGGCCCCCCCCGACACCCGCGCTGCTCGCCCCCCCAACCCGCCGACTCACACACATACACACAGCGGCGTGCCTCCCCACCGCCCAGGCATTTGATACGGCCATGCCCTCGTATCCGCCCCCGGACCCATTGGGCGCCCAAATACTCACGCCGAACGACGATGGCGCGAGCACTTTGCTCAAGGCGCAACTCTGCGCTCAACTCGAGCCTCTCATCGGGACCGCTGCAGCCGAGACTGCCGATGAGGCGAACGCGGCGTGCTCGGTGGAGCAGGGGCAGAGCATCGTTGCAAATCTGCAAGATGACGCGCCTTGAGCTGGTGGTGGCGTTTCTCTTCGAGCCGGGAGCACGGAGACAAAGAAATCCAATGTGAATGTATTGAATCATACAAATTATGAATGAAAATGAACTCTAGGAATCCTATAATTAATTATTATAATAGTATTTTGTATGAGTAAAAAGATAAGTCATTAGGAACCTATACAAGAAGCAAATAATTTAAAAGAATGATGTGAATTACATGTATCCAGCGAGTTTACAGTCCTGCAGCACTTGCGTACCTGATGTCCACCTGCTTCGAGCCCTTGCGCATCTTGAGCGATCGTCTGAAGCCGGGCCTTCCTTCATCTTGAGTGAGGTGCGAGTCTACTTTTGATTGAGGTACGCGACTGGGCCCACATGCTCCAGCTCATCGTCACGATGCCTGGAGATGGCATCTCGAGCAGTACCGCCGCGAAGAGCGCGAGAATGGGCAGTGATACGGACCACTTCCACGCCGACCGTGGCGGACGAGTGCTCGAAGACGCTGCAACGTGCGTCCGCGCCGGGTCGCCGAGTCGCGAATTGCGCAGGCGATCGTTGGGCTCCCATTGCGACGTGGGCGTCTGCGGCGGGGAGTCGGTGCCGCTCGGCACCGCCCCGTGCGCGGCGGCGAGGGCGGAGAGCTGAGGCATGCGCGCACTGCCGCGCCCCGGCGAGGGCACGCTGATTTCGGCGAGCGCGCAAGGGATCTGCACGCAGTCGAGCAGCAGCTGGCGTTCATGAAGCAGCATGGAGTGTCTGAACTGCACGCGGAGGTCTGGGAGGTTGGTCTTGCGGATGTCATTGCCGCGGACGCCCGCGAGTTGGTAGCTGCCGCCCAGCCAGTGCGCCTTGACGCACGGCTCAAACGAGCTCTGCAGCACCGAGTTGCGCGCAATCTCGGCGCAATCGACCGAAGAGAGCCGCCAGACCTGCTTTGCGACGCAGTACTCTTCCATGAGAGGCTCCTTTGTGTGATGGAACATGAGCGGGTCGTCGGTGGAGAGGCTCACGTTGAGGCCCACCGCGAAGAACTCGTAGAAGGGGTTCTTCGTCAGCCGCAGGAAGAGCGCGTTGTTTGAGAGAGGAGAGAGCGCGCAGCCGATCTGAGTAATGTAGTAGAGGTACTGGAGCGAGGGGCTCTTGCGCAGGTTGATGCCGTGGTTGATTCCGCGCGCGGTGAGGAAGGCGGCGTGCAGGTGGTTCAGGTCTCCCGCCTCGCCCGCGTGCGGGCGGAAGCAGAAGGTCGAGAGGCCCCGGCTCCGCCGCAGCTGGTTGAGGCTGTTGAGGTTCGCGTAGAGATAGAAGCAGTAATACGCATAGTGTGGGTTGCCTTCCCTCCACTGCTCTGGCAGTGGCGCTGGCGCGCCTGTCGACGGCAGCAGCCCCTCGGGCTTGGACTCGTCGTCGACGCAGTCGAAGCCCACCACCTGCTGCAGCATCAAGTCGAGGTGCGGGTGCGAGCTGGGGTCGGTCGACACCTCGAAGAGCGGCCGGAAGATATTGTCGAGCATCTCGCAGAAAGTGCTCACGAGCCCCTTGGTCTGGTACAGCCCATAGAGGCGCGGCACCTGTATGAGCCACCGGTTGCTGTTCGAGTGAAGCCGGTGCTCGACCACCCACGCCGCGAGCTGGTCCCACTCTCCTGCCGTGCGCCCGTAGACCGAGATGCGGTACTCGGTCAGCTGGTACTTGCTCTCTTGAAGGTCGTCGAAGAGCTCGTGAGTGAGCTCGGCGAAGTACCGCCCGCGCACCATGTTGTCGCTCTTGAGGAACACGTCTCGGAGCGTTCCCATCCCCAGCGGGTTATACTTGAGGTTGAACTTGTCGAAGCGGCAAAAGATGGACTGGTCGGCGTGCATCCCGAGTGCGTCAAGACTGAGATCGTATGGCGAGAGGCCCATGTCTTCGAAGACCTGCGCGAGCGTGCGCGTCCGTCCGTCCGCGCTCCTACTCACCACCGCCTCTGGCTCCGTCTTCAGCTTCTTCTTGATGAAACGCAGCAGGTGCTTCTGGTTCATCGCCGCCGCGAGGTGCACGTGTGTGTCCACCTTGCGCACGTTGTAAAAGTCGCGGTGGGGGACCTGCCGCTGCTCGCTCGTCTCTGCTTGCTCGTGCTCCATGGCGTGCAGGTGGAAGCGCGACTCGAGCCGCTGCAGCCGCCGGTAGCAGAACGAGTTGACCGCCGCGTCAGAGCAGATCGCAATCAGACGCTGCAGGTCACGGGTGAAAGTTCTCAGGCTCGGCGAGGCGGAGAAGACGGCCGTCGTGGGTGTGCTGCCGCCGCCGACTGGGTGCGCGATAAAGACGCCGTGGCGCATCTCGAAGTGATACTGCCCACCCTCAAAGCGCGGGTGCACAAAAGGGTCGTACGGTGGCGCGCCGTGCACCGAGGGCTCGATGCTCTCGTAGTGACCACCGGCGGGCGGCCGCTCGACCTCCTGGCGGTATTTGTCCCTCAGGGCCACGGCTTCGCGCAGCTTCGCGCACACTAGGCTCACCTCCTCCTGCGCGAGCTCTCGTTGCTGCTCAGCCATCGCCTCCCAGAGGAGGTGCGGCGCGTCCTTCGTTTCGGTGCTAGGCTTCTCGACGCTGGGCTTCGCCGCCTGTGGCACCTCGGCTGACGCCACCACCTCAGCTTCTAGCAGACGCACGCACCGCTCCGCCTCTGCCACACTCGGCTCATCCACGACATCGTCGTCGCTTACGCGCGCTTCTGCCGGCCCGGCCTTTTCCATTTCGTCGGCCGGCATTCGCGATGTAATTATAAAAGGGAGTGTCATTAGTAGAGTCCCTTGGGGACTCTACTACTGACACTCCCTTTTATTATTAAGGGAGGTGGATTAACGCCTAAATCCTTCGGCTTCGGCTCCCCGCCGGTCGACATGCTCCTACCCATTTTCATCGCGCTGGATGTCTTGTGCGTGGCAGCGGACCCCACCTTCTTTGGGAGCACCGCTGGGCAGGCTCCTCCGCCGCTAGACCCCGCCGAGATCCCCGCTCCCTTGGAAGGTGGCGTCGCATACGAATGCGTCTACGCATGTGACATGCGAAAGCTTCGCGAGATGCTCTTCGCGCCTGCATCGCCCTTCTATTCAGAGTTCATGCGGCAGATGGGTCGCGATCAGGTGGTCGTGGAGCCGTACCGCAAATCTGGCAACGTCTGGGAGCGCAAGGTGACATATCGAGCTCCACGCACGACGCTCGTCAGGTCCAACACTGTCTACGAAACGCATTCCATGTAACGCTCGAACCATCCAGCGTCGCACCTTTTCTGCACAGCAGCGATTTGAGCGTGCCGCCTGTCTTGCGCGCCACCCGCTGCGCCCACCCCGAGCTCCCGCACTGCTCCACTGCTCACACCGCTCTGTGCCCACGATGTATTCGACGCCCACGATGTATTCGACTCGCGTTTTTCCCCGACAGCTCGTGTCCGAAGCCGGGCGTCTGTGTGTACGAGTGCGAGGCGCACACTCCCGAGGTGCCCTTTGGCGACTGCTTCGTGACGCGCGTGCGACAAGTCCTCGCGTCGGTCCCCGCGCTCGAGGGCCAAGGGAACAAGGAGCCGGCGTGCCTCTTCCAAGCGTCTTGGTCTGTCGAGCTCACGAGGTCGACGATGATGGAAGGCGCCATTCACCGAGGCGCGCGCAGCGGCCTTCAGAGCAACTTCATGGCGTATGCAAACGTCCTCGAGCAACGCTTTGGTGTGCGGCTTGCTGGCACAGAAGGGACGCCAGCTCTCGCTGCTTCCACGAAGAAGAATCTAGAACCGGTGGCTCCGATTGTTCGTCCGATCGTTCGGCTCGCCAAGATGGCCTCGGCCATTTTCACAGCAAGGTTGCTCGGCCAACAGGCTTGGCAGCTGAAGCGGAAGCTGGTGGAGAGTCATAGCATTGTACAGCATGACGCATGAACACTGCCAGACACAGAGCCGCGGCTGGTGGATCATGGTTCATGTCCGAGGTTGATCACCTTAGCTGACCATGCGCGCACCCCCTAGTTCTACAGTAGATTTAGTATATACATCCAATCTCAATCTCAATCAGCCAAATATTGCTATTTGGCGATAGAGTAGTTATGGTTAGGAATTCAGTGGCGCCACCAAACGCAAAGTAGTATAAGTACGCACTATAAGTATAGTGAATATCATTGTTATTGTCATGATAATCACATAATGCAAAAAGGGGAACACGCATATAAAATTAAAAATACATACTAGTATTATCAACATATATAAATATATACATGTATTATGAATATGATTTCAGTTTTGTGTTGCCATAACTGAGCAGGACACGATGACAAATCTGTTCGCGTCACGATGATGCCAAGCAGAGCCAAGCAGAAATACAGCTCCGTCTTATGATTGAAGGACCGTGGAAGCACCAACCCACCGCACGACACGTGCGCTCGCTCAAACGCCGACGCTTTGCGCCATGTTTGCGATCTCCTCGTGCGCCTGCAGACGCTCCTCGACAGAGAGCGAGGCGAAGTTACGCCCACTCTGCGCCTCCCACTTGCGCACCGCTTTGACCGAGGTGGTGCGCTTATCTCGGTGGATTCGCTCCTTTTTGAACTTGGCGTTGTGAGATTTGAGAAGGTGAAGCAATGCCTCGCCATCCTGCGCACACTCAGCATCGTCTCGTCTCGCCTGGTGGCTCTGCGCATGATGCGCGCTTGGAGCAGCGCTCGCAGCGCCCCCCGTGGCAGCGGCACGCGCTCCGCCGGCGGGCGCTCCGAGCGAGACCACAACGTGCATCGGAGCCGCCCGGGGCGGCGGTGGCGCCTTTGCCACCTGTGGCTTCTCCTGCACCGGCGGCGGCGGCTTGCCGGCTGGCGGTCGTCTGGCCGCGTTGACCCGCTCGTTGTGCGATGAGAGCGCCCGGAGCACACGCTGCTCCTGCCGCTCCTGCTCCCTGCGCGTTGCCTTCTCGCGCTGCCACGCCTCGAGCTGCTCCCGTCTAGACGTCTCCTTCCTATCCCTAAGCGCGGCCGGATGGAGTCCACTCGCACCGCACTCGGCGCCAGAGCCCTCGGCGGGCGGCGGCGGCGCAAGCACAGTTCGGATCGGTCCTCCCAAGGCCGTAGCACCAGGCACGCCAACCACCGAGCCGCCGGCACTGCTGCCGCTCACGGCTGAAGCCTCGGAGAGGGCGGCGGCGGGCATCTCCCGACCGCGACACCGCTGCGGGGGCGAGCGGCTGAGGCGGCTGAGGCGGCTGTGCTCGCCGGCGCTCCGTTGCGGCACGGCGCCGAGCGATGTCATGCGCAGCTCCGAAGAGCCGGCGGGCAGCGCCGCAGCCGACGGCGCAACTGCCGCTGACGGCGCAACTGCCGCTGACGGCGCAACTGCCGCTGGTGAGCCGAGGCGCTCAGCGGCCGCCGCCCTCAGGGGAGGAGAGGGGAGCGCAATCAGCTGGGGGCCCTGCGTCTTCTGGTGCGCCGCGATGAGCTTCGCGAGCGCCACGTTCGGCACGAGCACCTGCGAGACGAGCTCCTCCCCAGTGAGTGGGTTGGTCGTGTGCTGCTTGAACCAGCGCTCGATGGCCTTTCGCTCGAAGACCTGCCCATCCATTGTACAGACGGGGTCTACGAGCAACTGGTTGGTGATCGGGCAGACAAACTCCGCGGGGAGACCGCTCTCGAAGATGGCGGCACTCGCTCGCGACGCCGCCGGCGTCAACGAGAGCGCCATCGGCTGCGCGAGCGGAGAGAGCAGAGAAGGCTCGGAGGAGAGATTCGCTGCGAGAGTTTCTCCTGCGAGAGTTTCTCCCATCCCTCCCATTGGCGGATCCGACTCGCCGCGGTGGAGGTGGTATTGTGCCGCGGGGGTGTTCGGTGCCTGAGGCTGCGGCGGCGGCGTCGGCGGAGGTGGCGGTGTCGGCGGCGGACGCTTGGCGCCCGTGCTGAAGGGCTTCGCTTGCATCTGAGCGAGTTGCGGCGGGTGGAGTAGCTGCGGCGGTAATTGCGGCGCAGAACCCGGGACGCTGGTGCGTCCCTTCAGACGGTCCTTTGCAGCCTGAACGCCTGCCCGGACCACTCGCTTATTGTGCAGCTGTAACTCTGCGAGCAGGTCAATCGCCTCCTCCTCGTCGACGCCCGACTGCTTGGCAGGCTTCTTGTCTAGGTTTGGATCGCGTGCCGACGACTCCTTGGCTGAGAGTGCCACCCGGCCCAGTTTGGTCGCCACGGGACTGACGAGCCGGCGAGAGCGCGCGTTGGACTGAGCGCTGCGGTCCACAGGAGTCTTCAATCCAGCATGCGCAACAGAACGCTTCTGAGCCCTCTCATCCGCGGACTTGCTCGTACTGCTGAGCCTTCCGAGCCCGCCGCTCTTCTTACTCCCATGGCCAACGCTGCTGTGGCAAGCACTCTTGCGAGTGGCTGGAGGCGGTGGAGGAGGCGGTACTGAGGGTGGTGGTGGCGGTGGGTCAGCAACCTCGCCGTCGTCTACGACGGCCCCGCCACGTTTGCTTGGAATGGACATGCTGATCTCTCTGAGCTCGTCGTCTTCAAGCAGCGAGCGCGGCGGCGGTGGTGGCTCATCGGGCTCGTGGCGAGGGTGGGCAACCTCAAAGAAGGCGTCACTGTCAGCCCCGAACGAGTCGCGGGAGATGTCATAGTAGCCTGTCGGCGCGTCCAGGTCGTCGAGGAAGCGACTTTCCATCATCACCGCATTGAGCACACGTTCAAATTGCTCTGGCTGCGTATAAAAAGTGTTACATTAACACATTTAACATAAAGTCTGGCTTCCTAAAAAACATAAAACAAAAAAAAGCTTCTCGGACGGAAGGAATGACATGGTTCGCGGCGGCCTCGAGCTCTCCGCGGTACCAGATAATGGGCTACTCCCGTCCCACACGTGGCCGTCGCCGGAGCTCGGCTCTAATGGCTGCCCATGCCAAGTCGTCCCTCGCAAAAGAGCCCGCATCTCCTGCGCAGACGAGCGAGGATCTGGAAGAGGTCAACATTCGAGACCGTTCGCTCGGTGATATAGACGATGCGATTGCGCGGCTGGAGAATGAGTTGGCTGAGCTCAGCGAGAGCGATGGGCAAGACGACACTCTTGAACAGGCAGATGCCGTCGAGGCTTTCGAGGAGCTGCCGTCGCAGCCGAAAAAGAGGGGCAAACGAGGCTCGACAGCGTCGGCCGCAGACGACGAGAAGCTGCCATTGAGGTGTGAGGTGTGCGGGGTCAATGTCACATCACAGCAGCTGATGCAAGAACACCTTCGTGGCAAGAAGCACCTGATGGCAGCGAGGGCCATCGCTGCAAAAGCAGAGGGCCGGTATTGTGAGGTGTGCATACGCCCAAAATGAAAATAAAAAAAAGAAAATCGCCTCGTCTTGGAATGCGTGCGCTGCATGTTGAGCATCGGATGTTGCTCTCAGGCGTTTCGGAAGGCGTCAGCCCCTATTCTCGTTGTCACGCAGGTATGCGAGCTCGAGTTCACGGGGAAAGCGCAGCTTGGAGAACATACTAAGGGCCGCAAACATCGAGAAAAGGTGGCCGCTTTGCCAGTGGCTGCAACCAAATGTCCGAATGTCTGATTTTGTCGGACGTACCGGCACAATTTTTGAACGTAGTGTATCATGACGAGACGCATTTGATTCGTACAGAAACGTGCATATACATGTGTGCATATAGCATTCGATCGCATAAACGGCGACTTCACAAAATTGGATTTTGTAATCTTAAATAGAAATTAAAATAGAATAACGGCCGGGCGGGAGGAAAACAAATGTCTACAGATTAGACGGTATTAAACAAATGAAACCGAGAGGACGACACACGAGACATGTACTTGGGACTACTTGTACCAATCTGCCACGTCCAGACATGTACTTGGGACTAGTACTTGTGCAAGTCCACGCCACGTCCAGCTCCGAATCTGAGCTGCTTCGGGTGTGACCACGTTGGCGTACATGCAAGCGCAGGGCTGAGGTCTGGAACTAAAGGGCGAGGCCGGTGCAGAGAGCGATCTCCTGTATCGTCTCTTGCGTGAGCTCCTCCCACCCTGGCAGCTGCGCCAACGGCTGCGGCGCGTGGCACCCGGTGGCGCCAAGCACGGCCGACTGCCGCGCCCAGCTGTCGTAGTGGCGCTCGATAAAGTGGAGGCAGAAGGCGCGCAAGCCCTCGCTGTGAGTGGCCTCCGCGAGCGCGAGTGCCTCGAGCACGTGGCTTTCGTCGACGCACCTGTAAAAAAGAATTAATCCGCTGGCATATGGGAAAACACAGAGTGACGGCGGGCGCCACATATGGGAGAAACGGCTCTTTTTTTCTCAAACCTCACGAGATGGCACTCGCAGCATCGCCGGAGGTGATCCATCCCGAGCGCGTCCGCGGCGATCAGGATCTCGACGACGCTCCGCTCGCCGCGGCTGGCCTCTTCGCCGTCCTCGGCGGCGCCGCAGTCAGACGTAACAGAAGCGCCAGCCTCGGAAACGCTGCCATCCTCTGCTGCAGGCTTTGCCGAGAGGGTCAACTGCGCATCGCCCGTGTAAAGAAAGCGCAGCAGGGCGATGAGTGTGGAGCGGGAGACGTCGAGTGGTAGGCGTAGCACGAGGTCTTCGCCAGCATTCGCTTCCCGAAAGGTGCCTTGAAGCATGCTGGAGAAGTACTGCGAGTCGCCCGAGCAGAGCAGCTGTCTGTGCGCTGGCACAGGGGGCTGCCCGTCAGCGAGGGCGATGCGCACGTCGGCGTGGCTCTCGCTGCCCACGAGCTCTGCGAGCTCCGCCGGCGCCGGTGTCCACTCGCCGTGCGTGGCGCATTTGCGTAGATGCTCCATGATGACGCTCGCATATCTAGGGGGGGGGCTCGTCGTCAGTGCGGCGTCAACCTCGAAGCCCCAGATATCTTGGTGGTACTCGCTCGGATATTCGCCCCCTCCGAAGAGAAGGCACCGTCCACCCCCGAGCGCGCTGATCGTCATCGCGTTGCGGGGGCAGGGGCCCGCGGCCGAGAGTGCTCTCAGGTTGCGGGGCCGCAGCAGCATGCATGGGCGGCGGCCGGCGGCGGATGCGTCGGCGGCGGCAGCGGCAGCGGCGGCGGCAGCGGCGGCGGCGTCTTCTTCGAGAACGACAGCCCAGCGTCCCGAGGCCTCGTCGTAGAAACTCGCCCTCCCGCGACGGCCGTTCAGGTCCGGGCGCGCGCGCAGCCCCACCAATTCAACATAACGGCCCTTGAGTGCGGCCTCGGGCAAAGTCGGCGGCGCGCCCCCCGCGCCCGAAGCGTCCGTGGCGGCTCCTGCGCACGCTGAGATCGCTGCGCACGCTGGAGGGGCTGCGGGGGAAACCGACAGAGGGCGCTCGTGGGCGTAGGCGTGGACGCGTTCCCACCACGCCTCAAGCGCACCTGCGAGGTTGGAGGGTAGCCTTGGGCGGTGACACACACCAATTCTCTCAAGGAGTGACCCCCCGTGAGCGGTGCCCCCCCCCCCCCCCCC
>MDSY01148553.1_pt1 | contig 12328 bp, 8 predicted proteins | sample 811131 | NCBI WGS metagenome assembly MDSY01 (sample SAMN05326643, study PRJNA326480) | marine metagenome | isolation source: seawater | place: Atlantic Ocean: South West | collected 2010
CTACCCGTAAACAGGTAAGCCACAGTAAAAGCAACCGTGAAATGCAGCATGGCGAAAGTAATAGTTTTTTTCATCTCGAATTCTCCTGAAGTTGTTATTGAGAATTATTATCGATTAGTAATGTATTTTAAAATCTAATAAATTGATTGCTTGAATCATCGAAAGAAATCAATAAAGGATATGTATCAACAATTCTGTGGGTAACGCTGGCGTTAACTGATTGAGCGGGGTATAACTGAGCGGAAATGGCAGTATAGAGAATTGAGTTTGAATCCGATTATTTCGGCAGATTACTGCAGACTGAAATAAAATGACTATCCTTTAACGAGTATTTAAGGATAAATGTGGTGCAATGAGCTCACAGCCATCGCTTACAATTCAGCAAAATCTGACAATTCGCTTACTGCGGGTGCTGCGCTATAACAAGCCCCGTATTGATCGGGCGCAGGCGTTATTGCCGCCAGAGCGGTGGCTTATATTTCTAAGCCGGTAAGTTCTTTGCCGCAACCCACTCTTAAACCGGATGTTAATCGGTTTACGATGACAACTTCCCCCAACACGCTATACTCTGTATTAAAGTGATTAAAATTTCGCCATGTTGCAGGTTCCCCCTTCCTGCTGACCGTTGTTGGTGACGAAATCCAACACACAAGGAAAAGCGGCATGGCCACCACTGTTAACGGACTCTCGGGTACTGAAGGCTCCTCCTGGAATGACTTTTATACTGGTATTAAAGCCAGCGGTTTTCATTTTATCTTTGTGGTACTGATTTGGGCGTTCTTCTTCGGTGTTGGGCAAATTCAGGACATGATTCAACAAACCAACGGATATGGGGTTGATGAGTTAGGTTTTTCTGTTCTGTACGTTTTCGCCAGTGTGTATTTTTCGTTGGTAGTGTGGCTCACGTTACGGCTTATTTTTGATATTAAAAGTTATGAAATGCAGCAGAACGTCAGGGTTTCTTTGCTCGGCTACATTAGGCATCAGTTAAGCACGCAGCGGGAACATTATTTCGCCGGGCGCTGGGGGATTTGGCTACCTCGTTACCTTTCGGCTATTCCGTCAGTCGGTGCCGTTATTTATGCAGTTTCCAGCGGTTTCTGGTGGGTCGCATTATTGGCCGTGTTCAGTACGGCGCTGGTGCTTATCTTTTTAATTAAACGTCCCAAGGACGCTCACACGTTAAGCGTTCAACGTTGGTTCTGGGCCCTGCTTGGCCTCTTTGCCGTGACGGCTTTCATCGCAATTTTCTTTCAGTCTGCATTTATTGTGGTTTTTAATGGTTTAAACCTCATTTGGTGGGGGCTGGCCAGCATGCTGTTTGGCTTTGTTCTTACGGCATATTTTATGTTTGATACCCTTAACTATGGTATTCGTCGTTTCGATATTCATTGGTTAAAGAATGCCTTCAATAAGCCTTATCCGGTACTTCTTACTATTGTTTTCATTCCAATTGTAGCGGGGATTCTACCAACTTCTGACAACCATCAGGTGCGCTTTATCGAAGCGACTAAAGGCACATCTCTTTACCCGTTGGACTCGCTTGTGGCTGCATTTGATCGTTTTAAGCGCAGTGAAACCAGCAAAATACAGTTCATTGATGAAGAGAATAAGGTCACTTATGTACCAGTGTTTCTGGTAGGTGCTCAAGGCGGTGGATTACGCGCTTCATACTGGACTGCCCTGGCCTTAAATCGCCTGGAAAAGCTGTTGCCGGGTTTCAGTAATAATTTGTTTTTACTGACTGGCGCCTCAGGAGGTTCGGTAGGGAATGCGTTTTATTTTGCCAGCAAACACGTACCGTCACCGGGGAGTGAATGCATACTGGAAGATCTCGATCCTTCACTCAGTAGTGATCTTGCAGGTGCTGCAGATACGTGTTTTTTAAGTAACGCGGTAGGCAAAGATTACCTGTCGTCGGTGGCAACATCCTTTATGTATAACGACCTGCTGTACTCTTTTCTGCCCGCCCCGGTACCCATTTACAAAAAAGACCGGGCGACTTATCTGGAGCAGTCTTTCGAAAATGGCTTTGCTGAGGTCTATGGCACGGTCGCAACGGATGATGGCAAGTCCGTTTCAGCACTGGGCCTGGGTTACAAGTCCTTTTATCGGGATTCATCATGGACCCCGCTATTTTTAGGCACGTCCACGATACAGGAAACCGGGCTGATGTCGGTTTATGCGCCGTTTCCGGTGAAGGGGGAAGTATTCAATAACAAACTTGATACCAACTTATTTATTAACTCAGCAAAGCCGAAAGAGTGGGTCACCAGCAACACGGAACCGCCTGTGCTGGATATGCGTTTAAGCACAGTCGCGGTTAATTCGGCAAGGTTTCCTTACGTTACCCCCACCGGCACTTTAAATGTCGAAGCACCTCGCGCTGAGAAGTTTCATACTGCCGACGCCGGATATTTCGATAACTACGGTGCGGCCACCTTACTGGATGTGATGGAAGAGTTACTGTCGCCGGTTGATATTAATACCCAGGAATGGCAAACCGTCTATGTACCTATTCCGGTGATCCTCAAAAATGACATTCTAATAGATAAGTATCGGCAGCATAACTCCCGTAGTGTGTTCGATATCGGTGAACCGAATATCTCCGCCAATACCAGCAGTATTTTTGCTCATGAGTTGCTAAGCCCTGTTCAGGCACTTATTGAAATCAGAGGTGGGCTGGCCAATACCAAGCTGGCAGAGTTAATTGCCTATCAGAAGCGCCATCCTAATGTGCAGTCTATGCTGGGATTTTTACAAAGTGATTCTGTTCTACTGTCTATGTTGCCGGAAAATTCCCCTCTGATTGCCTTGTATTATCAAAAGCTTAAAAATGAGCCCGGTAAAACTGCCATCGAACCGCCGTTAGGGTGGTGGCTGTCAAAAGAATCCAAGGAAGATATGTTGTGCCAGATATTACTGTTTCCGAACCAGGTTTACCCTGGCAACAGCCCCATCTGCAAAGCGATTCAAAAGCGACTTTAACCCTCGTTACTTACCAAAAGGAAGGCTGATATGTCAGGCAGTTCAATATTCAGATTTAAATGGTCTATAGGGACCATCATTCTCGTCTCAGTACTCCTATTGTATTTTGGTTTTAAGATCAGTAACGCCATCGATAGCATTAAGTATGCCCTCACTCCCCCCGAGTTACCTGAGTATCAATCACTTAAAATGCAATACGTGAACGCCAACGGCTATAAAGATGAGCCCTCTGATTGGTTTCACCATGCATCTCAGGGGACCGCTACGATCCCCATTCCCTATGCTTGGCTGGTTGCTCTGGAGGCACCTAAATCTAATCCGTGGTGGTTATTCTTTGGCGAGGAGGAACTATTAATCGGTGAGTATATGTTACGGCACGGGTTTATCGAACAACCCGCATCGCATAGTAATCCTGATGGTTTACCTATAGGTATTGCAAAAACAGAGAGTATTTATTTTGCCGGACTCAATCGCAAAGCTACAGCTGCGGGTTTTACCTGCGCAGCCTGTCATACCGGACAGTTAATCTATGCTGATAAACGATACATCATTGACGGTGCTCCTGCATCGACTGATCTTGGCTTGTTTACCCGCTCTTTGGGGGCTGCGCTCGGGCAGACTGTGCTTTCTGGCAAGGTGAATATTCTAAATGGTCGCTTTGACCGGTTTGCCCGACGGGTACTGGGGAGTAACGACAATATTGTAACCCGCAATCAGTTAAAAGATGACCTTAATGAAACCATAGAGATACTGGCTAAAAGCAGCGATACTATTGAAGTAACTGAAGGTTTCACGCGATTGGATGCATTAAACAGGATTGGTAATCAGGTGTTTAATAAGGATATGTCGCGGCCTGCCAACTATTCACCTATTAACGCTCCGGTGAATTATCCGCATATCTGGACTACCTCGTGGTTTAACTGGGTGCAGTATGATGGCTCTATCATGCAGCCTTTAATACGAAATGCCGGTGAGGCGTTGGGCGTGAGTGCTTATGTTGATACTACCGGGCCGGATGCCCAGCGTTTTGCATCGTCGGTGAACTACCAAAGCCTGGTGAAGATGGAAGACTGGCTCGGTGGCACTAACCCGAAAATAAATGGCAACCAGTTCAATGGCCTGCGGGCGCCAGACTGGCCCGGTAGCTTTCCGGCAATCGACAGCGCGAGAGCGAAACAAGGCGAAAAACTCTATCAGCGACTGTGTCAGGGATGTCACTTACCATCCGTCGATTCTGCCGCTTTCTGGGAAGACCGTTACTGGCAACCCATCCGCTACCAATATCTCAACACCGAAATGACTACTCAGGAACCTTATCTGACGTTAAATATTATTCCATTGCCGCACATCGGCACTGATCCCGCCCAGGCCAGGGTCTTGGAAACACGCACTGTTGATACTACCGGTTTAAATCTGACAACCCAAGTTTGTACGCCGTTGCAACTTACCGCTGACGGGCCTGCGAAGTTAGCCTACGTGCCGTTAAAAGACAGCGCCACGGCAAATTTTGGTTTGGCACTGGGCGCATTTGTTGAACGAACAAATCAGCAGTGGTTTAAACAAAGCTACATTTCTAAGTCCCGGCAAAAGCAAATGGAGGGCGCACGGCCAAATTGCTTGCAAGTAGGGGCCGGGTATAAAGCAAGGCCCCTAAATGGTATCTGGGCCACGGCGCCTTTTCTGCATAATGGGGCAGTGGCTACTATTTACGATCTGCTGAGTACTGAACGTCCAGATTTTGTGATGTTGGGGGGACAGCAGTTTGATGCCGAGAAACTGGGTGTGTTACAAACTGAGTTGGTGAGTAATTTTACCGCTAAGTTTGCAACGGTTGAGCACGCCATGACGCCCGATTATCAAAATGGCTACTTTTTTCTGGATACCCGGCAAAGCGGGAATAATCAGAGCGGCCACTGGTTTGCCGACAAAGCGTCTGGCAAGCAGGGAATAGTAGGGCCCAAGCTGCAGGAAGAGCAAAAGTATGCGCTGATAGAGTATCTTAAAACGCTTTAGCGCGGCGGTGATGAATAAACCCGGACCTGAGGTTTTGATAAATGCCAATAAATCCGGTATTAAGTGCATCTAATGCTGGGTGAAATGATTATAAACCGTTACATTAGTTGGCAAGCGCATTTCAACAATGTTTGATTTCGTTAAAGTGTCATGACGATGAGGAGCAGCGGGGTGTCTCTGTTTTAGTCAGAGGAGTGTGGTGGATAACATCAGGCTTTCCCGCACAATATTGACAGAGTCTTAGCAGACTGAAATAAAATGACTATCCTTTAACGAGTATTTAAGGATAAATGTGGTGCAATGAGTTCACAGCCGTCACTTACAATTCAGCAAAACCTGACAATTCGGTTGTTGCGGGTACTTCGTTATAACAAGGCCCGTATCGAGCGGGCGCAGGCGTTATTGCCGCCAGAGCGACGGCCGCTGTTTCATGTCATCCCTTTTTTACTGCATGTTAATCATCCTGAACTTCCCGGTTATGTCGAAGCCGACGCTGACCTCTTTTATGGTCTGAATAACTTCAGCTTTCGTGACGAAATAAAAGACGCACTATTTACCATTTTTCCTCAACATCATGATTTATTTGACGACATCAAGTCTGTCTGGCCTCGCCAGCGAGCCATCGACGCTTTAGTGTTAATGGGCAGCATTGGCACTATTGCACAATCGGAAAAGTCGGACTTTGATTATTGGGTTTGTGTGGATGGCGATAAACTGAACGAAGCGTCGCTGGATGCTATGCAGCGCAAACTCAACACCGTTGAAGACTGGGCGATGAGTTGTTACGACATCGAAGTCCATTTTTTCCTGTCGGATATCGAAAAGGTCAGAAATAATGATTTTGGCGTAGCCGAAGGCGAAAGTGCCGGATCGGCTCAGGCCGTGTTCTTAAAATCGGAATTTTACACTACGAATATTGTGGTGGCGGGTAAGGCGCCGTTCTGGTGGTTAACACCAGATGCCACCAGTGAACAACAGTATTATTCACTGCTGAACGCCCTGGAGGAGGGCGGTTCACCGGATCCCAACTGGTTTATGGATCTGGGCCATCTCGACAAGCTGGATATCAAGGAATTGTTTGGTGCGGCAATCTGGCAGTTGGGTAAAGCTATCGACTCGCCATTTAAATCAGTTTTAAAAATGGCCAAGTTGGAAGTGTTTCTGGAGAATCTGGAGCAAGAGCAACCATTGTGTAACCTGCTGAAAAAACGGGTTCATCATGGCGATGAAGCGCCGGGCAACGTGGCCAATATCGATCCCTACGCTCTGATGTTTGATCAACTGCTGAGTCATTATCAGGCGGTTAACGAACCTGAAACCGTATTGCTGCTACAGCAGTGCCTTTATATTAAGTGCAATTGCCAACTGAGCCAGCCCGTGGCAGAGAGCGATATTACCTTTAAACGGCGCATTATTGCTGGCCTGGTTAAACAGTGGGGTTGGACCAAAAGTCAGATCCGCCATCTGGATAATTCCCATAATTGGTCGCTCACCGAGTTAGTCGAGCTAAGCCGCAAAATTCACCGTTTCTTAATTTATTGCTACCGGCGCATGTCCTCGCAGCTGCAAATGGATAATCAGTCGGTCAGTCGTGAAGATATGGCCGTATTGGGCCGTCGCCTCGATACGTTTTATTCCAAAAAAGAGCACAAGCTGGAATTTTTACGCATCGGCTTTGACGACAAAGTATTTTGCCCTGTGATTACCATTAAACAGCACCGGCGTAAAAATGGTCAGCAGGTCTGGGCTGCCTATTATGACGATCAGCTCGGCGTGCTTGGTAAGAACCAGGAAAAAGCCCGCATTAGTGTGGCCGAATCGCCAGTCAGACTCATTTTGTGGTGCGTGTGTAATCGCGTTATCGATATCAGCACCACAGTGTTGCTGGATTACGATACTGATCCGGTTACCGACAGCGACATTCATGCCCTGATCAAGCATTTTGGCAAGATCTTTGGCCCGGTGCGGGTGAATGCCATTCCACGGGAAGCCCTGTTAAGCCCGATGCAAATAAAGGCCTGTATGGCAGTGGTCAATTTTACCTCCAGCCGTCTCAAGCCTACCGTGGATGAAGTGACCGTTATCTATACCACCACATGGGGTGAGACTTACGTGGTGCCCGGAAAAGAATCGTTGGATAAGTTGTGGTTTGAGTTGCAGGAGTCTGTTCCCCGCCCGCCTTGCTACATTTTTGTGCCGGAAAGTTCGCAGCGCAAACGGATTTATCAGGCTTTCATCGATGCCGCAGAACAGGATTTTGAGTTGCTCAATTATTGGTAGCCCTGTAATAGTACCGTTGATTTGCTTTTTACCGGGGGGCCTTTAAATCAAATTGTTTGGGCCAGTCGCGGTAATTAAATACCTGCCCCTCATTGCGAATTCGGGCGATTTCCCCCAGATCGACGGTGGCATACACCCAGGCTGGGTCGCTGTTTTCTCCCTCGGCTAAAATACCGTTTGCCGGAAAACCATAATCAACCGGGCTATAAACACTGGCGCGGCCAGTGTTGGCGTCGACGGCTGGTGACCAACTGGCATCGCCAACCGTGGGAGACTGAACCACATAACATTGATTTTCCAATGCGCGCGCCTGACAACCGATGCGTACGCGATGAAAACCCGCCTGGGTATCGGTGCAACTGGGTACCAGCAACAAATCGGCGCCTGCCGTTACCTGATGGTTGGCGATCAGGGGAAATTCTGAGTCGTAGCAAATGTGAATGCCGATTCGGCCCAGGGTTGTATCAATCACTTTAATGTCGGTGCCTGGGCTGATGTGCCATTGTTCGTTCTCAAACCGGGTCATGATGAGCTTGTCCTGATAGCCCAGCAAGCCCTCTGGGCCGAACAGGTTGGCGCGATTCACAAAACGGCCATCCTCCTGCGCGGTAGGAAAAGAACTGGCCAGAATATGCACGTCGTATTGAGCGGCTAACGATTTATGCAGGTCAGTCCAACGGGGCAACAGGCTTTGCATAGCGTGCAGTTGCTTAGCTAAATCACTATATACCGCTTCACCAAACAGGGAAGTGAGCTCCATGCTGCCATACTCAGGAAAAACCAGCAGCCTGGCGCCTTGTCTGGCCGCGCGGCTTACCCAGTCATCAAGCTTTGTGGCAAACTCATCCCAGTGTTCAAAAAAACTGATGTCATACTGAGCCGAGGCCAGTTTTAATGTGTGCATTGCTACTCCTAAGTGAGTGCTTTCATCCAGAATGTCATGGGTTTGGCAGACTCCTCAGACTCTCCCACTTCCTGCCAGCTGAAGGTGGTCGTCAGGTCGGCACATTTCTGATAGCCGCGATGCTGCCAGAATGTATCAAGTGGCTTAAAATCTGCCGGGCGGGCCGGGTGATCAGCCGGGCGCTGAACCGCACAAAAGCATGAGTGAGTCATGCCGGCGATGGCTTTGGCGTGCGCCTCTCGATATTCAAAAAAGGCAACACCCGCCCCCTGACCACGATATTGCGGCAGCAGCACCGACTCGCCACAATAAAAAATGCACTCAGTATCAAACCCGGCATTCACAAAAGGCTGCTTTACTTCTGAAGTTTCATGCTTCAGCGGTACGCCGGTAGACGCGCCTACGGCTTTAGCGCCATCGAATGCGAGCACAATAATACTCTCGGGCGCTGCAATATAGGTACTCAGATAACGGGCTTCATATGCGGCATCGCCATCATATAAATAGGGAAAGTCGCGAAACACCTGCATGCGCAGCTGGGCGAGTTCATCTATATATTGATGTAGGGCTGCACCGGATAAACATTTAAAAGTAAGCATATTGGGTGTTGTGTAGCAATCAGGCCGAAACCTGTGCTATCCATTCTTCAAGGTTGTAATAGTTGGTTACCCGGGCAACCAGGCCATCACGAATATCAAAAAACGCACCGGCCGGCAGCTTATAAGTCTGCCCGTTGGCTTCGGGTAACCCCTCATCGGTGGCCAGGTATTCGCCTAATACGGTAAATTCTACTGCAGCTCGGTCGCCCGCGGTATTGGTCATTACTTCAATATCTACAATGGTTTCTTTGTAGTGTTTGTTCATGCGCGCCATAAACGCCGCAAAGGCATCTTTACCGTCTTCGCGTGCGCCCTGATTGATGTCATGAATCACATCATGGGTGAGCAGCGACAAAAAGGTGTCCATATCCTGCTTGCTAAAAGCAGCGTAGTAATCCTGAAGTAACTTAACAGTTGCCTGACTCACCAAAAATATCCTTCCTAAATAGCTAAGAAGTGAATGATAGTCCGCTGGAGTAAGAGTTTAAATACCCGTCGGCGGTGATCGACCGATTTATGTCGCAAGTTCAATGGTCAGCCAGTTCTGACAGCTGTGAAGTTCACGATTTCGATTAGGTGTGTGCTTTTTTTATGCACGGATTCTGATCGCTTGTATACTAAATGGGTGGGCGGTGCATATTAACAGGACTGATTTTGTATACTGGTGCATTCTAAGTATTTAATTTGTTGAGTGTAAATTGATGTCGGTGAAAGACTTAAGGCGTGCATCCATCCAGAGCAGCATCAGCAAGTCTGTGTGGTTACCACTGATTGTTTTGGTTATCGGCTACCTCTATGCTACCGAAGTGGGTAAAAGTTACGAAGCGCAGCGAGGTCAACTGATCACCGAAGCCCTTGAGCAGCGCCTGGCGCAAATCAGCGAAGCGGTAAATGATCGCGTATCACTTTATGCGTACGGGCTGTCGAGCTTAAAAGCATCGATTGTGGCAGTGGGTATAGATAACCTGAATTACGATTACGTACAAACCTATGCCAAAAGCCAGAATTACAGCCAGCAATACCCGGGCGCCCGGGGCTTTGGCTTTATCCGCAGGGTCGAGGTAACAGATTTTGCCGAATTCATGGCCAGGGCCAGGCTGGACAGACCGGATAAGCATTTTGAACTGCGCACATTAACACCTCATACCAACAGTTATTTTATCATCCAGTACATAATGCCTGAGCACGCAAACCTACAGGCTATCGGGCTGGATATTGGCTCTGAAACCATGCGACGTCGCTCTGCAGAGAAAGCCGCAAAATCGAATTCTACCCAGTTAACGGCGCCTATCACCCTGGTGCAGGCAAATAAAAAGCGCTTGCAGGGTTTTTTAATTATGCAGCCGGTGTACAACACGTTGAACGTGCCGTAGGCGGATGATGCGCGGATGAAAGCGTTGGTGGGCTGGAGCTACGCACCGCTGCTGATCGATGAAGTGTTATCTTCGGTAAGTGGTTTACGTGATGACGTGATGCTTACTATCGATGATATCTCTGCCGGCGATGCCCTGACGTTCTTTGGGCGTCATCAGGATGGTAGTCTCGACGCCCTGAAAATTCAGCAAACCTTACAACTGTTCGGCCGCAACTGGCGTTTATCGCTAACGCCAAACCAGGCGTTTATCGACGGTTTGCGTTTACCGTCCAGGCAACAGGCGTTCAATAATACGCTGGCTATCGTGACCAGTCTGGCATTGGTGATTTTCAGTCTACATATTGTGTTAAGCCGCCGTGCTGATGCAAAACGTTATAAACGGGGGCTTGCCGAGGCCAATCAACGCGCCCTGGAGTTAAACAATGAAAAGCTGGAAGGCGAAGTAGCTGCCCGTACTCATGAGATAGCCCAGGCGAATATTTTACAGCGGCGGATCCTGGAAAGTGCTGGTTACGCGCTGATTGCTACCGATAATGAGGGCCTGATTACTGCATTTAACCCGGCAGCCGAAAAGTTGATTGGCTACCGCTCCGACGAAATGGTTGGTAAGCAGACCCCTGCTGTTTTTCATTTGTATGAAGAGATGGAAGCCCGGGCAGCAGAGCTCACCGAAGAGCTCGGACGGCGGATTGAACCTGGCTTCGACGTATTCGTGGAAAAAGTGATAAACGGTGATACTGACATCAACAACTGGACCTATGTGCGCAAAGATGGCTCTAAGGTACCGGTGCGACTCAGTGCTACCAGTTTATTCGATGAAGACGGTAATCTCTTTGGTTTTCTTGGGATCGCTTACGATCTCACTCCGCAGTTAAAACGCGAGCAGGAACTAAAAGAGGCGCGGCTTCAGGCAGAGCAGGCCAATGAGGCTAAGTCGAGCTTCCTGGCCAATATGAGTCATGAGATCCGCACACCGCTAAACGGTATTTACGGTGCCCTGCAACTGATCCGCCGCTCCGATGTGGGCGAGCAACACAGTGGTTTGCTGGATAAGGCAGTTTACTCCACTCGCAATCTGAGCAGGATTATTAACGATATCCTCGACTTCTCTAAAATCGAAGCGGGTAAGATAAGTATCGACCCTCATCCTTTTAGTTTGTCGACTATGCTTGATGGACTGCAATCGGATATGTCGATGATTGCAGGCAATAAACCCGTGGCGCTGCTCTTTGAAAATCAGGCAAATCATGATGTCTGGATTGGTGATGCGGGGAGAATACGTCAGGTGCTGCTGAACATTGGCACTAACGCTATAAAATTCACCGAGCAGGGAAAAGTCACTATCTCGGCCCGCAACACTGCCAGTGATGAATTGCTGTTCAGTATTACCGATACCGGTCAGGGCATGACCAAAGACGCTCTGGACCGATTGTTTGAGCGCTTTGAGCAAGCTGATTCCTCCACCACTCGTAAATACGGCGGTACGGGGCTCGGAATGGCCATCACCCAATCACTGGTGCACGTAATGCACGGCAAGATCCGGGTGGTGAGTAAACCGGGTGAGGGGTCGAGGTTTATTGTCACTCTACCAGTAGTTAAGGCTGCCGGTGATGTGCTTGACTCGGCACCGGATAATGATGAGAAACAACCCGATTTAAGCAACGTAATGATCCTGGTGGCTGAAGACAACGAAATTAATCGTGCAGTGATAGAGGCTATGCTGGCAGAAACCAGAGCAACCCTGTTTTTTGCCGAAAACGGCCTGGAAGCAGTTGAGTTTGTAGGTAAGAAACGTCCGGACTTGGTGTTAATGGATATTCAAATGCCGGTCATGGATGGTGTGGAAGCCTGTAAACGAATTAAAAGTCTGCATCCTGAATTGCCGGTGGTAGCGGTAACCGCCAATGCCATGGCCGCAGATGTAGCGCTCTATCGTGAAGAGGGTTTTGATGATTATTTATCGAAGCCTGTAGAAGTGGGGCAGCTTAATGCTGTACTGGCTCAGTATCTTACTGCACAGGCCGAGTGAATCGGGCAGTCCGTTGCCCGTCTGAGGATTATTGAATGTCTATAGTGCTTTGTTCGCTTGACGTTACCGATATTTATAAGCAATTCCTGGTTATACGTTTAGGCAAGTAAACGGTTGTTTTCCACCCTGAATATCATTTC
>MDSY01007116.1_pt1 | contig 12326 bp, 11 predicted proteins | sample 811131 | NCBI WGS metagenome assembly MDSY01 (sample SAMN05326643, study PRJNA326480) | marine metagenome | isolation source: seawater | place: Atlantic Ocean: South West | collected 2010
AGGTTATGGTTTTGCTATATCCCATAGTTATTTTCCACCTGAGACAAGTTGTTTAAATAAATTTGATTTTAATAATAACAATAATTCTAAATGTGCAAAATTAAAAACACATTTTAAACAACATGATTTATTTCTTGAAAAAGCAGTAAATTCATTTGATTTATATTGTTTAAGTTTTGCATTATTGGATTTAACACAGTCCTTACAATATGAAGAAGAAGAAGGATCCAATATTTCTAATTTTTTAGAAGAACTAGAAGTTTTATTTAAAGATTATACTAGACTGTATTTACCAAACAGGTCTACCAATATATTATCATTAAAAAAAAACTACAAAGAACTTTTAGAATTGTACAATATGTATGACACTAGTAAACCAACACCTAGTATAGAATCCATTCAATTATCAAATAAACATTCATTTGCAATTAACACAAAACGTGAAAATAAGTGTCCTCCAAGTAAACCTGATTTTAATCCTATTACAAAAAAATGTACAGTGAAGTGCAAAGATGGTAAAGTTAGAAATGAAAAGTTTCGCTGTGTAAATAATAAAACTAAAAAAAGAAATAGCCAAAATTCTAGTGCAGAAAGAAAAGAAAAAGACAAATTTCATAAAAACTTAGATAAATGTGAAAAACAAAACAAGGCATTAAACCCATTAACTAACCGTTGTGTTAAAAAATGTAAAGACACGCAAATAAGAGTAATAAAAGATAATAAATATGTTTGTATTCCTAATAAAAATGAATAAGTTGTATAATAAATATTTGTTTGATCATATATTTATTATAATAATTCTTGTAATTGTTTTAAAGTTTCTTCTGGCAAACTATCTGGAAATTTTATATCAAAGTCTATAATAAAACTACCTGTAGCATTTTCTCGCTTCAAACCCATTCCTTGAATTACTTTTTTAAACCCAGGCTTAATAATAGAGTAATTATCTTTATTATTTATTGCCATTTTTTTACCATTCAGAAAAACAAACTCTAACAAAAATCCACATAATGCTTCTTTTAAAGTAATCGTTTTTTTTAAAATTATATCTAGTCCTTGTCTTAAAAATTCTGTACTATTTTCAATAGAGATTTGAATTCTTATATCTCCTTTTTTATCATCAATTATATTACCTTTTTCTTGTAATGTTACAACTTCATTATTTTCAATGCCGTTTGGTACATTAATATACAAAGATTCTTTTTCCTTTCTAACTTCATTATTTTCTTCTATTGTGCGTTCTATTTCTAGTTCTACAACATCTCCGTTATAAACTTGTTGAAGAGTAACATAAATTTTTTTATTAATTGGATCAGGTCTTCTCAATTGTTGAAAATGAGCATGCATTGGAAAACCACCAGGCATACCACCCATATTCATTCCTGCAGGCATTCCATTATGAAAAATACGTATATCAGGACCTCCCCCCATTTGTTGCATATGTGGATTCATATTATGCATACCACTAAACATCATATTAAATATGTTATTGATGTCTTGAAATTCTCCCATATTATTAAAATCCATTCCTGGTGCCCCACCGAATTTCAGACTCATATCATATTTTTTTCTTTCCTCCTTGTCACTTAATGTAGAATAAGCCTCTGATAATTTCTTCATTATTTCTGTTGCTTCTGTTGATGGATTTCTATCTGGATGATATTTTAAAGACAAAGTTCTATATGCTTTTTTTATTTCACTATCTGTTGCATTTTCATTAATACCTAGGACTTGATAATAGTTTTTATTTTCCATAATATTTTATTATATTAAAGTTTATATATTATTTTTATTAAATGTTATATAAATAATAATTAGTATTGTTTAATAATGTCAAATTATCATACTTTAATTCATAAATATAAACCTTATAATTTAAACGATTTTACTGACGATGTTCAATTTAAAAACACTATTAAAAGTCTAGAAAATATGAATAATCTAAATTTGCTTTTTATCGGAAATTCATGTTCAGGAAAAACAACTTTATTAGATTGTATTGTAAGAGATTATTATAATCTCAGTAAAAACGATCCTATCAGAGAAACAAACATTTTGTATATTAATAATTTAAAAGATCAGGGAATACAATACTTTCGCAATGAAATGAAAATATTTTGTCAATCTACTTGTTCTATCAGAAACAAAAAAAAAATTATAGTAATAGATGATTTAGATACAATTAATGAACAAAGTCAACAAGTATTTCGAAACTACTTGGATAAATATTCTAAAAATATTAATTTTATATCTGTTTGTGGTACTGTTCAAAAAGTAATTGAAAGTTTACAATCAAGACTTCATATAATAAGAATACCAAACTTTTCGATTAACTATTGTAAAAATTTAATTAACAACATAGTAACAAATGAAAATTTAAAAATAGATAAAAAAAGCAAAGATTATATATTATCTATATCAAATAACTCTGTTCGTATCATAATAAACCATTTAGAAAAAGTATATATTTTTAAAGATAATATTAAATTACAAGATTGTAAACAATTGTGTAATACAATTTCTTTTCAACATTTTGATGATTATTACAAATTTTTAAAAGAAAATAATTTAATTGCTGCAATAGGGCTATTAAACAATTTATATGACTATGGTTATTCTGTTATTGATATTTTAGATTACTTATTTCATTACACAAAAACAACAGAATTGTTAAATGAAGATTTAAAATATGAAATAGTAATCATATTATGTAACTATATTAGCATATTTCATAACATACATGAAGACTCTATTGAATTATCATTGATTACGTATGATATATATAAGTTTTTTAAAATTTTATAGGAATAGAATTATATAGTATGTTTTCATTAAATGGTAGAAGCAGGAAAAGAGTCAAAAATGTTAATATCAATACTAATAATGTATTGGTTTCAACCGAAAAAGAGATAGTAAAAAATCCTTCGCCTATTCAAAAACAAAGCACAGTAAATATGTTAAATACTTCTAATAAACAACAAAATAATACTGGAATACCAATTAGTTTTGTTAAAAAACAAGATTTAGATCATAAAATTAAAGAAAATGAAAAACAACAGAATTTTGATTTTAGGAATTATATTCAAAATATAGAAACAGATGAAATAAAATATAATAAACAACTCAGGATAGAAGAGGAAGATAAATATAAAGCATGGGTTAAAAGTCAAGAATAAATTTAGGAAAAACTATTTATTAAATCTATTCTTAAAATAAAATACCATTTAAATATAACTTAGTTATGACAAATCAAATTTTTAAAAATAGCGTTCCAAATAGTATATTATTCAATATATTAGAACAAATTTGTTTAAAAACAGATAAGTATTATTTGATTGATATTAATTCCTACAAAAAATTACTTTTTCATAAACTGCAAGATGACTTCATTGCTTCTTTAAAAGAGTACTATCATATTGGTAAACAGTTCTACTTAACACGTCCTTTTACTTATAAATCTTTTACAAATATAATGAGACAAATATGTAAAAACAATTCTATCATGTATACATCTGAAATGAAATACAATGAATCCAAGTACAATATAGTGTTTTATGTATATTTTTAATTAAATAGATCTTCTAATATAATATCTATCAAGATACTATATAGAATGTTTAGCAGCAAAGACTTTCCTAAATATGCAATATTATTAGGTGTAATATTAGTTATTACATCTGTTTCTACAAACATAAAAAAAGTATTTGAAACAGATGATGATTATGAAATGATTAAAAAATATTTATTGAATGAATCACCATTATATGGTTATAATAGACCAAAATTGTGGATACATTCAAATTATGAGATAAATTCACGTCAATGGAAAAGTTTTCAATCTAGGAATACAACTAATTTAAATCAAAATTACTTACATCTTACTATTAAAACTATCATAAATCATTGTGGAGAATCTTTTAATGTATGTTTAATTGACGATGACTCATTTTCAAAGTTATTACCTAATTGGGATGTAGATGTAGCTAATTTACCAGAACCAATGAAAACCAATTATCGTTCTTTAGGAATGGCTCAATTAATTTACATATATGGTGGTTTAACAGTTCCTAATTCTTTTTTATGTATGAAAGATTTAAAATACTTTTATGAAATGAATTGCAAGAAAGACAAACCGTTTTTTTGCGAAGAACATAATAAACACGTTAATTTAATGGTTGAATCACCTCCTTCATTATTTATACCAGGATTAACTATATTTGGTGCAGAAAAAGGTGATGAATGTATGCATGAATTAGTGGAATACTTAAAAGAATTAAATAAACATGGACATTTTTCACATGAGCAAAAAGTGAAGGGTAATATAAATTATAAATTAAAAGAATGGACACATAACGACAAAGCAAATTTAGTAGGAGGAGAACTTGTAGGTGTAAAAAGTAATTCCAAAAAACAAATTGGTATAGAAGATCTTTGTGAAGAAGCTCATTTAGATTTACATCCACGAACAGTTGGTATTGCTTTACCTGCTGACGAAATACTTAAGAGAACAAAATATAACTGGTTAACAAATATTTCTACAAAGGATTTATTAGAATCGAACATTATTATTGCAAAGTATTTTAAGGCATCAATTCAAGATACTACAAATGAGTATTATAAAACACCCACAGAAAGAAGTGTAGTATCAATATAATTAATAAAATAATATAAACAGTGTTATATTATTTTTATAATGGATTTATTAAAAACGAATCTTTACACTTCCATTGATGATTTGTTATCTACATACCAAGATGATGACTATATTAAACAAAAATTAGAAAATTATATATGCAATCAATTACCAAATATTTTATGTAATTTAAAAACAAATCAAATTGAAAGAAAGAATCGAATAGAAGAAATGACTAATGAAAAAGAGCAATTTATTCAACAATTTTTACACAATAATCAATATTTTTTTGTTTCTAATACGAATACTTTTTTTATGTATGATGGTTTACATTATCAGGTATTCAGTGAAGATGATATATTACATCATGTTTTATCAAGTATTAGTCAAGATCGTCAATTAATGTCCTGGAAACACAAGACAAAGGTAAATGTTATGAAAAAAATCAAAGATAATAATTTATTAACTACTATTCCAGAATCAGATACAATTCAGTTCGTATTGAATCATTTAGTTGGAAATGTATTTCCAAATAAGGAAACAACCAAATATTTTTTATGTGTAATTGGTGATAGTTTACTTAAAAAAAATTCACAGTTGATTCATTATGTTAGTAATCATGGCAAAAGTTTTATTAAATGTCTAGATAACATAGCGAATCTTATGTTAGGGGGGCATATAAATAATACAATAAAATACAAATATCATTATCATACTTACAGTGATTTTCGAATTCTTCATATGAATGAAACTGTAAAACAAGAATCTAGTTGGATGTACTTGTTAAAAACTTATGCGTTAGACATATTATGTGTTTCTTGTCATTATTCACAAAGATTTGATGGATCTGATAATTATATTCAAAATCATTGTATTAATAATCAAGTGAAAAATAATGTTATGTTTGTTAAAAATACAAATTTAAATGATCTAATACAAGAATTTATAACTAATTATTTTGATAAAACTGAAGTAAAAGAAGATTCAATTATTAAACAAATTAGTTGGAAAAATGTTCAATATTTATGGAAATTGTTTTTAGATAACAAAAAATGTCCTTCCATTATTTTTATGAATCATTTAAAAAATATTATGATAGAAATATTAATTGAACATTATGATGAAGAACAAGATGTATTTTTAAACTTATCCAGTAAATATTTACCTTCTATTCAACAATTTTTGAAATTTTGGGAAAATACTATCACTATAAATGAACTAGATGAAGATCATTTTGAGATAGATGAAATAATGTTAATGTTTAAGTCTTGGGCATTAGCTGAAGATGAAACATACACCTTACTAACAGAACAAGAAATTAATGATATTATTCAACACTTTTATCCAAACATAGAGATCGTAAATGATAAATATGTAATTGGTATTAACTGTACTATATGGGATAAAAAGTTTGATATTGAAAAGTCATTGTCTACTTTAAAAGATGAATTAAATCAAAAAGAGTATCATCCTATTTCTATATACGATGCGTATTCCTATTACTGTAGATTAAATACTTCTCTTCCAGTAAGTAACTTTCCTAAATTAATTGTACACAAATCATATTTCGAAAAATACATATTCGAACAATACTCCGAATATATACAAGATAATAAATGGTTACTTGAAAATTGGATATTTACCTAAATTACTTCTTTTTGGAAGAAGTATTTCTCTTTTTAGGTTTTTTTATTCTGTCGCTTTTTTTGAATAATTTCATGGTTCCTTTCTTTGCTTTGAAACCCATTTTTCTTAATGTTTTAATAGCCTTTTTTCCTTGGGCCATTTTCTTTTTTGACTTATAACGTCCATTGTGATACGCAATGTCTTTTTTCTCTAAACCTCCAGGGGTTCTATCGGCGTGTCCTCTATACACTTCTAATTTTGTTCCTACAGTCATTATATATAATTAAAAGAAATTATTATATATAATTATTCTTTTTTCTTACTTGATTTGTTCTTTTTATTTTTTCTGGTTTTTCTTTTTACATAGCCAAATTTGCCTTTTTTTGCAAAATAACCATACTTTTCTAAACGCTTCTCTTTTTTTGCGGTTTCATACTTCTTTTTTGATACTATTCTACCGCGACCATTCATTAATAATTCACTTTTTTTTAAACCACCAGATGTTTTATATGCGGTCCCATTCATTACTTGCTCTCTAGAACCAAATAATTCCTTATAAAAACCACCTTTGATTGTGTAACCTCCAGTAATAGGGTCTCTAACAGGTCTTTTCATATATACTTACTAACTATTTTTTTCTAAATGATCAATGAATTATTAATAATTATTTTCATTCCCCATATTTCCATTGCTATTTGTATTATTATTATTATTATTATTATTATTATCGTTTGTATTATTATCATTTATAGTATATGAATTATCATTATTTTGACTTATTGGAACAGCATATATTTGTCCAGACGCATAACGATATGAAGGATAATCATTAGCATGTTGTCCCTGACTCGCTACAAATATAGTTCCTTGTGATAATTTTTCCTTAAAATTATGAACTCTTGCTGTTTTAGATGACTTCATTAAATCAGCAAAGCGTTTTCTTCTTGTTATAGTCGGATCGTTTGTCCCGGTTTTAAACCTTTTATATTCTACTGTATTTTTTGCTCGTTCAATTTCGCAGTGTCGTATAATGTTAAACATGTGTATATAATTAAATTATATAATATGTTTTCAGAAATTTATATATACCCCCCTATAAAAATTGATTTAAAAATAATACATCTACTATATTATAAAAAATGGCATCTTCTAAAAATGATAATGAACTTGCACAGCAATATCAGCAAAAAACTGACAAACAACATATTCTAGACAATCCTGATACGTATATTGGTTCTGTTGAAAATGTAGACGCAAATCTATGGGTTTACAACGAACAAACAAAACGTATTGAATTGCGTGAAATCGAATATATCCCTGGTTTGTATAAATTGTTTGATGAAGGTATTGTTAATTGTCGTGATCATGTTGTTCGTATGATTCAATCCAATGACTTGCATAAAAAGTTTGTTACTTATATTGAAACAAAAATAGACAATGATGGAACAATAACCATGATTAATGATGGTAATGGTATAGATATTGCAAAACATCCAGAATACGGGATTTGGATTCCTGAAATGATATTTGGTCATTTGCGTACATCAACTAATTATAATAAAAATGAAAAACGTATTGTTGGTGGTAAAAATGGATTTGGATTTAAGTTAGTATTAATTTGGTCAACTTATGGTCGAATAGAGACAGTTGATCATAAGCGTGGTTTGAAGTATATACAAGAATTTCATAATAATTTAGATACATTGGATCCTCCAAAAATTACAAAAGTAACTACATCAAAACCATATACCAAAGTAACATTTCGTCCTGACTATAATCGTTTGGGTATTCAAGGATTAACTCATGATATGGTAGCATTTTTACGTAAACGTGTTTATGATATTGGTGCAGTAACTGATCATTCTATAAAAAAAATTAATGTTATTTATAATGGTGAAACAATTCCTATAAAAAACTTTCAAAATTATATTGATTTGTATATAGGACCAAAGACACAAAGTAAGCGAGTTTATGAACATCATGAAGAAAGATGGGAATATGCGGTGGCTTTATCACCATCTCATGAGTTTATGCAAGTGTCTTTTGTCAATGGAATTGCAACATCAAAAGGAGGAAAGCACGTAGATTATATTACGCAGCAAATTGTAAGAAAATTATGTGATTATATTGAGAAAAAGAAAAAAGTAAAGGTAAATTCAGCGTCTATTAGAGAGCAACTGATATTATTCCTACGTTGTGATATCGAAAACCCATCTTTTGATAGTCAAACAAAGGATTATATGAACACTCCTTCTGGTAGATTTGGTTCTAGTTGCTCAGTTAGTGATAATTTCATTGAAAAAGTAGCTAAAATGGGCGTTATGGATGTAGCATGTAATTTAACAGAAGTAAAGGAAAACAAATTGGCTAAAAAAACTGATGGTTCAAAAACAAAAAATGTACGTGGTATAAATAATTTCGTAGATGCTAATTATGGTGGTACTGTTCATTCTAAAGACTGCATATTAATTCTTTGTGAGGGATTATCAGCCATGTCAGGAATTGTTTCTGGTCTATCAAGTGAAGATAGAAACGTAATAGGTATATATCCATTAAAAGGTAAGTTGTTAAATGTACGCGGTGAACAACTAAAAAAAATTATGGACAATAAAGAAATTAACGATATAAAAAAAATTCTTGGACTAGAATCAGGTAAAGAATATAATACCATTGAAGAAGTTCATAAATATTTACGTTATGGTAAAATTATGTATATGACAGACCAGGATTTAGATGGATCACATATTAAAGGGTTGTGTATTAACTTGTTTCATAGTGAATGGAATTCTCTTACTAAAATCCCAGGGTTCTTATCTTTTATGAATACTCCTATTTTACGAGCAAAGAAAGGTACTCAAATAAAGTTGTTTTATAATGATGGCGAATATAATGAATGGAAAGAAAGTTTTGGTGAAGAAGGTCCTAGAGGATGGAACATTAAATATTTTAAGGGTTTGGGTACTTCCACTGCTTCAGAATTTAAAGAATATTTTGCAAATAAAAAGATTGTTGATTTCGTATATACAGGAAATTCTAGTGATGATATGATTGACAAAATATTTAATAAGAAACGTACAGATGATAGAAAGCAATGGTTAGAAAATTACGATAAACTAGCCTATTTGGACACAAACCAACCAAGTGTACAATATGAACAATTCATTAATCGTGAAATGATACATTTTAGTACTTATGATTGTGCTCGTTCTATTCCAAATATGGTTGATGGTTTAAAAATCTCTCTTAGAAAAATATTATATTCAGCGTTTAAACGTAAACTTACTAGTGAAATAAAAGTTGCACAGTTTTCAGGTTATGTTTCTGAACATAGTGCGTATCATCATGGTGAAGCAAGTCTTAATGGCGCGATTGTAAACATGGCTCAAAATTATGTAGGTTCAAATAATATTAATTTACTACTACCAAATGGTCAGTTTGGTACTCGTTTGCATGGAGGAGATGATAGTGCTTCAGAGAGATATATATTTACTCAGTTAAATCCATTAACTAGATTTATATTTCCAGATGTTGATGATGCTGTATTAAACTATTTGAATGATGATGGAACACTAGTTGAACCAGAGTATTACGTACCAATTATTCCATTTGCATTGATAAATGGTATTTCAGGAATAGGAACAGGTTTTTCCTGTAATATTGCTCCTTATAATCCTAAACAAATAATTCAATCTTTACAAAGTATGTTAAAAAATGAATCGATAGAAGAATATACATTTATTCCTTATTATGAAGGTTTTAAAGGAACTATTCGCAAAATCGAAGATCAAAAATTTCTAATCAAAGGTTGTTATGAAAAAATAGATACTGATAAAATTCGTATTACTGAACTTCCTGTAGGAACATGGACTATGCCTTATACAACTTTCTTGGAAACATTAGTTGATGGTATTGTTGATAATAAAACCGGTAAAAAGGGAACACCACAACTCAGAGATTTCTCTTCTATTTGTACAGAGGTAAATGTAGATATTGAAGTTATATTTCCCAGAGGTAAGTTAGAACAATTAGAAAGTACTACAGATGTCAATGGTATTAATGGTGTAGAAAAATTATTAAAGCTACATACTACTCTAAGCACAACTAATATGCATATGTTTGATAAAGATTGCAAATTACATAAATATAAAAATGTACATGAAATTTTACAAGCGTTTTACAATGTTCGATTAGGCATATACGAAAAACGTAAACAATATTTACTTAATGATATGCGTAATAAATTGGTAAAATTATCAAATCGTGCTAAGTATATTCAAGAAACTTTGGCTGGAACAATTGACTTACGACGTATGAAAAGTAATGCTGTAGATGAATTATTAACTAATAAGGGTTATACCAAGATTGATGATGACTACAAGTATTTAATTAAAATGCCAATGGATTCAGTTACTGAAGAGAATGTTGCTCAAATTATGAAAGAAAAGGAAACTACTGAAAAAGATATTGATGTATTATCAAAGACTCGTGTACAAACTTTATGGTCTCGTGAACTAACGAAACTTGAAACAGAATATGATAAATATAAACTACAACGTGAAAAAATACAAACAAGTGTTGTAAAAATGAAAGCAAAACCAGCGACTAAAAAAAAGATAATTAGAAAAACAAAGTAATAAAACAATTATCTTAATTTACATAAAATATTTTTTTAATGGTATTTACAACACCTCCAAAATGATTAGTTTTGATTGAATTGTCCCTAATTTTCTCATCGGGAATGCTATCATGGAGTACTATACGTTCTCTATACATTTGGTCAATAACAAATACTTTATTTATGTTAAGAGGGGCAGGAGGAAAGAATAATTTATTATCTTGCATAAATTGTTTAATGCTTTGATTATTATTTGCAAACGACAAAGTTTCATTGCTAAACGTATGTTGAACAAATATATCTAATATTTCATTTTTATTCAATGTTGTTTTATCTTCAACTTCTTTTAAAATTGACGTTCTAACTTTTTCAGTAGTTACAAATTCATCCATGCTAATATTGAATGGTTCGTGCACTGTCGTGTTTATTTCAAAAATGGTCTTCATATTTTTAATTAGTAATAGTTAACCGATATATGTTATATCAATTTTATAAAAAGATATATATTTCAAATAATATAAATATATAAATATCATATTTTTAATGAAAGTAGCTTTTATTACAGGTATCACAGGCCAAGATGGTTCTTATCTTGCTGAACTTTTACTTGAGAAAGGTTACATTGTACATGGTATGATACGCCGTAGTTCGTCAATTAATACTCATCGCATTGAACATATATTTCATGACAAAAATCTTTTTTTACATTATGGCGATTTAACAGATAGTTCTTGTTTAAGTTCTATTTTGTCAAATATAAAACAAAAGTATGAAAATATGGAAGTGTTAGAAATATATAATTTGGGTGCTCAATCACATGTAAAAGTATCTTTTGAAATGCCTGAATACACAGCAGACGCAGATGCTTTTGGTACGCTTAAATTACTTGAGGCTATTCGCTCAAACAACCTTTGTGATAAAGCACGTTTTTATCAGGCATCTACAAGTGAATTATATGGATTAGTGCAAGAAATTCCACAAAAAGAAACGACTCCTTTTTATCCACGTTCTCCATATGGTGTTGCAAAATTGTATTCTTATTGGATAGTTAAAAACTATAGAGAGTCATATAATATGTTTGCATGCAACGGGATATTATTTAATCATGAATCAGAACGTAGAGGACATAATTTTGTTACACGTAAAATTACCAGAGGACTGGGAAAAATATTATCAGGAGAAACAGATAAACTCGTAATGGGGAATATTGACTCAGAACGTGATTGGGGACATGCAAAAGATTATGTATATGGAATGTGGTTGATGCTTCAACAAGAGAAACCAGATGATTTTTTATTAGCTACGGGTGAAAAACATAGTGTACGTGAATTTATAGAAAAAACGTTTGCATTAAAAAATATTCATATAGTTTGGAAAGGTTCTGGAATAAATGAAATAGGATATGATAAAAATACAAACAAAGAATATATTTTTATAAATGAAAAATATTAT
>MDSY01023562.1_pt1 | contig 12326 bp, 8 predicted proteins | sample 811131 | NCBI WGS metagenome assembly MDSY01 (sample SAMN05326643, study PRJNA326480) | marine metagenome | isolation source: seawater | place: Atlantic Ocean: South West | collected 2010
ACAAAATTCAGGATATGAAACGGCATTGATCGGGAAAATACATCTTAAGGGAGCGCCTCAAGGATTTGATCATTGGTCAGTATTACCTGGTCAAGGCCACTACTACAATCCGAAATTTATAGAGAATGGAGATACAATTCAAATTGAAGGACATGTTACTCCAATAACTACTAACATGACTTTGGATTGGCTTAAAAATAAAAGATCTAAAGACAAACCTTTTTTATTACTTTATCATCAGAAAGCTCCACATAGAAACTGGATGACAGAGGAAAAATACCTTACTCTCTTTGATGATAAAACTTTTGATCCACCTGCAAACTTCTTTGATAATTATGAGGGTATGGGTACTGCTGCTAAAGAACAGGAAATGCAGATAGATGGACATGCTTTATGGGGTCATGATTTTAAATTTTTAGTAAATCCAGTAACAGGTAAAAAAACAAATTTCAATAGAGAATTAAATAGGCTTACAGACGAACAGAGAGAAAAATGGTTAGCTGCATATACACCAAAAAATGATGCTTTCAGAAATGCAAATCTTAATGATAGAGAATTAGGAATATGGAAGTTTAATAGATACCTTAAAGACTACTTAAGAACAATTCAATCTATAGACGATGGAGTTGGAGAAGTGCTAAATTATCTTGATGAAAATAATTTATCTGAAAACACAATAGTTGTATACACTTCAGATCAAGGATTTTATTTAGGAGAACATGGTTGGTTTGATAAAAGATTTATGTACGAAGAATCATTAAGGACTCCTATTCTTATGAGATACCCTAAAGAAATTGAAAAAGGAACACAAGTAAATGAACTAATTCAAAATTTAGATTTTGCTCCTACATTTTTGGATTATGCTGGTATTGAAATACCAAATGATATTCAAGGCGAATCATTTCGAAAAATAGTTAGTAAAACTAAATCAGAGTGGAGAGATGCTATATACTATACATATTATGAATACCCTTCTGTTCATATGGTTAAAAGACATTATGGAGTAAGGACCGATAGATATAAGCTAATGCATTTCTATTATGATATAGATGAATGGGAGATGTATGATCTAAAAGAAGATCCATCCGAAATGAAAAATATTTATAATGATTCTAATTATAAGGAGATAAAAGATATGATGCATAAACGTTTAACTGAGATGAGAGATAAATATGGAGACTCTGACGAACTAAATCAAATGCATCTTGAGAGATATCTAGCATCTAGAAAAAGAGGGACTGGACCTAAAAAATAATTATTTTTTAAATCCCGGTCCTTTTACAAACCTTCCTGAAAATTTATTTGTATGCTCACCATTTAGTAGAACAGGAACACCATTTACAAGTACATGGCTTACGCCCTCTGCAAACTGTAAAGGTTCTTCAAATGTAGCGTTATCATTAACTTTTTCTGCATTGAAAATAACAACATCTGCAAAGTAATTTTCTTTAAGCAAACCCCTATCATTTAGTTTTAAATTTTTAGCTGGATAACTGGTTAATCTTCTAATTCCTTCCTCTAATGGAAAAAGATTTTCATCTCTAGAATACTTCCCTAGAACTCTTATAAAACTCCCAAAAGCTCTTGGGTGTGTTCTAAAACTTTTAGAAATATCACTATATACTCCAGCATCTGAACAGAAAGATACCCATGGCAACTGTATTTTCTTTCTAATATTTTCCTCAGACATACTAAAATATATACACTGAATTCTATGATCATCCTCAATTACCATATCAACTATCGCCTCCTCAGGTGACTGACCTCTCATATTAGCAGCTTCTGCTACAGTTTTAGCTAAATATTTTTTTGACATTTCTGAAGTTTTAAATCCAACCATTAGTATACCTTCTGGTGGTTGCTCAGAAAGTTGCTGTCTTATATCATTCAATAGTCTTGGTCTAACCTTAGGATCTTTCATTCTTTCAATCCATGCATTATGACCACCTTCTTGAACCCAAGTTGGAATGACGCCAGTTAATCCAGTAGAACTCGCATTATAAGTATATATATCAGCTGTTATTTCTAAGCCTTCAGCTCTTACTTCTTCTACTCTTTTGATAACCTCATCTAACTTATACCAATTAGGTTCTCTTGATGCTTTTAGATGATATATTTCAGCTGGGATATCTGCCTCTCTTGCTATTGTAATTAATTCCTCTAAAGCTTCTAATAATGTTTTGCCTTCATTTCTTAAATGAGAAATATACATTCCACCATATTCAGAAGCTGATTTAGACAATTCAATAAGTTCATTAGTTGAAGCATAATCTCCTGGAGCATAAATAAGAGAGGAGCCTATACCCATGGCCCCTTCCTCCATAGATTTCTTAACAATACCTTTCATTCTTTTCATTTCTAAATCCGTTGCATCCCTATTTTCATAACCTACCTCTAAAATTCGAGTCGTTGCTGCGCCAAGAAAAGAAGCAATATTTACTGATACCCCACTCTGCTCAAGGTTACTCATAGCATCACCAAAAGAAATTAATTTTCCATCTTCATAATAAGGACCTGGAGATCTTCCCTCCCCAAAAATTTCTAATGTAACGCCTTGCATTAAATCTGATAAAGCTCTTCCATCTTCCATTAAGGTTCCATAACCCCAGCTAAGCATATTTATAAAACCAGGAGAGACTGAGAGGTCGGTTGCGTCAATTGTTGTATCAGATTCAAAAATTGTGTTTTTACCTACGTATACTAACCTGTCATCTTTAATTCCAATTGAACCAATGTATGGTTTTTGTCCTGACCCATCATAAATAGTTCCATTATAAATTACTATATCAGCAACTATTGGCTCAGTTGGTTTATTGTAACATGATACAATTAAAAACAATAAGAATATTGAATAAAAAGAATAGTATTTTTTCATAGATTTAAAAATTAATAATTTTAACAATTATATATTTTTATGTTATCTCAAGCTAAAAAGTTTACGTTTATTTTTTTTATAGTATCAATTATTCCTGCTATAGCTTTTTCTCAGAATAGACAAAATAAATATTATAATCCATTTAGATTTTCGGTTTCAGGATTAACAAAATTTGTAATGGAGCCAAACGATCATCCAACTGATAAATATTTATTTGATCAGGGTATTGGAGCTATTGGGGAATTGATTTTCACCATAGATCAAAAAGCAAAATATGAAATCTCCATTGAAGCTGGGTTTATGAGTACATTATCGTCTTCAGATAATTCAACATCTGATAGATATTTAATACCAGTAGCATTAAATCTAAATTATTATTTTTTTGATGAAACATTTTCCCCATTCTTAGGAATAGGTTATGGATTTGAAAATTTTAATAATTCAAATAAGTATGTTTTAAAACCAGTTATAGGAATATCAAATGAAAAGTTAAAAGCATTTGCAAGATTCGGTATTGGAAATACTATTGGATCATCACTAGAAATTGGTATAGGTTATTCATTTAAGGAAAGACCCTGTGGGTGTTTTCCACAAACACGCTAGTTAAATTTCTCCATCCTCTTTATTAAAAATATCAGAAATTAAATCCTTAAAATCTATACTTGTATTTGTATATTTTTTTGATATTAAACTGTTTTCAGCAATACCATGTAACACAAACTCCATATAAAATTCTAACTCTTTATTATCTAAACTTTTCAAATTATTTTTAACTATTTCATTTAAACCATTAATTTCATGAAGAGAATTACGATATTCTTTATTACTTATATCATTCTTTAGTTTGAGCTTGTTCTTTTCAAACCAGTTTTGAATTTTTTTATATGGATTATCTTTTTTCTTATCTTTTATTTTATTGTTAACTACTGGAAAAATATCATTAAATAATGATTTGATTGTTTTTGATATTAAATTCATAACTACTATGTACGGTCCCTCTTGTTCTCCTTCATATACCAACTCTAATTTCCCATTTACTGCAGGTACTATAGATAAAAAATCAGATACCCTTAATACTGTGTTTTCCTCATTATTTAAATATAATCTTCTTTCAGCAGAGGATATCATAAACTCGTAAGCAGATGTAGTTAGTCGAGCAGAAACACCACTTTTACTGTCAACATACTCATAGTTTCTTGCTTCAAAAGCTAACTTTTCTATCATATTCTTTGCAATTTCAGGAATATGAATCTTTTCATAAACCGACTTATTAATTCTATTTTCTTGACTTGTTATCTTTTTTGATATATCAATAGTTTTGGGATAATGAGTGAGAATTTGACTTCCAATTCTATCTTTTAAAGGCGTAACTATATTTCCTCTATTTGTATAATCTTCTGGATTAGCAGTAAAAACAAAATGAATATCAAGAGGCATTCTAAAATTAAATCCCCTTATCTGAATATCGTTTTCTTGAAGTATATTAAAGAGGGAAACCTGAATTCTTGGTTGTAAATCAGGAATTTCATTAATAACAAAAATACATCTATTTGATCTTGGGATTAGACCATAGTTAATTACTTTAAAATCAGAAAACGAAAGTTTTAAGTTTGCTGCCTTTATTGGGTCTATATCTCCTATAAGATCAGGAACTGTAACATCAGGAGTAGCAAGTTTTTCGGTAAATCTATCAGACCGATGCATCCATGTTATTGGTGTAGAATCTTTTTTCTTAAGGATTATATTTTTAGCATAATGACTTATTGGTTGTAAAGGATCATCATTAAGTGGCGAACCCTCAACTACAGGTATATACTCATCTAAAAGATCAATTAATTTTCTTGCAATTTTTGTTTTAGCCTGACCTCGAAGTCCTAGGAAATTAATATCATGTTTTGATAAAATAGCTCTTTCTAAATCAGGCAAAACTGTTTCTTCGTATCCATGAATATCAGAAAATATTTTTTTTCCTTCTTTTTTAACTTTAATTAAATTGTCTCTTAACTCATCTTTAATTGATTTAGAAATCCAGTTACTTTTTTTTAATTTCCCTAGTGTATTAATTTTTGAATAATCCATTTTTAGTACTTTTTAATTTTATTCTTACTATAATCTTTTAAAACCATTGAACCTAAATCATTTAAATCTGCAAAATATGCTGACCCATCATTTATTTCAGTAAATTTTTCAACAAACTCCATGAGATAAGGATCAGAAGCAATCATAAATGTATTTACCCTAATTTTATTTTTTTTACAAATTGATGCCAGATTATATGTTTTATTTAAAATTTTAGGATCTAATCCAAAAGCATTTTTATAATAATTTATACCAACTTTCATACATGTTGGCTTACCATCTGTTATCATAAAAATTTGCTTATTATTATTTTTCCTTCTCCTCAAAATATCAATTGCTAGTTCTAAGCCTGCTATTGTATTTGTATGATATGGACCGACTTTTAAATATGGTATATCCTTAATTTTTACCTTCCAAGCATCGTTACCAAATACCGCAACATCAATAGTGTCCTTCTTATATTTTTTCATTATTAACTCCGATAAAGCCATAGCCACCTTCTTAGCAGGAGTAATTCTATCTTCACCATATAGAATCATTGAATGGCTTATATCAATTAATAAAACAGTAGAAGTTTGTGTTTTATGATCAGACTCATAAGTTTCCAAATCATTTTCATTCATTATAAAATTATCTATACCATGATTAATTTGGGCGTTTTTTATAGATTCATTAAAAGCAATATTTTCTAGATTATCACCATATTCATATGGTTTAGTAGAATAATCTAGTTCTATGCTTGGACCTGAAAAGTTTGTTGAATGATTTCCGATATTTCCCTTTTTTAATTTACCAAAAATTTCATCTAAGGCAGAGCGTCTGAATTCAATTTCAGATTTTTTAGTTATTTTAATTTCACCTTCAGATTTGTTTTCTATTATATAACCTTTCTTTTTAAGATCCTCAATAAAATTTCCAATACCATATTCACTTGAGGTTATATTATATTTTTTATCTAAATCGGTTAATAATGAAATAGTCTTATTAAAATCACCAGAAGTAATAAGTAAGATTTGTTGATAAATTTTAAAAAGATCTTCAAAATTTTTTGTCTTTATATTTTTTATCGAACCAATAAATTTTTCAAAAATTACTCCATCCACAGTGGTATAATTTACGATACAATATAAAAAGTGTTGTAATTATTTTTTTGAGGGAAAGGTCTTAATAAAAATAATTAACCCAAGAATTATCATGGGTATACTTAGCCATTGACCCATGTTTAGAGGTATGTCTGCCTCCCAATCTACTTGATTTTCTTTAAATAATTCATCAATAATTCTTAAAGACCATAATACAATCATAAAGATTGAAAATATGAATCCATCTTTTAAAGACTCTCTCTTAAAATACCATAGTGAAAGTAAAGTAACGAATAATAAGAGACAGTATAATGCTTCATACATTTGGGCAGGGTGTCGTGGTATCCCAATTGTATATATTTCAGCATAATAAACATCTCCATTCTTGAAAATTTTATAATTTAATTCTTCATTCGGCTCTTCATAAATATGACTTCTGATTCCTTCGTAACCCATTAGATAACTTTTAACATTAGACTTATAATAATTGTTTTCACTATTTTCATCTACGCCAACCCCTTCTCCATATTTTAGTCTAATAGTTATAGGAACTCCATTTTCAGTAATATTTCCATCACGTTTATGAAAAGTTATATCTTCAACCCTTCCATCAAATCTAAATTTTAAAATATCATTTACACTTTTAGCAAAAACTACTCCATTGCCCGAATCCGTAGGTAAACCAAGAATTTCTGAATTCATAAAATTACCCGTTCGAATAAAAGCACCAGCAAGACAAACAACAATTACAATTCTATCCATCACCCAAAAAAAAGTTTCATTCACTTTTCTAGAATAAATTACCATTCCAAGAATTATTGAAATAGCAGCACCATGACTAGCTAGGCCTCCCTCCCATATATATAAAATTTTAATAGGATTAGATAAATAATAGATAGGATCATAAAATAAACAATGACCTAGTCTTGCCCCAACAATAGTAGCTATCACCATATATAGAGTTAATCTTTCTACTTCTTCGGGATCTCTACCATCAAGTTTATATATCCATCTCATTATATACGAGCCTATAAGAAAACCTAAGGCAAACAGAAGCCCATACCATCTTGGAGGTAATCCAGAAATTATTTCAGGATTAGCATTCCATATTATATAAAATAAGTTTATCATCTTTTTTTAAAATTAAATTTTCCAAAAAGCAGGCGTCAGAATTAATAAAAATGTTAGTAGCTCAAGTCTTCCAATAAACATTAATAAAGACAAAAAATATTTTCCAGCATTTGGTATTGAACTGAAATTACTAGCTGGACCAACATCGCCAATTCCTGGACCAACGTTTCCTAGAGTAGCTGCAACTGATCCTATTGCTGTCATAAAGTCAACACCTAATATTGTCATTATAATAGAACCAAAAGAAAAAATAACAACATATAACATCATAAATGCAAGTATATTAGTTACAACACTTTGAGGAACTTTATTATTATTAAACCTTAAAGGAAAAACACCTGACTGGTGAAGCTGTTTTTTTAATTCTATATAACTATTTTTCAAAAGAATCACATGTCTTACAATTTTAATTCCTCCAGATGTCGATCCTGCTGAAGCTCCAAAAAACATAAGAATAAAGAATAAGATTGTAATAAATTCAGTCCATCCAGTAAAATCAACTGTAGTAAAACCAGTAGTTGTAATTATAGAAACTACACTAAAAAGAGCTGATCTAAAAGTTTCCTCTGCATAAGAACTGTCGATTAAATATAATGTCCCAAATACAATTAAAGTAATAATTATTATAAATGATGAATAGATTCTAAATTCTTCATTTCTAAATACTTTCTTGAAATTTAATTTAATAGCAAAATATGTTAATGTAAAGTTTGTAGCAGATATAAACATGAATAAAATAATAGTGTATTGTATAAGTGGAGATTCAAAATAACCAATACTTGCATTTTTTGTTGAAAATCCTCCTGTAGCGAAAGTTGTCATCGCATGATTAACAGCTTCAAAAGAATTCATGCCTTCAGCCCAAAGAATAAAAAAGAGTACTATAGTGAATGATATGTATATCTGCCATAATCTCATGGCTGTTTCTTTTATTCTCGGTTGTAATTTATCAATAGATACTCCAGGTGCCTCAGCAACAAATAACTGCATACCTCCTATTCCTAAAAATGGCAAAATTGCTACAGCTAATACAATAATACCCATACCACCAATCCATTGAGTTAAACTTCTCCAATATAATATACCATTATCTAGAGCTTCTATATCATTTAATATTGTTGCCCCAGTTGTAGTATAACCGGAAACTGTTTCAAAAAATGCATCATGCATGCTAGGTATCTGGCCAGTTATTATATATGGTAACATCCCAAAAAAAGACATAAATATCCAACTAGATATTACAATTAAGTACCCATCCCTCTTCTTCAGATCTTTATTATCATTATTCTTTGTTCTATAATAAAGGAAAAAACCTATTGCTGAATTAATTAATGATGAAATTAATATGCCTTTCCACGAAGCTTCATTATGATACAATCCAAAAGGAACAGCTGTTAACATTAAAAACCCATTAATCATTAACAGGATTCCAATTATATTACAAATAACTTTTATGTTGAATTTCATTTAAACATTGACTCAATAGTATTCTTAGTCTCTTTTTTGGTTACTATAATTACACGATCTTCAACTTCAAATTCAAAATCTCCTCGAGGAAAATATGAATCTTCTCCTCTAGTCAACCCACCAACAATACTATCTTTAGGAAAATTCAAGTCTTTTAATTCTTTACCTAGAACTTCAGATCCTTCTTTAACTTCAACTTCTATTATTTCTGCATCAACTCCTTTTAGAGTGGAATAATCTAAAAACTTGTCTTCACTTATATATTTAAAAATAAAGTTTGCAGTTAAGTATTTAATATTAATAGTTGTGTTTAATCCCATATTTTGAGCAAGAGGAATAAAATCAATATTTTCTACTTGAGATATAGTTTTTTTAACACCAGATTCTTTTGCGGCAAGTGAAGCTAAAATATTCTTTTCAGTTTCGTATGATAAAGCTAAAAAAGCATCCATAGTATCCAGATCCTCCTCTTGCATCAATGCAATATTAGTTGCAGAACCATTAATTACCATTACATTCGATAATTCATCTGCAAACCTTTCACATTTATCTAGGTCATCACATACAAGCTTAATATTATATTTTTTGGATAGATATTTAGCAGTCATGTATGCTAAAGGAGACCCACCAAAAATCATAATATTTTTAATTTCTAAATTTTCTTTACCAGCTAGAGACAAAACTTTATCTACTCCTTTATTTGATTCAGCAATAAAATATGCTATGTCACCTTCTTTTAAAATATTATGAGACCTTGGTATAATGGTTTCATTATGAATTTCGTCTTGTATATCTCTAACAATTGCGACGGGAGTATAGTTAGTGTCAGGATTTAAATACGTTGACTCTCCTAAAGTTTTATCTTTCAACTCAGATTCACCATCTATCATAATTCCCATTAAATGTAATTTGCCACCATCAAATTCTAAAGAGTCAGTAGCAGCTGATTCCTTTAAAAGAGCTTTAATCTCATTTGCGCCCAATGCCTCAGGATAAATAACTTCATCAATACCTATTGTGCTTAAGTCAAAAGTATCTTTTCTAGGAAGTAATTCTGAATTAGAAATTCTAGCAATACATTTTTTGATTCCGAACTTCTTTCCAATTGTACAAGATAAAATATTTGTCTGTTGTGAAGAAGTAACTGCTATTAATAGATCTGCTTTTTTTGCACCTGCTATTTCTAAAGTTTTTATAGATGTGACATCTCCTTTTATAGTTGAAACATCGAGGTTATGGGATGCTTTTCCAAGCGCTTTTTTATCATGGTCAATAATGACTATACTGTGTGATTCTTGTGCTAGAAGTTTAGATAGGTGAAATCCAACCTCACCTGCTCCCGCAATAATTATATTCATATTAAAATTTTAATCGGGATACAAATATAAAAATTTGTTAACATTTGTATCATTTTAATTTTTTAAAATATTTTTTTGATAATCTATCAATTTTTGGTGCTAATATCAAAGCTGATATAATAGTTGGGAATGCCATTATGCCATAAGACAGGTCAATTAAGCTGATTACAAACTTTAGAGAAGATACTGAACCTATAATTATTAGGATTAAATATATGTATCTGTAAATTATTTTATTTTGTTCTCCAAAAAGGTAAGCCATACATCTTTCTCCAAAAAATGATAAACTAAATAAAGTAGTTATAGCAAAAGTTAATGTTGTAAATAATAAAATATATGGACCAAAACTTGGCATAGAACTATTAAAGGCTTGAGCAACTAATTCAATTCCTGCATAATTAAAATTTACCCAGGAGCCTGTAACCAATATACACAATGCAGTAAGCGTACAAACAATTATCGTATCAACAAAAGGACCAATCATAGATACTAAACCCTCTTCAATTGGATTTTCTGTTTGACTAGAGGCATGTATAATAGGTGCAGTACCTATTCCAGCTTCATTAGAAAAAGAAGCTCTTCTGGCACCTATTAATATTATTGAAGCAACTGATCCACCCAAAATAGAATTTGCACTAAAAGCATCTACAACTATTAAAGATAAGCTTGGGATAATCATATTATAATGAATTATCATTATATAGAAAACAGTACACATATATAAAAAAACCATAATTGGAGCTACTTTACTAGCAACCTTTCCTATCCTACTAATGCCCCCTAAAATTACAAATGAAACTAAAATGGATATAGAAATTCCTACGAACAAATCACTATAGAATTTATTTCCAAATAAGAAATTATCCTTAATAATAACAGAATTAATAACCTCTACAATTTGATTTGATTGAAAAATAGGTGAAACACCTAATAACCCAAAAAAACAAAAGACTGTTGCTAAAAACTTCCATCTTTCACCTAACCCATTTACTATAACATACATTGGTCCTCCAAAATTTTTATTACTAGATGTCCTTCTGTAAAGGACAGATAGTGAACAGGTATAAAATTTGGTAATCATACCTAAAAAAGCAGTGACCCACATCCAAAATATTGCTCCTGGTCCTCCTAAGGATATTGCTACAGCAACTCCACTAATATTCCCCATGCCTACAATTCCAGCAATCTGACTTGAAACACTCTCAAATGAACTTATTCCTTTCTGAGAAGTACTTCTCTTACTTAATAATTTTAAAGAATGTCTAAAAAAAAGAATAGGAGTTAATTTAGATCTTAATGAAAAATATATTCCTCCTCCTAATAATAATGTTACTAATATTGGACCATTCCATAAATAATCAGCGGCCTCAATTATAAAATTTGAAAATGATATAAAGAAATTCATTAATCAAAGAAAGAACTTACAAACTCACCTTTATGAAATAATTTTAAATCCCCTATTTTTTCTCCTACACCAACATATTTAATAGGAATTTTAAATCTATCCGTTATTCCAATTACAACGCCTCCTTTTGCAGTTCCATCAAGTTTTGTAATTGTAATAGAGTTTACATCTGTAGCCTTGGTAAACTCTTCTGCCTGAACAAAGGCATTCTGACCAGTACTTCCATCTAATATTAACATCACCTCATGAGGAGCATCTTCCTTAAATTTTTGAACAACTCTTTTAATTTTAGATAATTCATTCATCAGATTTAATTTAGTATGTAATCTTCCTGCTGTATCGATTATAACTACATGATATTTTTCTTCTACTGCTTTTTTTACAGTGTCATATGCTACAGATGCAGGATCTGTATTCATACCATGAGAAACAACATCTACACCCACTTTTTTTCCCCACATCTGAATTTGATCAACTGCAGCAGCTCTAAATGTATCAGCAGCACCAATTAAAACCTTTAATCCTCCTTCTTTAAATTGAGCAGCTAGCTTACCAATTGTTGTTGTCTTTCCAACACCATTTACACCAACCACCAAAATTACATATGGAACTGTATCCTCGGATACATCAAAAGCATCTAGATCAGAGCTGTTTTCTGCTAAAATTTTAACAATTTCTTCTTTTAAAATATTATTAAGCTCGTTAACACTAGTATATTTTTCTTTTGAAACTCTTTCTTCTATTCTTTCTATAATTTTAACAGTAGTTTCTACTCCTACGTCTGATGTAATTAATACCTCCTCTAAATCATCAAGAACCTCGTCGTCAATTTTTGATTTTCCTAATACTGCTGACTTTAATTTTGAGAAGAAACTTTTCTTAGTTTTTTCTAAGCCTTTTTTTAACGATTCTTCTTCCTCTTCTTCTTC
>MDSY01018157.1_pt1 | contig 12324 bp, 13 predicted proteins | sample 811131 | NCBI WGS metagenome assembly MDSY01 (sample SAMN05326643, study PRJNA326480) | marine metagenome | isolation source: seawater | place: Atlantic Ocean: South West | collected 2010
ATCTAAATTCTTATTTACATATAATTTTATAAAAGCATTTTAATTATATCTAAATTCTTATTTACATATAATTTTATAAAATCACTAAATTTATTTTGATATTTCTTAGTTTTTGCGTTTCACTAAACAAATAAATCTTCAGATTTGCTTTTATATTTTTAAAAGATTTTTTTCCATATTTCCTCCATGTATATCATAAAGTATAATTTGTTTTAATCCACTACAGTTTTCAAAACAAAGTAGTTTCTAAAGATGTAAATGAAAGATTCATAACAACCTTTTCTAAATTTTAAGAAAATCATGATAAGTTATTTGTCAAACTTACATCACTAATAAGAATTTCAATTTTAGTAAGGTTCATCAATTCTATACTATTCCTATAACATGTTCATTAAATACAAAAACACTTATACTGCTCGATACTGATGACAATGCGCCATAGATATGATGTATTATAGTAATTTCTTTTTATTTTTCTTGTAAATAATCCAACGCACTAAGTAAAATTTGTTCTTGTTGGGTTAATTTTTGAAATATTAAACACTCGTCTATTTTAAGTTGAAATCTTTGATTTCTTGCATTTTTACATACAACATGAATACCATTTTCTAAAATTTTGATTTCAATTATGATTCCACCTTTGGTAAGTTTCAAATTATCTGGATTTTTCAAATTCACCCATCGAATATATCTTCCATATAAAATATCTGATAAATCGTCGACATATCTATAATTTTTTAATTTGTCATGATAATCTTTTAATTCTTCTCTAGATAATTGTAATTTTTGCAAATAGTCATTTTTAATCGCTTTTATTTTTTTATTTGTATAATGAATCAAACTAGAATTATTTTCATTATTTATTGCTTTATTTAAAACTTCATTGTCTAATGGCATATTATATTAAAAATACATTTTTTTAATATACTATGAAATATACTTTTAAATAAACTAGTTGTACATAGTTTCAAATTCAGGTGCAGATGCTTCGACTAAATTATTGACTGGAACTGCTACTGCAGTAGGAACATAATCTGAAACATTTTCAGGTATAGGAGGTAATCGATTTTGTTTGCCTTCTAAATTTCTATGATAATCAGTATAAATATTCGTTTTTCGATAATTTTCCTCCAAATATTTCATTTTGTTCATATATTTTTTATACCAATAATCTCTCTTTTCTTTTAATTGTTCTTTATATTGATATTTACACATTTTATGTTTTTCATAAAATTCATTATACTTATTTTTATACTCATGATACTCCAAAACATCTTTTTCTAACAAATATACAGAAAATCTCTCTACATTATTTTCCTTCATGTATAATTAAAGAAATAATTAAAAAATTACCAAAAAAATAATTCTTCATATTTCTAAATATTATTTGTAATTAAAAATAAAATAATTTACTAGATAAATTTTTAAAATTATTCAATAAAGAGAGAAAATTATCAAATATAATAATTGAATTATAAAATACAATTAATATATATTTTTATATACTACAGTTATGTAGTTAAAATAATTAAAAATGCAAATATATAATGCTATGATATGTAGTAACTCCCTAGGTATCTAAAGAGTTTTTGAACTTATAATTTTATCATTTTCTCTACAATAATGTAATAAAAATGGTTTTTTTAAAAATTTCAAAAGTATTCTAGGATTTTAAAAAATACACAAGGTTTTTTGTGTAGATTTTTGATTTTTGGAAAAAAGATTGAAAAAATTTGTAAAAAATCACTTCTTACCATAATGCTCAAAATTCAAAAAAAATAATTTTAATTTTGTTATTGTAAAAAAAATATATTTTTATGAAAACAATTTAGGGGGATTTTTTGGTTGTATAATATACAACAAAATGACAACATTTTCTCCCCAAAAATCCCCAAAAAAATTTTACTGCGAAAAATGTGACTATTCATGTAGCAACAAAAAAGACTATAACAGACATTTATCCACACGAAAACATCAAAATACAACAAATACAACATTGTTGTCCCCAAAAATCCCCGCTGCATTTTCCTGTGAAAAATGTGGTAAATCGTATGCGCATCGCGCATCTCTTTACAATCACAAAAGGCGTTGCTTTGAGGTTGAAGAGCAGAAAAAACATGGTAGTTTATATAATCCTTCTTCAATATCTAAAGAAAAGGAAGGTGAATTCAAGGATTTAGTTTTATTATTATTGAAAGAAAATAAGGAAGTACAGAAGAATTTTATGGAGTTTATACCTCAGTTGAAAGGAAATATAACTAATAATAGTCACAATACTACAACAACAAATAATCAATTCAATATTAACATGTTTTTAAATACACATTGTAAAAATGCGATGAATTTGACAGATTTTATTCAATCACTGCCTATTACAAATGAAACATATGATCATACGATTGAAAATGGTTTGACACAAACAATAGCTAATATGATAACAAATGGATTAAGCAGTATGGATATTTTGGAGAGGCCTATTCATTGTACTGATCCAGCACGTAAAACAATGTATGTGAAAGATAACAATGTCTGGGAAAAAGATAACGAGTTAAAACTTTTAGTTCATGGTATAAAATCACTTTCTTTAAAACAAAGAACAAATTTGTCCAAGTGGCAGGATGCAAATGAGGGTTGGGATAAGGATGAAAACTTACAAACACGCATGACAAAATTAGTATTTAATTCTATGACTTCTATTGAAGAAGATGAAAAAGAAACAAATAAGATAATTCGTGCGATAAGTAAAAATACATATTTAAGTAATGATATTAAAAGTGACTACGCGTAAAATAAATATTTAGCAAATTTACTTATTTTTTTATATAAAATAATATTGATTAATATTATAACAATGTCCACTGTAAACACACATTATTTTAATAGTTTCCAAGAACATTTAGATAAAGCTAAAAACATGGGTAATGATTATTCTGGTAAAGCTGCAAAAATGGGTAAAAATTTTTCTGGCACAGCTGCAAAAATGGGTAAAAATATAAAAAGTATTGCTCCAACGGCTGCAATGGCTGCAACGGCAGCAAATATGGGAGCAAATATGTCAGGTATGGCTGCTGAAAGTATGAAAAATATGGGAGCAAATATGTCAGGTATGGCTACTTCAACTGTTGCAAGTATGAAAGGAAATTTACCTAAAGATATGTCGGGTATGGCTGCTGCAACTGAAAGTATGAAAAAAAAATTTAATACAAATATGCCAGGTATGGCAGCAAAAATGCAAGGTATGGCAGCAAAAATGCCTGGTATGGCAGCAAATATGTCAGGTAAAACCGGTGGTAAAAAAAAATCCAAGAAAAGAAAATCATCTAAAAAAGCTAAAAGAACTAAAAAGAAGAGAGGTAAAAAACACTCTACCAAAAGAAGACATTAAATAATAATTATTTTATTAAATTATTATTTAAAATGGGGTTCCAAAACCACCACCAATAAAATCATTAGCAGCCATTGGTGCCATCGATTCCATACTGGGTGTATTTGCATTTACAAGAGGAGTATTTGGACCAGCGTACATGCTATTAAAGTCTGGAGATTGAGGAATACTATATTCATTGGTTTCACTTTTCATATTAGTCATTTGTGACTGTAATTCAGGAGGCTTATCAATAGTAGAGGGAGCAGTAACATATTGTTGTGACAATGGTTGTGTTATTCTTACATTAGGATTGGTATTAACTTGTTTTTTATCGTCTGGTTTTTTTGTATTTCCTTCATATAAATCAAATAAACGATCTATCAAAATTTGTATTTTTTCTCCCATTTTGCTTTGAATCGTTAAAGATAAAAACAATATGGGAGGTATTATATTGATCATTGAAAAAGAATCATATGGTTTTCCACTATAAGTAGGAATATAATGTATAATTCTATTAATAAAATACAATCCAATAACCATAGCCAACAATTGTCCTACTACTTCGGCAAGAATTGCTAAACTACTTTTATCCTCATCGGTTTCAGGAATATAATTTTTAATTAATCTAAGTAAAATTAAAATTGGAATGATATTTAATAGTGAATATTGGACTACATTTAATAAGGTGTTTTTTTGTTCATCGTCAAATGGAAAAACTGTTTTTATAAATCCTTCATTATTATCAGTACCACTTTTTTCTATTCTATCCATATGATTTATAAAAAGAAATTAAATTATTTAAATAGATATTATTTAATATATAAATAAATGTTGAAACATGCAATTCATCTAAATAAATTTGAAAATAGGGTTTTAAATAATAATTTTCATGAAGAATATCAGTATTTAAATTTAATAAAAGACATATTGGAAGAAGGAGAAACAACATGTGGAAGAAATGGAAATACAAAAAGTGTATATGGTGCTTCTATGCATTTTTCATTGGAAAATAATAAAATTCCAATATTTACTACTAAGAAAGTAGCTCATAAAACATGTTTAAAAGAATTATTATGGTTTATTAAGGGGGACACTAATAATAATCATTTAAAAGACCAAAATGTGAACATATGGAATGGAAATACTACTATAGAATTTAAAAAGGCGATTGGTTTAGAAAATCTTAAAGATGGTGATTTAGGTCCAATATATGGGTGGAATTGGCGACATTTTGGAGCAACATACATAGATTGTGATACAAATTATAAAAATCAAGGTATAGATCAACTTCAAAATGTAATTAATATATTAAAAGATCCTAAACAAAGAAATTCAAGAAGAATGATTGTTACAGCATTAGATCCATCAAAAGTAAAAGATGCTGTTTTACCACCATGTCATGTATTTTTTCAATTTAATGTAAAAAATAAAAATCAATTAAGTTGTAGTGTATATTGTCGTTCGCAGGATATTGCACTAGGTCAACCATTTAATGTAGCATCCTATGCTTTTCTTACTCATTTGATTGCAAAACATTGTGACTTGGAAGCAAATGAAATCATAATATATGCAGGAAATTGTCATATTTATGAAGAACACATTGAGTCTATGAAAGAGCAAGTTAAAAGAATACCTTATGAATTTCCTCGGATTAAAATCAATAGAAAATGTGATTCCATTGAAGAATATACTTTAGAAGATTTTGAAATAGAAAATTATACTTGTCATTCAAAAATTAAAATGGACATGATAGCCTAACTTTTTATTGTGTTCTCTATCTTTTTTTTCAATAATTCTATGATAATAATAATCATCAAAATTATCTATTTTATGAAAAATAGGTCTACCTGTATTAAATAAAATTTGAATTTGTTTTTGTCTCCATATTTCTTGCTTTTCTTGTGGCGTTAACTCATATTTTTTCATTAATATATATTAATGAAAGAATATACTTTTAACTGATTTGTGAACATTTTTAGATTATTATAAAAAAATTTACTTGTTATTTTGTTTCCATATATTTATTTAAAACAGAGACAATTTAATAAAAACTACCAAATATTTTTATTAAACTGTCATTAGATATTTAGTTAAAATTTAATCAATTGCGATTAGAATAATTATTTTTAGTATATTTTATATTTAAAATGAGTTCAAGTTCCTCTTTAGCAGCTGCAAGAAGAAGAAGAGCAGGTCCAGGACCAAATGCTCCTAAAATTTCCCCAAATTCAGCTACTTCAGCTCAAAGTGTAAAAGCACAATTACCACAACCTTTACCTAAAGATAATTCAGCCACAAGTCCATTTATTTTACTACAACAACATCACCAAAAATTAAATATTATTGAACAAACTCTCAGTGAATTAGCACAAAAAGAATATTCACAACCAAGTTCTTCGTCTGAAGGATTGGACTTCGAGTCTATTGAAAAACAAATTACAGAAAACATTGAAAATAAATTTGAAATGAAATCTCTCTTTGAAAACGATGAAAATCTTTTAGCTGAAATTGAAACTTTACAATCAGTAGTTAATAATCAACAAATTCTTATTAATCAAATGAATGTTACTATTTTGCATTTAGTATCTTGTCTGAAAATAGATTTACCTGAAGGAGATAATACACAAGAACCTGTATCTTTTTCTAAAAATCCTTTTTCTGATTCAGAAAATATCGAACAAAATGATAAGTTGCCTACTTTTCCAAAAGCAATAACTGAGGAAAATAGTATTATCAAAGAAGATACGGAAACTAATGCAACTATTAGTGAAAATGAGAATACTGAAGTAAATAACAGCGAAGAAAATTAGGAAAAAATACAGAAAATAAATTAAAATTAGTAAAAATTCAAAAATAAATCTATAAAAATAAATTAGTATGAAAACATTGTTTACTATTTTAATATTTTGTTTGGTTCTTTTTGTTTACTTGCATATAAATTTTCATTTAAAACAAAGTAACGATTTAGAAGTTTATGAAATTGATCAACCATCCAAAGAAAAATTAGAAGAAATCTGTGATATTCGGCAACCCGTTATTTTTGATTATAATGTAGAACATTTAATAAACGACTGTAATTTGTCTAATGTAGAGAATCAATATGGTGCATTTGATGTAAAAGTAAGAAATGTAAAAGATTTTGATGAGTCACACGAAATATATTTACCTGTTACATTTTCAACTTCTAAAAAAATTTTTACTGATGATAATGAGGAGAGATTTATAAGTGAAAATAATTCCGATTTTTTAGAAGAAACAGGTTTAGTAAAAACATTTAGATATAATGATATTTTTTTAAGACCATATTTTGTTTCAAATTGTGTTTATGATTATGTATATTCTTCCAAAGGTGTAAAAACTCAATTACGATACAATGTAAATTATAGAAATTTCTATTTAGTGAATGAGGGTTCTGTAAAAATTAAATTAATCCCCCCAGTTTATTCAAAATATTTGTATGAAGAAAAAGATTATGATAATTTTGAATTTAAATCACCTGTAAATCCTTGGGATGTTCAAACTCAATTTCGTGCTGACTTTGATAAACTTAAAACATTAGAAGTTACTTTAACAAAAGGCCAAATTATTTGTATCCCTGCATATTGGTGGAATAGTTTTCAATTTGAAGAAAATACAAGTTTGAGTGTATTTAAATATAGAACTTATATGAATAATATTGCAATATCAAATCATTTAGTTGTAAGTCTTTTACAAAGTCAAAATGTAAAAAGAGAAATAGCAAAAAAAAAGAATCTTTCTTTAGAGTGCAATGAAGTTAATACACCAGAACAAGATGTAACTGATGAAACCATGACTAGTAAATAAAAAAATTGAAACAAGCAAATATTTATTTATTAGCAAGTTATTAATAAATAAATATATGATACTTTTGTTTTTACTACTATTATATTTTGCGTGCGCATTTCGTTTAAATGAAAATCAATTATTACTAGTTCGTTCTATTTTAACTAGTCCAAATATCACACCAGAAATGAAAAAAAAAGTTCATACTTTACTAATACATTCACATTATCCATGGATTCATAAAAAAGTAAATACATTTGCAGGTAACAATAAATTTTCATCAGAATTTAAAAATGAATTATATGAGTCGGCTAAAATTGGATTTTTGAAATGTTTGTTAAGATATAACGGATCATCACCTTTGTATAGTTATGCAGACAAGTATTTATTTTATGAATTCACAATAAGCATTACAAAACAAATGCCTTTAGGTTATTTGAATCATTATGAAAGATATATAAAAAAAGTAAATGTTACAACCCCTACTTTTATAGGTGATTCAAATATATTGGATTATTACATTAAAGAAAAAAACACAAAACCTGTACTGCTAGAAACTGAAAATAAAGAGTTTATTGATAGGGAAAAAACAATAGAAAAAATAAATTGTTTGGTAAAACAATTACCTGAAAAAGAACAATTAGTATTTTATTGTACTTTTAGTAGAGATACAATGGAATCTATAAACACTGCTACAAATGCTTACAAAATTGCCAATGTTTCTCATGAAACATATAGGCAAAGAATGAGAAAAATAAAAAATTATTTAAAATCTAATTTAATGTAATGTGTTAATAATTGTTTATAAAATTGACGAAAAAAAATTTTTTTTTATTAATGCTAAATGATAATATGAGTAGCCAATATAAATTATTGGTTGAAAATAGGGATTATTCAAATTGGATTTTATATGATGCATTATCGTTGAATGAAATTGAAAAAATTGACATAAAACCTGCCGATTTGAAATTGTTTTCGCATGACATTTTTGAATTTCAAGATAACCAATGTAATATACTGCATTCTAGTATTCGTTGTTCTCCTTCTATACCAGGAGTTTTAATATTAAAGGAAAATAAAACTTATGGAAAATATAAAGACAAATATTTATATAAATGTGTTCCTGATGATAAAAGACTACCAATATTCTTAATTCCCTATCAGTTAAAACTTGCTTTTTCAAAAAACATAGATAATAAATATATTGTTTTCAAATATAATCACTGGAATAGTAAACACCCTCAAGGTACCGTCGTAAGTGTATTAGGAGATGTGGATGTACTTTCTAGTTTTTATGAATATCAACTATATTGCAAAAGTCTGTATGCTTCTATTCAAACCTTTAATAAAGCGACATCCGATGTTTTAAAACAAAAAACAGAAAAAGAATTTATTTCTTCGATTATAGAAAAATACAAATTGATTGATAGAACTCACGAACAAGTATTTTCAATCGATTCTTCCAATACTACAGATTTTGATGATGCGTTTAGTATTGAAGAAACAGGTAAAAATAGTTTTAAATTAAGTATTTATATTGCCAATGTACCCTTATGGATGGAAGAATTAAATTTATGGAATTCTTTCTCAGAAAGAATATCAACAATTTACTTACCTGATAGAAAAAGACCCATGTTACCATTGTCTCTTTCCAACTGTTTATGTAGTTTATGTGAAAATGTTGTGCGCTTAGCATTTGCAATTGATATTACAATTGTTGATAATGAAATTGTTGGTTATAAAATAGAAAATACATTTATCAAAGTTTATAAAAATCATGTTTATGATAGTAAAGAGTTGTTACAAGATTATAATTATAAGAAAATGTTCTCTTTAACAGATGAATTATGTAAAGTTTATAAATATACTACAAAACTAAAGGGTAGTTATGATATGGTCAGTTATCTAATGATATTAATGAATTATTATTGTGCAACATCATTGATTAATTTTAATACAGGTATTTATCGATCAGTACAATTTAAAAAAATTTATGAAAAAGATTCTACTTTGCCTGAAGATGTAAATAACTTTTTGAAAATATGGAACAGTTCTTTTGGACAATATGATTTATTTGATAATAAAACATGTCACCAAATGTTGCAACTGGATTCCTATATACATTGTACTTCTCCTATTAGACGGTTAGTAGATTTGTTAAATATGGCTTTGTTGCAAATAAACTTAAATTTAAATAATTTTGGTCCTGAATTCTACAAGTTTTATGATTATTGGATAGGAAGAATTGATTATATAAATACAACTATGCGTGCTATTCGTAAAATTCAAAATGATTGTAGTTTGTTAGAGATGTGCGTTAATAATCCTAAAATTTGTGAAAAGATATATGACGGATATGTATTTGATAAAATAGAAAGAAATGATGGTTTATTTCAGTATGTTGTTTATTTAGTAGAATTAAAAACGGTCTCAAGAATTACAGTAAGACAAAATATAAATGATAATGCAAAATATAACTTTAAATTGTACATATTTGAAGATGAAGACACCTTAAAAAAAAAAGTACGATTACATTTAATTATTTAAAATTTTAATTTAAAAGTTGTAAAATATATATTTAATATGAATAAATTTTTTTATAACAATGTCAAAAAAATTATTCCAAGAATCTCTGACACAGAGTTACTTGCACTAAGAAGTGGTACAACATCTATTGATAGAGATATATTTAATGGTAAAGTAAAATACCCAAGACTTACTATTCATACTAATAAGTTTGAAGAAAGTAAAATTGATGATTTATTAAAAAAATATGCAAAAACAGACTCTATTTATCCTTCTGAAAATTACAAAGAAATTTTAAATTACATTGGTTCTCAGGGTTTTTTTTCTTTTATCATTCCTGAAAAATATGGAGGAACCAATGTCAGTGTGAATGAATTATCAAATATTTTAACTAAGATAACTTCTTCAAACCCTGCACTAGGTGTAACAATTATGGTTCCCAATTCATTAGGTCCGGGTGAATTATTGGAAAAATATGGTACTGAATCACAAAAAAATAAATTTTTACCAAAGTTGGCGGATGGATCTTTAATACCTTGTTTTGGATTAACCGGTCCTAATAATGGTTCAGATGCAACAGGTTCTATTGATAAAGGAGTAGTTGTTCTAGGGAAAAATGGTAAATTAGAAGTCGAGTTAAAGATAAATAAACGATATATTACTTTAGCTCCTATTGCTAATTTGGTAGGTATTGCTTTTGAAGTGGATGATAACTATGAATTATTGGATTCAAAAAAAAAAGGAATTACATTAGCTTTATTAGAAAAAGATCATCCCGGTCTAGAACAGTTGACACATCATAATCCATTAAACGCTGGTTTTCCAAACGGAACATTAAAAGGAAATATTCGTATTCCATTAGAAAATGTAATTGGTGGTGAATCAAAAATAGGTGATGGATGGAAAATGTTAATGGAGTGTTTAGCCGCTGGAAGAGGAATTTGTCTTCCTGCTTCTGCAAACGGTTCTAGTAAAGTAGCTACAGTAGGCGTTTATCAATATGCAAAACATAGAAAACAGTTTAAAATGCCATTAATAAAAATGCAAGGTGTTCAAGATAAAATTATTGACATGTTTTTTCATACTTGGGTAATTCAGTGTAGCATTGCCCTAACAAATTCGATTTTAGATTCAGGTGAAAAACCTGCTGTTTTGTCTGCAATTATGAAACAACAAACAACTGATCGTGCAAGGGAAGTTTTAAATCATGGTATGGATATTCATGCAGGAAGTGCAATTTGTTTGGGAGAAAATAATTTTTTAGAAAAATTTTATCGTTCTGCACCTATAGGAATTACAGTAGAAGGTAGTAATACTTTGACAAAAAATCTTATTATATTTGGTCAGGGTTTAAATAAAAGTCATCCACACATAAGTTCTATATTGGAATCAATATTAAACGATAATGAGAAAGAATTTCATGTTCATTTTAAAAATATAGTAAATCATTCTTTTAGTTTATATTTTCAAAGTTTAACATCTATTTTTGATGGAAAATTAGAAAAACAAACGATTGATTTTGCAAACATAGCTAATTTTGTAGCATTACAAGGTGGTTCTTTAAAGGCGAATCAAACTTTGTCAACTGATATGGCTGAAATATTATCCAACTTATATTTAGCTCATAGTGTAAAGTGGTATCAAAAGCAACACAAAGTAAGTAAGATTTTTACGGAATATGTTATCAATCGATTATTGAATGAAAATCAAGTAAAAATAAATCGTGTTTTGGATAACAATTTGTATATTAAAATACCTAATTTATTTTTAAAAAAACAGGTACCATCAGCTAACTATAATATGAATAGAATAATAATCAAAGAATTTGAAAATAATCCTCAAATCGTTAATCACTTATTAAAAGATGTTTACATAAAAAATAATGAATTACATGATTTGTTAAAATTAGATGAATTACAAAAAAATAATAAAGATGAATACAATAATTTGTATAATAAAATCATTCAAGTTGGTGAATACAAAAATTTATAAAATAAAAATTGAATAGTTATTATAAATACAAATTAAATACAAATTAAATTATAAAACATGCACTTTAATAGAAATGCATCACTATTAAAAAATTATTTTAATAGAGTAATATCGAATAAAAATTTCGTAAAATATAATATTTTGAAAAAAAAAAATAATAGAGATTATGTTCATTTTAAAAAAAATAAAAAAAGTTATATTCCTGACAAAAATGATTATTATGAAGGATCATTTGATGCATATTGGCCGTAATTTTGTAAAATAAAAATAATAAAAATTGATGAAAAATAATTTTTTTTTCAAATTCTAAGAATGATGTATACTTTAAGCAATAACACAACTAAACAGCTTTTTAAAAATATAGAAAAACTTCCATGTGACTTGAAGACTCATATTTTTAAAACCTTTATAATACCGGAACAATGCAACTTGTTTTTAGACTGGCTTGAAAATAATAATGCTATTGATATGACACCTTCGGTTTATACTGATAAAGTTGATAATTTAATCAAAGAGCTGCTTTCTAATAGGGATTGTGTAAATTATTTATGTGAAAATAATATACATTTAAAAAAAATGTATATTAGACATTATATAAAAAAAGAAATAGCATTTGTATTGATGTCAATAAGAAG
>MDSY01035408.1_pt1 | contig 12322 bp, 12 predicted proteins | sample 811131 | NCBI WGS metagenome assembly MDSY01 (sample SAMN05326643, study PRJNA326480) | marine metagenome | isolation source: seawater | place: Atlantic Ocean: South West | collected 2010
AATAGGCGAGTGCAAGAACAAGACGGATGAGGATGCTATCATGCGCAGGGAGGCGATGATGTTACGCACCATATTGGCATCCCCAAAGCTGGACCGAACGTTGATGAAGGAGTACTTGATTCGCTTGATGTACGTCGAGATGCTCGGGCACGACGCGAGCTTTGGTTATATCCACGCGGTGAAAGCAACAATGGAGGTGGATTTGAGTTTAAAGCGTGTGGCGTACTTAGCGACGAGTTCTTTCCTGGACGAGAATCACGACTTGATTTTGTTGATTGTTAATGCCGTGCAAAGAGATCTAAAGGATGATAATTTCCTCGTAGTCTGCGCCGCGTTGACGACGATCGCCAAGCTGCTGAATGCGGACCAAATCCCAGCCGTGTTGCCTCAAGTTACTGAGTTATTAACTCATGAAAAACCCGACGTGCGCAAGAAAGCGGTGATGGCGCTGCATAGGTTTCACCAACGTTCGAAAACGAGCGTCGAGCACCTTCACGGAAAATTCCGAGCCATGTTGTGCGACAAGGATCCGAGCGTGATGTCTGCGAGTCTATGTGCTTTATATGAATTAATAAGAGACGATCCGCTTCCGCACAAGAACCTGGTACCGAGCTTCGTATCAATCTTGAAACAGATCGTGGAGCACCGCCTGCCGAAGGCATACGACTACCACCGCGTGCCGGCTCCTTTTATTCAAGTCAAGTTGTTGAAGATTTTAGCGCGGCTAGGGGAGGCGGATAAACAAGCGAGTGAAGAGATGTACTCGGTGTTGAGTTCATGTTTGAAGAAAGCGGACAACCAAGGCACGATCGGTAACGCGATCGTGTACGAGTGCGTACGGACCGCGGCGACGATCTACCCGAGCCCTGTTTTGCTGGAACAGTGCGTCTCAGCGGTTAGTAGGTTTGTGACCTCGAACAGTAACAACTTGAAGTACGCCGGGTTGGATTCACTGTCCGTCATAACCAACGTGAACCCGAAGTACGCAGCGGAGCACCAGATGGCGGTGGTGAAGTGTCTAACAGACTCTGATGAGTCTTTGCGAAAGAAAACATTAGATTTGATGTTCCACATGACCAAATCTCACAACGTCCAGATCATCACGGAAAAGATGATTGCGTTTCTTAACGACGTCAACGACGCGCATCTGATGGAAGAGACGGTTACGCGAATCACAGAGCTCGCGGAGCGGTACGCCCCATCAACCAAGTGGTTCATAGACACGATGAACTCCGTGTTTGAAATAGGGGGCGATGTGGTGAAGCCTCAAATGTTGTCGAACCTGATGCGGTTGATAGGCGAAGGGAGCGGGGATTCCAATGCCGACGCTGAGCTGCGAAAAAACGCGAGCCAAGCGTACCTTGAATTGCTGAAGAAAACAAAGCACGTACCGCTTCCCTTGTTGCGCGTCATCGTGTGGACGTTAGGGGAGTACGGGGGTTTGACCTGTGAGTCGGTTCCTGTAATCATGGACCTGTTGTGCGACGCGGTTGAAACGCAAGTCAAAGGCGAGCAAGTGTCAGGGCAGGTCATCGCGGCGTGCGGGAAGCTCGCGAGTAGTTCAAACGGAGCCGGCCTTCCTGAAAAAGCGATCGCGTTGATCGCGAAGAATAAAAAATCGAAAAACGTAAACAACACGCAACGCGCGTACGAGGTGGCTTCGCTGTTGTTGGAGGACGTGTCCATCGTCACCGCGGCGCTGCCTCACGACGCCAGTGGCACGGAGATTCTCTTCGATCCTAACCTACCGTTCCTGGAGCACTACGTGCAGCAAGCCCTGGCCCGAGGCGCGGCGGAGTACAAAACGGAAAGCGAGAGGATGGCGGAGACGCGCGTGGAAACTAAACCCGTGCCGGCGACGACCGCTCCGCCAACACCCGTGTTTTCAGCCCCCAACGAGTACGTACCCAGCGGAGGTGCTTCATACGTACCTGGTGGAAGTGCGGAGTACGTGCCGAGTGGAGGTGCTCCTGCTCCTGCTGCTACTCCTGCCGCTCCGCCGTCCAATGGCCCGACGCTTCGCAACGCGCAAGGTTCGTGGGGAGACACTGGGAGCTACGGCGACGCGAGACCGGTGAGTTACCAGTCTCCCGCCGCACCCGCGTCGGTGACGGAATTCTACGACCCCGAGCCCCCGGATGAGCGATCGATACTGGCCAACGCGCTGTTCAGCGGTTCGGCGTCGACGCCGGCTCCCGCCCCCGCGCCTGCTCCCGCTCCGGCGCCGGAGATGGATCTGCTGATGGGTCTGGACGCGCCGAGCCCGTCGCCTATGGCGCCCGACTTGCTCGGTGGTTTCGACCAGCTCAGCGTCGGAGGCTACGCGCCTCTTAATACGCCTGGGATGATGATGGGCGCACAGCCGATGGGTGTGCAGCCCACAGGGATGGGCATGGGCATGGGAATGGGCGCGAACGTCACGACGGGGTCGCCGCAGGTTTCGGGAGCGTCGACGGGAGGCATGGCCCCCGGCGCCAAGTCCTCGATCCCGGCGCACTTGCGAGACAGGACGCCGAAAAAGAAGAGCGACCCGTTCGCGGATTTGTTAGGCTGAGGAGTGAGAGGTAGTCGGTAGTGTGAACAATAAGCAAGCGAATTTGAGCTAATACAACTGCTTGCCGTGGCTATTATCTTAATCTTGATTTTTGCTAAAGATGCGGGTGCTATCGACGAGAAGCCAATTACTTCTTCTTCGCGTTAGCTTTTTGCATGTCCTCGAGCTGGTTCAGACCCGGGCCGAGGATATTATACGCCACCCAGCCGAGCACGGGCACGAACGCACCGAAGATGATGATGCGCGCGTCGAGGCCAGCGGTTTGCATGAGCTCCGTCGCGGCGTCAGCTTGTTCGGGCATACCGGCGAGCGCAGCGGCGGAGAGGCCGAGGCCGAGGGGCACACCCTTCTTACCCTTGGCATTCTTCACCTGCATATCATTGAGCTGGTTCGGTCCGGGAGTCAAAATGTTGTACAAGACCCAACCAAGCGCAGGTCCGAGAATCACGAGAAACACAAGTGCGCGGCTGTCCACGCCGGCAACCTGGGAGATTTCCATGGTGGAGGCACTCGCCTGCTGAGCTCCGAGGGAGAGCGCGCCCGCGAGGGTAAGGGCGGTGGTCTGTGGGATAGGAGAGCCGGGTGATGAAAAGAGCGAAAAGGTCAGCAAAGTGTCGAGTCGTGCGGCGGGTACGTGGTGGTTTCCGGCCTTCGAAACTCCGATTGATATCGCAAACCGGCGTATCCAGTTTTTGGCCGCGTTGGATGGTGGATTTGACGATTGCGTGACACGGATACCGGCTCTGCGCGGTCAATGCGAGCGCCGTGGCGATCGCACGAACCGTGCCTGGTATAAGACACACACAACGCCAATAAATCCACCAAAACAGATTGCCGTATGCCCGACGCACTCCCGCGAGCGCGTTGGAAACGCATTCACGTACGATCGCTTCGATCGCGAAGATGTTAGGTGAGCGCTCTTACCTGGCCGAGCTGAAGGTCGTCGGTGTGCTCGACGGAGGACACGGACGCGCGCGTTTGCACAGCCGCGGGGCGGGGCGCCACGGGCTTCACCCCGGAGAAGCGAGCGCCGCGGAAGGATGTCTTCGCGCGGACAGAGACGCGGGACGCGACGGCCGTCGCGCCGAGCACCGGCATAGCCATCGCTTGAGCCATTGTTGAGTGTGCTGAGAATGACGAGCGCCAGACACTTCGTCTCGGTTTTGTGTCGATTTTTCCAACGATTTTAATTGGGCCACGTTGATTTCTTGCGTTTCGCGCTTGTGACTCGTGAATAAACCGTGTAATCTCTCGACTAAAATGATCGGATTGACGGTCTATCGACAATTCATTTGCCCCTACAACGTAGCTTTTGGCTCGAGGGTCGAGGCTGGTAGCAAACATGCAAAAACCAAAAAGAGGTCGAACGAAAAAAAAACCAGGAAAAGAGAATCGATCGGCTCGCAGCGCACGTGTTAAGTATACGCTAATTTCTTTCTCAAGATGATTCTATGGCGCCCGAACCTACGTCGCTCGCCCCGTTCTATATCCTTCTATGCCCAGCTGCGGTTCGAAACGCGCGGGCTTTGTCTGAGTACCCGAGTACATCTTCTTTTCTTTTCGTCTTCAAATGTAATAATGTTTTTTTTTTTTTTGTGCACCCCCAACCCTTACGGCGCTGGCAGCGCCTTTGCCTTTTCCGCCGCTGATGCTTGCGCCGCCGCGAGCTGCGCCAGCGGGTCCTCCTCCCCCGGGTTCGGCAGCTTCCTGAACTCGGTCAGCACCGGGTAGATGTTTTCAAAGGCTTGGTAAATGTCTTCGCGCTTTTTTCCCCCGGTCAGGACGATCTTTCCGCTCACGAAAATCAAAAGCACAATCTTGGGCAGTTGCATGCGGTAAATCAAACCCGGAAACAGCTCGGGCTCGTACTGCGCGAAGTGCCCATGGCTCCACGCCAAACCCTCGAGCCGGATGGGAAACTTAACGTCGCAGCTCCCGACCATGTTTTGAATCTTAAACTCCTTGAACTGCGCGGGGAAACCCAGTTTCGCAATGACCTTGGCGTACTTTCGCGCCGCTTCCCGCGCCAGCGCCTCGGTTTTCGCCCCGGTGCACACCATCTTGCCACTTGAGAAAATCAAAGCCGTGGTTTTGGGGGCGCGGATGCGCATGATAGCCGCGGCGAAACGCTGAGAGAGGTATTGAGAATATTTTAGGTACGCTTGTAAGTCTTAGATCTTCGCGTGTAAGATTTTGACAAGAAATTAGAAGTGCCTCGAAAACGAGCGCGCGGTTCTTTCCCGCGGGTCATGGCGCATTGCAATTAGGGTTTCTCACCTTGGGGTTATACTCCACGTTCCTGGCGTGGAACGCGATGGTTTTCAAGTCGAGCTTGCAGTCCAGGTTGACCGTCGCCACGATGTTCCTGTGAGTCGGGGAAGGGGCGCGTCAGTCCGCAGTTCGAACGCGCGCGCGAAGGATCTCGAGGAAACTCAAAGACACGAGTGAGGTTGGTGGGAGAGGGGGCACGCACTGTAGCTGCGGCACGATGCCTGACGGGTGTACGGTTAAATCCACGGCGCCATCCGTCGCGGGCGCGGGAACGACCGCGCTGGACGGGGCCGCCGCCTCGGGCTGGCCGGGCGCTCCTTCCGCTCCGCTCATGGTTGCGCCCTTTAAAAAATCGACAGAGGGGCACGAGTCTACCGCCCAATTGACCCGAGCCGCTCGCTCTTTCGCGAAGATAGCGGACGCGGAGCCCCACGGGCGTGCGCGCGGGTTCGGCACCGGGCGGTGGCGCCCACCTATCCGTACACTCGCACGCGCCCGGAAACTTCACTCACCCCCCTGTGAGCGGCGCACAGGAATCGGCGGAGTGAAGACCGAGGAGTGAATTGAGTGTATGCGGCGGGTGCGCACTGACACACTGACTGCTTTTATACCGACCACATTGTTTTGCGAAAAAGGGCACTTTTTTTTTGAGTGCTCATCACAGAGAGGGGCGGGGCTGAGTCGGACGACCAACGGGTGGTGACTCCCTATGGCGGCCTCCCCCGGCGGCGACCTGTACCAAGTCGTGGGGCAGATCGGCGAGGGCGCGTTTGGTTTGGTGCACTACGCGCGGGGTCCGAACAATAGAGTCTGCGCGATAAAAACCTTCAAAACAACTCCGAAAGATCCACCCGTGGTGCCTTTGCCCACCGTGAGGGAGGTGTTCCTGTTGAATGATTTGCAACACGAAAACGTGCTTAACCTGCTACACGTCCAAGTCAACCACGCAGAGCTGTCGTTATCACTAGTGTTCGACTACGCCGAGTATGACTTGAACAAAGTCATTTCGCACCACAGAGATGTGTTGCGAGGCAAGCCGATTCCGACGAGAATGGTGAAAAGCATTTCGTGGCAACTTCTACGCGGCCTCGAGTACCTTCACGCAAACAAAGTCATGCACAGAGATTTGAAGCCAGAAAATATTCTGATAATGGGCGACGGCGTGGAGAGGGGGCTGATTAAGATTGCTGACTTTGGCTTAGCACGAAAATACGACACCCTACAGCGACCGCTGGACGAAAACGGACCGGTCGTCACGTTGTGGTACAGGTACGTTTTTTTGTTTTTTATCCCGTAAAATCCTGCTCGCCTTGTCCTGCGTAGTTTGTGTACAAGTTTGGAGGTTTTTGGTATGATCCTGTGAGGAATTCCTCATCATCCCTATACGAAGCATGCACCCACTACATCCGCCCGACTGTTTGCCCATACAAAAGACTGACTTGTGTTTCCAAAATCCAGAGCCCCCGAACTTCTGTTAGGCGCGAAGCATTACGGCGAGAAAATAGACCAATGGGCGGTGGGGGCTATTCTTGGGGAATTAATCACGTTAGCACCTTTATTCAGAGGCGTGGAGGAAATCGGGCACCGCCCACGAGACATGTACGACCGAAGCCAGCTTGAGAAGATTATCCGGGTGGTTGGGGTGCCGTACGCGCTTTTTGAGAGCAAAACGTGCAATGAAAACTTGCACTGGCCGACTTGCGAATCACACCCGTTTTGGAAACGCGCGACGGACGCTAAAGTGATGGACACAAAAGTCACCGGGTATCCCAAAGCCATAGGACAAAACTCGCCGGAATGCACGTTATTGAAAGCGCTGTGCCGGTACGACCCTGAGAAAAGACTGTCAGCCGCCGACGCGCTGACTCACCCGTACTTCCACGCAAACCCGAAGCCGGCGCGAAACGCCCTGGACCCGGGCGACGCGCCCGCGGAGACGTACCCGCAGCGGAAAATAAAAAAAGATTTTGCGGAAAAACGGAAGAGGGACGAGCGGGAACCGGGGGAGGTTGCGCCCCGAGGAGCAGCGGGAGCAGCCGCGCTGAACGCCGTGCGCAGCTACGGGGATTTGAGGAAACACTAGACATTAGAAGTTGTAGGAAAATAGTTTTCGAAAACGCGTGCAGAACTATTTTCACATCAGATCAGATGCTCTCTTGAAGTGCTCAAACCGCCTCGCGCTCTCGCGATGACGCTGTTCTCGAAGATGTGCGGCGAAGTAGACGGCGTGGTTGCCGAGCTGGACGCGGTGGTGCGTCCTGACGTGTTCCCTGTTGTGTTTTCCCGTCGGAACCGTAGTCGTACACGCGCGTCGTTTCGTCAATCTTCTTTTTCACTAACACTCATCCCTCCGTTCCTCGTTCTCCTCCCTCTCTTTCCAAAGGCGTCAGCGACGTCCACGTCCGCACTGGAGCGCCGAGATCGCGCGACCATGGCTCTCGCCCGGCTCGAGGAAGCCGCACCCCAGGTGGAGAAGATGCGCAAGACCGCGGCGGAGCCGGACAAGGAGAAGCGCATTTACAATGAAACTATGACTGCCAAGGTGCTCGCCCTGGCCGACCGCCTCGCGGCGACTAGGGAGAAAGCCAGTGCGGTGCAGGCGAGCCTCAAGCCTCTAGCTGAAGCTGAAGCCGCGCAGGCAAAGGCCAAGGCGGACGCGGAACGTGTCGCAGCGCAGGCGGAGGCGGCGAAAAAGGCTGAAGAGGAAGCCGCGGCGAAGGCAGAGTTGGAGGCGGCGGCGGCGGCTCAAGCAAAAGAAGAGGAAGAGGCGAAACGCGTGCGGGCCGAACGCGAGGCTGCTCGAGTGAAGGCGGAAGAGGAGGCGACTGCTAACAAGGCGCAGACGGCGGCCGCGGCCGCGGCTGAAGCAAAGGCGAAAGAAGAAGCCGCCGAAACAGAAAGACAGCGGCGGGCGGAAGAGGCGAGGGCGAAGAAAGCGGCGCTCGCGGCGCGCGTCGCTGCCTCCACTCCTGTCACTCCGAGCACTGCGTCGCCAGAAACTGCACCAGTTGCACCAGCTACAGCAGCAGCGACATCTCAAGTGTCCACGACGCCACCTTCAACCGCCGTCGAGGCGAACGCCGCGGCGCTGGCGTCGATGCTTGCGTCGATGTCGCCGCTGGGTTCTTCGCCGGCGCCAGTAGGGACGCCAGCGGGGACGCCGGCGGGGACTTCAAAGACCTGGGGCGAGGTGCGTCACGTGACCGGCGGTGCGAATGAGCTTCGCAGCACGCTTGAAGAAGCTTCTGCGGCGGTTGCGCTTACCGTGGTGGACTGGAGCATTCCCACGTGTGGGCCGTGCCAGCGCATTCGCCCGGCGTACCAAGCCATGGCTGCGAATCGCCCGGGCGTTTTGTTCGTGGGCGTGGACGCGCACGCGAGCGCTGAAAACGCGCAGCTGGCGCGAAGCGCGGCTGTTCGCGCGTACCCGACGTTCCACCTATATGTGAACATGCGCAGAGTAGCGGAGATGTCGGGCGCGGACGAATCGCGGCTAGCGTCGCTCGTCACCGCGCACGCGCCGGCGCCAGCTTCGTCTGCGTCTCAAAACTCCGTTTCAGTTCCCGGTTCGACGGACGCATCCACAGGTGACATGCAAAACGCGATCGCCTCTGCTTTGCAAACGCTTCGTGGCGCTTGCTCCAGCCTTCCCGAGTTCATCACAGCAACGAAGACGTTGCTTACGTTCGTGGGGAACGTGTTGGATAATCCGAGTGAGGCAAAGTACCGAAAAGTTCGCGTCGCCAATCCCGGATTCAACGCCAAGCTCGGCCGCCTGGCCGGCGGCATAGACGCAATGCAGGCTTTCGGGTTCGCGAAGGAAGAGGACGGGGAGGATGCCGTGCTTGTCATGAGCGAAAACAGCGCGAAACACCCGGGGTTACCGGCCATGCGCGCGCTGCTGCAACAAGCTGTGTCCAGGTGACGAGAGAGAGGTGAAGAATCGAGTTAGTTACGAGAGCAGAGAGCGTCGCATAGCGGGTTTTTACTTTGTATTCGTTCACACTTTAGATACATTCCAAGCTTACCTTGACACAGAAGAAAAGACGACTCGGTCACACTACTCCTTGATCACCTCTACGCTCCACCCTGTCACTTCTTCTCCTTTTCCTTCGGCTCCACCTTTGTCCAGCTCGAGTCGAACACGTCTTTCCAGATTTCCGCCTTGAGCTTCTCTCCCTTTTCGTTGATGAGCGTCGCGCGGCGCTCTTCAACCGCGTTTTGGCGCGTGATCTCTTTTTTGTGGTGCAGGCACTCGAAGTAATCCTCGCGCAACGTGCCGCACTCCGAAGGGTCGTCCGCGGTGGACATGCACTGCGTTCCGAGACGGAAAAAGGGAAGAGAGCGTCAGAGGTGGATGAGAGGCTTCAATTTAGGGATGAGAGCTACTATCAGGGATTTCGCTCGGGACCGCTTCGACCTATCGATTTAGGGTTGGTCGTCCCCGCGGCAGGTACGCGTGAAGTACAGTTCGCGCCGCGGTACAGTTCGTCACTAGTCACGTACCCTAGAGAAGTTTCGCCACAAAGGAGTGCATCGTCCCTCGTTGCCCTTACTGCGCGATCGATGAGAGGTGGGGAGATGGAAAATGGGCCGTGCGAGGTGCAGTGTGGTCAGTTTCACGTCGATCGGGAGGAAGCGGGGGAGACACACAGCATCGTCGCCATGCGTTCGCGATGATACTCGCGCAGGTGTGAAAGGTCCGGGGGTACGCACGCTCCGAAACCGGAAGCCATGTTCGCGTCGGGTCTGTGCGGTCGGTCAGGTCTGGATGGTGCGATCGGCTCATTTCCAAGAAGGGTTGTAACCGCGGGCGTGCTGCGAGCCACTGACCAACTTTTTCAAATCATGAGTGGCGTTTGACGGACCATTGCGGTCCGCGGGCACGACGTGTGTGGCACGACGTGTGTGGAAGGACACGCTGCGAGCCGAAAGCGCGCCTTTGAGTCGACTAAAGTCATCAACAACCGCACGCCTCTCGTCGTGCACGGCCGTACCCCCACCCGCGCGTGTTTCGTCGCGAATCTAGGACCGGCCGACAGCTCGCGAATCTCGAGGAATGGCCGAGTCCGGTGCGCCGCGCGAGGCCCCACCCCCCCGCCCCGCGTCTCGCGCGTCGAGCGAATCCGGCTCACCTCCAAGGGATGACACCGATGAGGTGGATGACGAGCCGGAGCGCGCGCACCGAAGACGAGCCTCCACGCTCGACGCCCATCGAGACAAAAGCTTTGAGGAAGAAGAGATTGAGGATGACGAACAACAAAACGAGGAGGATGAGATGAATGAAACGTACGAAACAGACGACTCACCCTCCGTCGCTATGTTGCATCAAAAACTAAACGAGTTTCGCGTAGAGAACGACGCGCTCGGCGAAGCGACGACTGCGTTGCGACGCGCGTTGCGACGTGCGACGATGGAAACCGCTGAGTCGCGGCAAGCGGCGCTGGTCGCTGAGAAAGCGCTTTTGGATGAAAAAGAAGCGGCTCAAATTCGGGTCGACAAAGCTCGGGCGGACGCGAGTGACGCGCGACGCGAGCTTGAAGATGTCGAGCGCCTCGCGCTGGAGCTTACGGACGAACTTGAAGATGTGCGCGCGAAGTTTGCGGCGGCGAAACATGCTCAGCGAGACGCCGAGAACGCGGCGGCGGCGGCGGCTGAGGAAACCTCCGCGGCGCGCGCGATGGCGGACTCGCTGAGGGACGCGCTCGCCGACGCCGGCAAAGACGCGGAGACCAAGGCTGCGAAAGCGAAGGCGTTTAGGGAGCGTGCTGCTAAGGCTGCCGAGAAGGAAAAAAATGAAGCGGTCGAGAAAACGAAGGTTGCCGCCGCCGAGGAGGCGCTGTCGACGTCGGCTGCGGAGCTGGAGGAGGCTCGCGCGGCGGCGGCTCGCGCGACGAGCGACCGCGACGCGATGGCGTCGACTTGGCGAAAAGAGTGGGAGGCGGCGAAAGCGGACCACGCTTCTGAGCTTCATGCGACGAGAGCGCGTATCGCGAGCTGTGAAGCGGATCTCGCGTCCGCACGTGCGTCTCTCGCGGAGGAGCGCGACGCTCGCGCGGCGGCGGAGACGGCGGTTGAAAACGTGACGGTGCACGCGCGGCGCGCGACTAGGGACAGGGACGGCGCCGTCGCGAGCCTCCGAGCGCTGGCTGAACACGAGGATACAATTCGCGAGGACACACTTCAGCGCGCCGCTGTGGTTGGACGACTGCGGGATGACGCCACAGAGTCTGCGGCGCGGTGCGAGACTTTAGTTGCGCGGTGCGCGGCGGCGTGCGACGAGCGCGACGCCGCAACTCTTCGCGCGGAACGCGCTGAGGCGGACCTCGCCGAGATGGCGTCGCTCGCCGAGACCGTGGCGATGGTCCAGACGGAAAGTGCGCGACGAAGGGCGGAGCGATCCGCGTCGTCGTCGCGTTCTTCTGCAGGTCAAACACGGTCTTCACAGTCTTCGCCTGATGATAATAACTCATCGCGGTCGTCACCCGAAACAAACACGGTGTCTCACTTACTTGGCGCCGCCGTGAGGGAAGGGAAGCGCTCGCCGAACTCGTTTGCAAGGGGAATGGCGGGTCCATCCGCGAGTTCACGTCCTGATTTGTACACAGACCCGATTGATGCACGGCAATGGACCCCGGCCTCCGCCCCTGACCCGTCCACGCCGGAGACCCCGGAGACGCCTGACCTGAGGAACGAACACAATAGCGCCTCGCCGCGAGCGCCGACAGGTCCGTCGCGGTGGATCCACACCGTGGGCGCCGACGTCGCTGAGGAGTTGGTCCACGCGCTGGCGAGGGAAGTCGGTGAGCTTCGCGATTCCGTGGCGTCTCTTAAGGACGAAACTGCATCTGCAAAAGCCGCTCGTGATGACGCACGACGCGCGCTTCTGGAAGAGACCACCCGCATGCGCGCGTTAGAACGCGCGCGGGTTGTTGATTTGCGGGAAACTAAGTTGGCCGAGCAAAGAGCGCACGCCGCGAAGAAAACCACCTGGGAGCTGCGGGATTTGCTGGCGCTCGCCGTGGTGGATGGAATTGTGGGACGAGAAGGGAGTATTTCGAGGGTTCAGGATGCGGGGATGATCTCCAGGGATGAGGATATTGAAGAGGATGTTGATGAGGAGATTGATCATGACACTGAGGACGCGGCAAGCGAGGGCGAGGCGGTTGAATCGAAGGGTGGTGACTATTTCCGCGTCGCCGGCGCGCGCGTGTTTGGGAAGGAAAACGCAATTGCGAAAGACTTTCAACCGGTAACACCGGACTTGCGACGATCAGGTCCCCGACCCAGAGCCGCGGTTCCACGTGCCACCGCGTTTTCGCCCATGCGAGAGGATGTACGACCATAGAACTTTCTTTAACACGAACTAGTATTACAACGCTAACAAACGCTCACGGGATGACGTTCCCCCAGCAATCTCTTGTGAGTTTCAATCCTGTTCTCGTTTGATTTCGCGTGGACCGAAGGCGCTCTGACCCGATTCCCGCCGCAGGCACG
>MDSY01079389.1_pt1 | contig 12321 bp, 14 predicted proteins | sample 811131 | NCBI WGS metagenome assembly MDSY01 (sample SAMN05326643, study PRJNA326480) | marine metagenome | isolation source: seawater | place: Atlantic Ocean: South West | collected 2010
AAAAGAAAGAGAATTTAAAAAAAAATATTTTAAAAACGAAAATATAAATTTCGATAATATTATACTATAAATACTTAACGAATAAATTGTAATGTATATTAATAAATGTTAAATATAATAAACCCTATTCAAAAAACACTTAGAATATCGTGTCCTACAAAAAGGAAAGACGGTATAGAGGAATATGAACAATTTAAATCTAAAATAAAAAAGTCGACATTACAATACGGTGCCATTGTGTCGACGTATCATTTCATTTTCCATACCCCCATTGATGGTGTTTCTGCAAGCCTTGGGACTATCGCTTCGTATATTTATGTCGATTCACTTTCTACTTACGTTGATAATATAGAACGTTCTTTTAATTTAAATAAAAGACTATTAGTGCCAACATCTCTTGCATTAGCTGAGTCTATATGGAATTCATCTGAATTACCTTTTGATTTTAATATGGGAGCAACACTTTTTGGTTTTTTGGTTTATAAAATGGCTTTTTATCAAATTGTTGCCGAAGAAATTTTAAAGGATGATGAAGACCTAAGTGGGATAGATCAAATGTAAAAAGTAAATAAATTAAAAGAATATAAATATATTTAACCATGACTATTTTTTATGAATTGTTGAAAAAAAGCACTAACCTTGTTAAACTTGAAGAGATGAATGAACTCTTTTCCGCCGTTGCGAGTGATGGTAAACTTGACATGGAAATTTGGGGTCTCGAAGCTGATGCCAATTTTCCGGATAAATGTAATCCAAAAAAATTCGAATCTCTTGCTTATATTTGTTTAAGTAAACCGGATGGGCGAGACGATCTTCGATTTGTTGAGTTTTTTCACGAAAATAAAGGATGTGAAGGTCTTATCGCACCTTTTTTTGAAATGTTATCGAAGGAATTATCTGGTGATAATAAAAAGAACGTGATAATGGTTCCGCGTGTAATTCCTGTTAAAACGAGAGAATTTTGGAAGATGTATCTTAAAAAGTATTTTACAGATATTCAATCCGGTGAAAAGTTTATTGCCAAACATAAAATTCCTAACGTTCTTACATGGAATGAACTTACTGAAATCATGCCTTCTAAGCCTCTTGAGGATGATGAAGATTTTGCATGTTATAATTAACGAATAATTATCCTACTTAAAAAATAATTTACATTATGTTATATAAATAAAAATGAACAATCTTACTTTTGAACTTATTAAAAACTGTACTACACTCGTTAAACTTACGCACCTTAATGATCTCTGTAATAAATTAACCGATACGAATAGTGATGTATACGCATTACGCGCCGAATTTGGTTATCCCGAACACCTTATCCCCAAAAATAATAAAAAAAACCTTGCCTATATGGGTATTTCTAAAAATAAAGTAGATACGACTTATGGTCAAGCGCATTTTATTACGTTTTCCCACGAACCTAAATTATCTATACGTGACGCACCTGTTGGTGTTATGAGAAACATGTATAATATATACATGGACGAGAAAATCGAAGAACTTGTCGAGGATGGGTATAAAGATGGTGAAAATTTCACTGTTGAATTATTTCCACAAACTATCGATCGTAGAAACGTTGGTTATTGGAGATGGGTATTAGAGGATGATTGGGGTGTGAGCGATCAAATATCTATGGACGATCTTATTGACGATTACGAAATTAAAAGATATATAGATTGGGCTGATTTGTATAACATTTTACCTGAAAATATTGACGATATAGAACACGAAGATGAAGAAGATGAAGAGGGTGAAGGTGAATATGATCTTGACGGTGATTTATCTGAAGAAGAAGGTGAATATATAAGTGAATCGGAAACCTAAGTCTATAATAAATATTAAAAAAATAAAAACTAAAAAACTAAAAATGAGACCAAACTGTCCCTACGAGAGCTGTTATTGCAGAGCTGGTAAGAACGGATTCTGTTTAAAACATAAAGAAATCGGTGAAGCTATCGAAGCTTTACTCTTACTTTCAAAAAATAATGAAAATAAAAATAAAAAATAAAATTAAGTAACACCATGTCCACTAACGATGATAATAATACCCGTGTTATTAAAAATATAATGACACTCGTGGATGATCATTCGGATGAATTGCCAGAAGGTGATTATTTAGAGATATGTAATAAACTCAAAGATATGTTTGTAAATAGAAATAATACTAAACGTTCACGTACATTACCCCGTAGTTTACAATTGAATCCAATGGATCGTATTTTTGAACGATGTATGGTTCTTGTTAGAGAAAGAAAGCAATTAAAACGTTCCCTGAAGGAAGTAAAAATAAGGAAACGCGTAACAGCGCGTTTAAAAAGAGAAGCACTTGATTCGTATTGTAATGCCTTGGATTTACCATACTGTGAGACTTTACAAGATTTACAAGATCTTGGACACGCCCGGGATTCAAATAATTTTTTTAAAGATTACATGAACTTAATTAATGGGTACCTTAGGGGTTTAAGGGAGCGGTATATAGTTGAATGCGATAATATAGAAAACGAGATGTTGACGTATTCAAATTTTGTTTGTTCGACACAACGTATTATAAATGCTTTTAATGATATTGGATTAGATATTCCACCAATTCGGTGATAAAAAAATAAAAAATAAAACCTAAGTTGGTGAAAAAATATAAAAAAATAAGTTATTAAAAATGGACGAGCTTACCAATTTAATGCGTTTGATTGACTTGAATTCCGAGGTAATACCTGAAGGAAATTACCTTGAAATGTGCAACTCAATAAAAGTAGTACACCAAACAATGTCGCGTTCAAATTCGAATTACGAATCTGAATCCGATGATGATGAACCATTTAGGATTCGTGAAATTATACGTCGTGATATACAAACACCGTTTTCAGCACGAAGAGGTAATAGACGTCGATATTACGACGATGACGATGACGACTCGGAAGATTTACAGAATGCGGATGCGGATGCGGGTATTGAAGATCCACCAGGTGAAGACGACGATGTTTTGATGGCTACTCCACAAGAAGCACAAGATTTATTGCGTTATGTTAATTCAGTTTTGCCACACGTGAACGTTCCTCGAGAACTTATGAATGATGTTGAATTTAATAGAGAATTACGAGAAGTCGAAATGGCGCATAACGAGGGTGAATTACGGAGACTGGAACGACAGATTGTGGACGTACAAAGGACTATTCGTAAAACTAAGATTAGGCAAAGAATTACTGCAAATGTTCGTAAAGACGCTGTTAAAAAACGAGCTCAAGAACTTAATATGAGATTACCAAGATACACTATCGGTGCTCTTTTGGATAAGGGACACAATGTAGGTAATGAAAGAGAATTTTACAAAACCTACCTTGATGAGTATAACGACGAAGTTGTAAATAAATTAAGCGAATTGAACGACGATTTAGTTGGTTTTCTTAGAGAAAAAGATTGTATTTTAGCGGAAATGAACGAGTTAGACGGTTAATTTAATTATCATTTAAATATAATTTTACACCATTTTTCATTAATATTACCGAAAGGTGAAAATTCAAACAAAACGTGTATTAATGCTCCAACAATTATAAGTACACCTACCCCGTTATATAAATATTTCGTTATTGCCCAGAATAATAATTGTAAGATAACACCTATCGTGAGTGCTTCGAGAAGGACTGTGGATACAGGCCGGATATTCATTTATAGTTTATAAATATTTTATTTGTACATTATATATAAAATAGAATAATGTTATCGTCTAGAAATTTAGGAAATGCTTCACCAATGATCTTTTTCACACTTGCTTTAATTGCGGTTGGTATAACCGTCGCCGTTGTTTTACCTAGAAAATCAAATTATTTTGATGATCTCGAAGAACTCGAAGAAAAATAAATATATTATTAAAAATTAATATCTCGTGATATATAAAATGATACCCCTTCTTATTATCATTCTATTAGTCATTTGGTTGATTATAAAAATTCGACGCCAGGCTGAGTATTATAAGGTCGAGGGTTTAAAACTTTCGTGGGCTAATAAAGCCAATATAGAAGGTAACGTGTCTAAATGGATTTTTGTTTTAAAAGATAAATCGGGAAACGAAATTCATAGATACGAAAATAACGAGGCTGAAAATCTTAAAGATTGGACAAATGTTTCGGTCGACGTTATAGGTAAAAAGGAGTTTGATGAAAAAATTATTGGTGATAATACACTCGAAATTTATTATAACGACGCCGAGGAGAGTAAAAAACTTTATACAACGACCGTGAATTATAGTGAGAGTGATTTTAGTGGAACTATAGATACGACTAATCTCGAAGAAGTTCAAGAGGTCATTGCTCCACCACCGCCACCTCAAGCGGTTGCAGCCAGTGCAACACAACGTCCCAACCCGATATCTCTTTTAGTTGCTGGTCCCGATGCTTGTAGAGACAAAGCAACGGACGTTGTATGGACTGGAACCTGTAAAGTGGGAAATCTTGAAGGTGTTGATACTTTTGATTTGAGTGGTAATAATCAACTTTTGTATGTTAATTCCAATAAGAAACTTCCAAAGAATTATACTTTAATATACGCTTGGAAACCGAGAAATAGTGATAGTGGGTGGAGAACACTTCACAGAGGCGATGCCGATCACTGGGCCATTGTTAAAGACGGGGGTAAGGAACTTGGTATGTATAGTAATAGAGATGGGGGTTTTAGAGGAACTGGGTATAACATAACACCCGATAAATGGCAATTTCTTGTAGTTACAGGTCAGGGTACATCCGATACGTCATCAAAGGGTACGTCTACATTTTATGTGGATTTATACGACGGTAAAGGTGTTCAGAAGGTTGGTACATCTGATAGAGTTGCGTGTGGTACAAAGTTTCAACAAATTGGTTGGGCAGGTCAGGAACCAGGGTACTTAGTTGCTGCTTTAGTACTAGATGGTATACTTCCTAAAAGCGAGATGGAAAAAGTATCCGCAGACGCTAAAAGACATTTTTTTGACAAAATCTCATCCACAAGAGGTATCCGGTACGTATGGTTCGGGTACGAAAATTCTGGTTGGAGTAATAGACCTCTGAACATATCACAAATAGAAGTTTATTCTGGTGGTGTAAATATTGTGAAAGGTTTCGGTGATGACAAAGTCCAGAGTAGTAGTCAATACAATGCCAATTGGGCGACTCCAAAAAAACTATTTGATGGAAATACTTCAACTATAGCACATACTACCGATAGTGGAACAAATTGGTGGAAAATCGATTTGGGAAAAGCGTACTCGGCGATAGATAAGGTTATGGTATACAATAGAGATAATTGTTGTTGGGATAGATGGGCGGAATCGTTTGTTAAGTTATTGGATAAAGATGGTAATGAAATTGCGAGATCTGAAAAATTACCATCTAATAAGAGTCAAGCGTCAAATTATAAGGAAGGTGGACATAGAATTAAAACATTTACATTCGGTAATACTGGTGGGGCTTCGGTCTCAGCAGTAAATTTGACGGGTGGATTTAAATGGTACGCGTACAAAGGTTCATACTTATCAGCCCCTTCTTCGTTTAATAATAAGAATTTTTCGGCGAGGTCGACAGGTATTACGAGTTTTACTAATAAATCAGTGGCGACAGGTGGGTATTTACCCTTTGATGGTCGAGAAGATAACTATGGTGTTCGTTGGCAAGGTCGTTTCGTGCCGAAAAAGACGGGTGTTCACAAATTCTGGACAAAGTCCGATGATATGAGTTATTTGTACGTAAATAATAGCAAGGTTGTTGATAATGGTGGTGAACATGGTATGGAAGAGAAAGGTGGAACAATTAATATGACGAAAGATAAAGAGTACCTTATTGAAATATTCTTTGGTGAAAAGGGTGGTGGTGATGATATAATAGTATGGTTCCAAGAACCAAACGGGAAAAAAACAACAAATTTCAAAGGGTATATGGTTAAGGATACTAAAATATGTTCAAGTGAGATGTTTAGTGGAAGGAACAATGTTGACAATTACAAACACTGTTTGGAATGCGCACATAGATGGGAACCTGGACAACATAAAAGAGCAATAAATTGTGAAAATATATGGTTAGATGATTAAAAAATTCAAACATTTTTAACGTGAAAATGAATGGTAAACATGTTTGAAAAAAATATAAATATACTATATAAAATAACCAATGAATAAAGCAATTTTAATTGGTATTATAGCATGTATTGTTGTTGGTATCGCGATAGGTATATTCTTTGGTGTAAAAGATCTCACAAAGAAATCGACTGACGGTGATGCTAAACGACCTGAACTCAATTTTTCTAACGAAGCGACTAAAACGATTAATCCTCAGGAAGGTGAAGAAAAAAAAGTTGAAACGTATATGATCGAGTATGCCGAGGGGGGTACGGATGAAAAAGAAGCGGGTAAATTTATCGATCTTACGTTAAAATGGACTAACCAGGAGGGTTTTAATGGGGTTGTTGAAAAACTCATATTTACGAGAACTATTGGCGATTCGGAAGTTCAGCCAACCAAAGAAGTTACGGAGGAATCTGCTATTACCGATTACGGTAGTGGTTCAGTTACTTTTAAAGGTACTGAAGTTACTTCTTCTACCGTTAAGGGTGTAAATGTAATTAAGGCGTATTATAACGAACAAAAACAGGAAAACTTATTAGCGACGGCTGAAATGGAGATTACTGAATCTGATTTTACTACAACACTCGCGGGACCTTATGGGGACCTTGTAGTTCCCGTTTCTATAAGTAGTGAATCGTTCAAACTTACGAAACAGGTTAAGAAAACGTTATACCAGATTTCGCACGCACCTGGAAGATGGTTTAATGTTGTTCCTCACGGCGGTGGTATATACCAGTTTAAGTTTGACGATGGTAAATTTCTTGAGTTTGCTGGTCATAATAAATTCAAATTGAGTAAGTATAAGGGTAAAAAAATGCTCTTGACCGAAAAAGGAGAAAATGCGTGGGTACCAACGCGGGGTAGTTGGGTTCCCATTGGTAAAATGAAAATTGATGATTATAGGTTTGCACAGTGTGATTTGTTTGGTGCAAACCTGATTATGCAATCCGGTGATCCCGCAATAAACCCATCTGACAAATTATGGTTATCGCCAAATAAAGAATTTCGTGCCGTGTATCAAAAAGGTGATGGAAACTTTGTCGTGTATAAAGAAAACGATTCTGATAACAACGTTCACGCGTATGCTACTTCGCACGGAAGTTTCAATTTAAGACTTAGTGCGAACGGTAATGTTTCATTTAAGAAAGGTGAAGACGAACTCGTTAAGAGTGCTCAAGGGTATAAACACGCTGAAAAAGAGGGTTTAACTGCACCATTTTTATTTCTGATTTCTGATTTCGGTGGTTTACACGTCGTATCGAAGGAAGGTGTGGAAGTTATGAACGCGAGAGACGCGTTCGGTCCTCTTACTAATTATCATAAAACACACGCGGGTGATTTGTGGGGGTACGATGTTTCAACACACCACGGTGAGAGTTTCATCGGGTGTGCGAGAGCATGTGATGCAGAACTATCTTGTGCCGGTTTTACGTATGACCATGGAAATAAAAACTGTTGGGCTAAAGGATATGATGCGCGTATGTTAGGAGTGGCATCTAATAGAGAGGATCAAAATGCGGAGAGATGGTCAAACTTTAATAAGGAAGATGGTAGTACCGATTGGAAGAACGTACAATATTACCAAAAGAAAGTCGATGCCAATTGTTATAGAGATCGATACTCTGACTTGAAAAATACTTTTGGTACCAATTCATCCAATCTTACAAATCACTATTATGAACATGGTAGACACGAAGGTAGAGATCCAACGTGTAATACTACCGTACCTTTACATGCGAAAAAAGGGTATTATCCCGATCCAACTGTGAAGTATTATTCGAGCGAGTTCGATACGGTTAAGAAAGTTGGTTGGGAGGGGTGTAAAAAAGTCGTGGCGGATAAAGGATTTGAGATTTGGGGTGTTAGGTCGGCTAATAATAACAGTGATTGGTCCAATACATGCTTCGGGTATAAAAAGGGTGCTGCGGCAACAGAATTAAAAGGGGGGGAAGCTCCTAATCATCACTTCGTTGGGTGTGTGAACGGTAAAACTTTGGATTCGGGGTGTACTAGCGATTAAATTTTAATTATATAAAAAATAATTCACGCATTTTTACTTTAAATCGAGGTTAACATGTTTGAAAAAAATATAAATGTATTATAAAACTAACCAATGAATAAAGGAATTTTAATTGGTATTATAGCATGTATTGTTATTGGTATTGCAATAGGTATATTCTTTGGTGTAAAAGATCTTACAAAAAAATCGGATTCTGATGAAGAAGAACGTCCCGATTTACAATTTAATAAAGCTGCTAAAACGCTCCAACCTCAGGAGGGTAACGAAGACGAAAATGCTGATCCAGGTGATGCTGTTGTTGAACAGGATGAAGGGTACCAAATCGAGTACGAAACTGGAACCGACGAATCTGGTAATAAGAGTATCGATATAACTGTTTCGTGGAAGAACGGTATGGGTTTCAGTAAAGTGGAAAAACTTATTTTTAGACGCGAGGTTGGTGATTCTGCCGTACAAGAGGACATTATTGTTGATTCGGGTGAAGGTATCGCGAATAACGGGGGAGGTAAGATAACGTTTAAAGGTGACGATTTAACGGATCCAACTAAATCGATTATTGGTGTGAATAAGATAAGTGCGTGGTTTAACGAGGTTAAGGGTGAAAACTTGTTAGCCGATACGGGTGAAGATATTAAGGTTACGCAAGAGGATCTCGATACGACTATCGATTTAACAACTGCGGAAGTTGTTGACGTTCCAATTACACTCGATAAAGAATCGTTTAAAGCTGAAAAGATTGGTAGAGAAACGCTTTACTTGATCGAGGAGTTCCACCAGTGTTTTAAAATGAAACAATTGGGTGGTGGTAAAGTCCAGTTTACCCAAATATTAACTAATGAGGTCGATAAGTTATGGGATAATGCTGATTCGTTTAAACTTAAAAAGTATAAGGATGGGTTCATGTTAGGACACCCAGAAGATAGCACTAAAGTTTTGGTAAGAAGAGTGTTAACAAAAGATGATATTGATTTCGGTGATAATAAAGCTATTCACCATAAACCAACGTTTAAAAAATTGAGTGAAATGAAAAAAGCTGAATACGCACGCGCACTGTTCCATTTGGAACCCGTGCGTACCGCTATACGGTCGGATAGGAACGGTGGAAAAATGGAGACTGGTAAGGAATATCGATCACCCGGTGGGAAGTTTACGTTTAAACAACACCCTAATAAGATAACTTTACACATTTATGATCACACGCAAAAAAATGATATCTGGAGAGGGGGAGCTGGTCCAAGACCTTTTAATAAAGTGTGTGATACGCCTACATTACAAGGGGATAGTAATTTTCTTATGAAAGTAACTGGTAGTCAAGATGATTGGGGGTACAGAAGTGATACGTGGCAACATGGTAGTGGTAGAGCTCCGTATAGAATTGTTGTGGGTGATAATGCAACTGTTGCGATTTTGAAAAAAGATGGTCGGGTCATTCACTATATATTCCGCGTAAAACCAATCAGTATTGCCACTGCAGCTGGTGGTGCCCCTAAATGGTCTTCATGGACGAATCCATCGAACAGGTTTAAACATGCTGGTTTGGCGACACTTCACGACCGTTGGTATAAGAAATCGAACGAAGAACATTGGATTAAACTTGACAATGGTCGACACGCTAAAGATTGGGGGTACAAATGGGTTGCGTATACACTATCGGAAGGTAATGCTGGGCACCATTACGAACTTTTTAATAGATGGGCTACTGTCGGTGCCGGTTATGTATATTTACCAGATGGGGCGTGTGATATACAAAGTAATCATAAGAGAACAAAAGGTTCGAGTGTAATAACAGGTCAAAAAGCCGATTCGACTGCCCCTACCTTGTATAAGGGTCCAGAACACGTAAAATTTGCACAGGGAAGTTACGATACGTGGAAAATATACTATATTCCAAGTTTACCTTTGGAAGGGTATGTTAATAAAACCGATAAACATGATTCATTGCAATCAAGCGGAGACCAAATGAAAGAAGAACATTTCGGGGTTGAACAGTGTCGAGCACGCGCGAATGAGTTTGATGGAGCAAACGCGTTCGTTTATAGACACTATAGAGGTGATACTGATGGATGGACGCATACATGTGGACCAGTTAAGTTATTTAACATAGATAATTTGAGAGGGAACGTGAATTACGAAACCAATCCCGCGCGTCATGCAACTGGGTGTACTAATCCATTAAAAAGTGCGCGAACGGGGTGTAAGACTGCGATCGATATACCAGAAAGTGGTGGTACATATCAGGGACCCGTTAGATGATAATTAATAACAATTTAAAGAAAACCTAAGTGAGTGAGTATTAAAAAAATAAAATTAAGAATAAATATTAAATAAAAATGTCCGAATCTATTGAAAATATTTTAAACGAACTTGTACGAGCTACAACTCGACAGTACGATCAATTCGATAGAAATAACGAAAGACTCCTTTCCAACAGTGAACTATTAAAAACTCTCGTTGAAAAGGTAGTAAAACTTGATGAACAAGTTTCTGAGTTGACAAAAGCTCAATCTGATTCAAAGGAGGAGATTCAGTATCTTAGGGAGAAACTTAATGTGGCTTCAAGTGCACTCGTGGAGCAGAATAAAAATTTTCACGAGAGGGAACAGACGTGTGTAAACATGGTAAAATCTATGATGGAGAAGATGGATACATTCGAGAAACCTCGTGTCAAGAAACCTGTGAATACTGAACCACGACTCCAATGTAAATGTTTTACAAAGAAGGGTGTTCAATGTAAAAAATACTGTATCGATGGTTCTGATATGTGCAAACAACATACCAACATTTCTTTAACGAATGGTGGTGTTGGTGATACTTTAAACGAAAGTGAACCACCTCGTGATACTGGTGAACCGGATGTTCGTGAAGAACCTGAGAATACTGTTGTGAAAAAACCTGATGGTAGGAAGAGAAGGAAACCTGCTAAGAAGAAAATTCCACCACCTGTACACAATCACGAACCCGGTGAATCATCACAGGATTGTGAATTATGTACGACACATGGAGATATACTTGATCCTGATATGCCCGATGAAGAGTTTACGGGTGTTGATGTTGATGGTATGACTTTGGAGGATCGTTTGCGTATGGTTATTCAAGAAGAGGAGGGTGAACTTACGAGTAATGTTTCTAATACATCTACTGATACACAAAAAACGTCTTGGCGTGAACAAAGTTGGGCTGATATGTTGGAGGAGGAAGAAGAATTACAAAACGATCCCGAATATATTGAACGTGTTAAAGAAATACAAAACGATCCCGAATATACTGAACGTATTAAAAATGTAAGGTTATGTTATGGATAAAAGCGTTCGCGGTATAATGAATATTGTGGATGAACACAAGGACAAGATTCCTGAAGGTTCATATATTGAAATATGTAATAATCTTCGTGATATTCGTCGTATACATAGTGGTGTGTGTATACGAAAAAATGTTGACCGAGTTGGTCGGTTTTTAAAAATGATAATTTATGTTGGGATTGGTACAATAATGCGTGAAAAAATAGCTAAAAAATAGATTGTTTTAATATAATATAATAATATGAGTTCGATTTTATCAAATAATCCTATTCGTAAAACAATGTCCCTTATAGATGAGCATAAAGACAATTTACCAGAGGGTGTGTATTTAGAAATCTGTGATAATTTGAAAAGTCTTTATTTGACGGGTGGTGATGCGGCTCGTGATACATACTTACTTGATTTAACAAATGAATATTATAGTTTACTTGAAGATAATGAATCGTTGCGACATCAATTGGTAGAGCAAAAGAGGGAACTTTTACGAGCAAATGTGTCTCGTTTCGAGAGAGTGACTAGGCCTGCGGTTATTCAACCTCGTGGTATGCTTGAATCTATACTTTTTGATCCACAGGTTTCGCCTAATAGTGTTATAAATCCCGTGTCATCGTCTAACTTTAGAGGTTTTGCCTCGTCAAATGAAGCATCTTCCTCTATGGATACTGATACCCCGTCGCCCTTCGTTCGTGGTTCCGCTACTCGTATTGGTAGGAGATGATATATAAAGGATATACAAACCAAACCAATTTAATACACGTTTAAAAATACTAACCTTTTTAAACGTGTATCATTTATATATACTTACTCTATAACCACAAAACCTAACGTAAATTATGTCTTTATAAATTACATAAATAGTACCAGAAAATTAAAAATACCAGGCGGATTAATTTCTTAGCTATATATTGAGAGTA
>MDSY01093010.1_pt1 | contig 12321 bp, 12 predicted proteins | sample 811131 | NCBI WGS metagenome assembly MDSY01 (sample SAMN05326643, study PRJNA326480) | marine metagenome | isolation source: seawater | place: Atlantic Ocean: South West | collected 2010
CATATAGAGTCATTAGATATAGTATTTCTTAGTGATTCTATAGCTAAATATTATTATAAAAAAATTTAATACCTCTTGATACAATTCAACATTGAGTCCCTTATTAATTATGTTAACAAACAAAAATCAATATGACATTACACTAGTTGGTGGCGGCGTTATGAGTCTGACACTTGCAGTTCTTATTAACGAACTAAATCCAAAATTAAAAATTCATATTATTGAAAAGCTTTCAGTCTGTGCTAAGGAAAGTTCTGGCCCATTAAATAATGCTGGGACAGGTCATGCAGGTTATTGTGAGTTAAATTACACCCCTCATAATAATGAGGGCAAGATTATTATTAAGCGCGCAATTGAAATAAATGAAATGTTTGAAGTTTCGTTACAATTTTGGGCTTATCTTGACAAGAAATATCCAATATTCAACCCTAAAAAATTTCTTAAAAAAATACCTCATATTAGCTTTGTTTGGGGTGAGAAAAATGTTGCGTTATTAAGAGAAAGATTTTTAGCATTAAAAAAACAACCATTATTTAAAGAGATGGAATTCACAGAAGATCACAAAAAGATAAAAAAATGGTCACCATTATTAATTGAAGGTAGAGAGTCAAGTGAAAATATAGCTGCTACAAATATTCCTCACGGAACAGATGTAAATTTTGGAGAATTGACAGCTCAACTCCTAAAAATTCTTTCAAAAAATAAAAATTTTAACCTTTCCCTTAATACCAATGTAACTAAAATAAAATTAGAAAGTAACGTTTGGATAAAAGAAAGTAAAAAGAAATGGATAATTGATACTACAAATAATAAATTAAATAAAAAAATATCTAATGAAAGTTCATTAGTTTTTATTGGTGCTGGGGGAATGGCAATCAATCTTCTCCAAAAAATGAAATTAAAAGAAGCATTCGGCTATGCTGGCTATCCAATCAGCGGAAAATGGCTCGTTTCCTACAATAAATCTATAATTAAAAAACATAAGGCAAAGGTTTATAGTCACGTCCTCCCAAAAGCGCCTCCAATGTCCATCCCTCATCTGGACTTAAGAGTTATCGCAGGGTCTGAAATGCTTTTATTTGGACCATTTGCAGGCTTTTCATTTAAATTTTTAAAGTATGGGTCAAGTCTCGATCTTTTTAAATCAATTAAGATGAATAATATCAAAACATTAATATTTGTTATGTTTAAAAATTTAGGTTTATTGGCGTACCTTATAAAACAGGCTTTGATGAGTGATAAATCCAGAATAGATCAGCTAAGGGGATTTTATCCAAATGTTAAAAATAAGGATTGGTCACCATACGTTGCTGGACAAAGAGTTCAAATTATTAAGAACTGCCCCATTAATGGCCCTAAACTTGAATTTGGTACAGAAATAATATTTACAAAGAATAAAAATTTAGCTGCGCTACTAGGTGCTTCTCCGGGTGCCTCTGTTGCAGTTTCATCCATGATTAAAGTTTTAACTAATCTATTAAATGATGACTCGAATAAATCAAAACTAAAAAAAATAATTCCATCGTACGGTTATGAACTAAATAATGACCCAGCATTACTTAAACGTATAAGAACTAAAACATATAAGCAACTTGGGTTATGGTAAATCTCTTTGACGTCTAATTTCTGACAGAAAAATACCCGATGCTACACTAACATTGAGACTCTCAACTTGACCCAACATTGGAATTGAAATCAACGTGTCGCATAACTCTTTAGTAAGTCTTCGCATACCTTTTCCCTCAGAACCCAAAACAATTGCTATTGGTCCCTTGAGATTTGACTTAAATAAATTATTTTTTTCTTCGCCATCTGTACCAATAATAAATACTCCCTTATCCTTAAGGTAGCGAATTGTTCTTCCTAAATTAGTGACAGCAATAAAAGGAACTGACTCGGCCCCACCACAAGCAACTTTCCTGACAGTAGCATTAACACCAACAGCATTATCTTTTGGACAGATAACTGCATGAACACCCATAGCATCTGAGACTCTAAAGCAAGCTCCTAAATTATGAGGGTCTTCAATTCCATCAAGTATAAGAATTAATGGGGGCTCTTTTAAATCACTTTCTATAATATCTTCTATTGTTTGGTATTTTTCTTTCCTATCAATAACAAGGGCAATAACGCCCTGATGCTTAAATTTTGTAGCCATTCCGTCAAGTCTATCCTTACTAGATAAATGATGCTTAATTCCGTTTTCTTTAATAAGCTTCATAAGAACCATAACACGACCATCGCTCCTCATCTCATCAAGATATATCTCCTTAATTGAAGAAGCATCTAATCGAATACGGCTAGTGATAGAATGAAATCCATAGATAATTTTATTATCTTTGCTCATCTTCTTTTTTTAGCTTTTTTCTTCTCAGTTTTATTTTTTCTTTCGCCGCCTACCAGTGAGAAGTCAATCTTTGAGGTTTCTAAATCTACTCTTACTACCTTTACTTTTAGTCTGTCACCAAGACGATACTGGATAGTGGTTCTCTCTCCAACCATGGCATGCTTTTGCTTATCATAAGTAAAATAATCACTACCTAATTCAGTAACGTGAAGTAGGCCTTCAATAAAAATATCATCTAACTCTACAAACAAACCAAAACCTGTTACTCCTGCTACAGTTCCCTCAAAAATTTTCCCTACTTTATCTTGCATAAAATAGCACTTTAACCATGACTCAACATCTCTTGTAGCATCATCTGCTTTCCTTTCAGTTCCAGAGCAATGCATGGCTATCTGGCTAATATTTTTTATACTCGATTTTTTATTAGTTAGCTTTTCCTTAATAGCTCTATGAACAATTAAGTCTGGGTATCGACGAATGGGAGATGTAAAATGAGTATAAGCTTCATATGCAAGTCCAAAATGCCCTTTATTTTCATTGCTATAGACTGCCTGCTGCATAGATCGTAATAAGACTGTTTGAAGTAAATGTTCATCAGGTCTGCCAGTTATTTTTTTTATCAATTCACCATAATTTTTTGAGGTTGGGCTGTCACCCCCACTGAGCGATAATCCAAATTCAAGTAAAAACCCTCTTAAATTTTCAAGTTTTTCTGCTGTCGGTGTCTCATGATTTCTAAACAATCCATCACCATTATTATCTAACAAGAAGTCTGCTGCACATACATTTGCCGATAACATACATTCTTCAATAATACGATGGGCTTGGTTACGATAGACTGGCTTAATAAAATCAATTTTTCCTTGTTCATTAAATACGATTGTTGTTTCAGTCGAATCAAATTCAATAGCACTTCTTAGCTCCCTCTGCTTGAATAAAATATCAAAGACTTTTTGTAAGTTAATAAGATGGGGAACAATATTTTCATGCTCTAATTGAAGTTCTTGATTATTTTTATTTAATATCTGATCAACGATCGTATAAGTTAGCCTTGCTTTAGAATTCATAACAGATGGATAAAATTCATAAGATGTTACTTTTCCTATTTCATTTATAACCATGTCACAAACCATACAAAGTCTATCTACATTTGGATTGAGTGAACATAGACCATTTGACAGTGCCTCAGGTAACATTGGAATAACTCGTCGAGGAAAGTAAACTGAATTACCACGTTCCAAAGCCTCTTCGTCTAAAGATGTTTGGGGAGATACATAAGAGCTTACATCAGCAATAGCTACTACTAGCCGCCACCCATTTTTTAATGGTTCAGCATAGACAGCATCATCGAAGTCTCTCGCTGTTTCACCATCAATAGTTACCAATGGTAAACTTCTCAAATCCTTCCGGCCTTTATGATCCGATGTAGATACATTCTTTGAGTAAGCTTCTGCCTGTTTAATAGCTTCAGGTGAAAACTCGTATGGAAGATGATGTTTTCTTAGTGCAATTTCTATCTCAATTCCACTGTCATCATAGTTTCCAAGAATTTTTATAACTTTTCCCATTGGCTTAACCCGCCTTGCAGGTTGGGTTGTAACTTCAATCTCAACAACCTGTCCTGTCTTAGCATTCATGTCATCATTGTGAGAAATTAAAAAATCCTGATTAATACGTTTATCTTCAGCTGCAACAATTGTTACTCCCTCACGCTGAACCACACGGCCAACAATGATCTTATTAACTCTTTCTAATATCTCTACAATGGTACCTTCAAGTCGACCTTTTCTATCCTGACCTGTTACTTGAACCATCACTCGATCATTATTAAGAACTTGAGACAGTTCTCTGGGCGATAAAAAGATATCGTTAACTGTTTTATCATCTGGTATTAAGAAGCCAAAGCCATCTGGATGACCCATTACTTTTCCGGGAATTAAATTTAATTTTTCAGAAATACATAAAACATCTTTACGATTAATAAGAATTTGTCCTTGTCTTGCCATCGCCCTTAAGCGCTTTTCAAGAAAAATAGCTTCATCTTCCTGAATGTCTAAAAGTCGAATTAAATCATTTTTCTTGATAGGGACACCATGATTTGTCATAACCTCAAGAATTAATTCGCGGCTAGGGATTGGATTTTCATACAATATAATCTCGCGTTCTTTTTGGGGATCACTTTCGCGTATATTTTTTTTATTAATTTTTTTCATTTATCCTGAGGGGTCTTTTTGATCGTATGCGTAAAGATGAGGAATGTTACGCCCTATTCCGTTAAAGTCTAGCCCAAACCCGTAAACATAATAGTCTGGAATGTCTAAACATTTAAAATCTACCTTAGTTATTTTACTTTTAATATCTTTATTAAATAAAACAGCTGACTTTACTTGATTGGCGCCTTGGCTTTTTAATTTTTTATAGATGAAATCTAGAGTCTTACCCTCATCGTGAATATCATCTAATACCAATAAATTCTTATTAAATATATTTTTCTTGTCCGGAAAGTAAATTTCTTTTATTTCATCCTGACCTAAATTATTTTGATATCTTGAAACATGGGCATAGCTGACCGTAAGATTAAAATCCAACTGGGGCAGAAGTTGTCCAACGAATGGGATTACCCCTGTCATAACCGGTAAAAGTACAACATTTTTTCCGAGGTAATAATCATTAAGCTTAACTGCTAAAGATGAAATAGATTCGGTTATATCTTTATTAGTGTAAATAACTCTTGAGTGAGCGATGAGGTCACTCGTCATTATAAAACCTTTTCTTTAAGATAGGCTAAAAACGCGCGACCAAATTTTTTATCCTTTAGCGCATATTCAACATTTGCTTTCATATACCCTAGCTTGTCACCACAATCATAACGAGTACCCTCAAACTCATAGGCAAAAACCGATTGAGTAGTAATTATCTTCTTTATGGCATCGGTGAGTTGTATTTCATTGCCAGCCCCAAAACTAATAGTTTCCAAAAATGAAAGTATCTCATTTGAAAAAATATATCGGCCAACTACACCAAAATTTGAAGGGGAATCTTCTGGGCTTGGCTTTTCAATAATTCCTGTGAGTTTTCTCATATTTACATTACTACCTTCTGTGTCAATCATGCCATAATGAATCGAGTTTTTTATATCAATTTTCTGGACTGAAATAATACTTGAATTTCTATCAACGTATTGTTCAGTCATTTGCTTAAGTACACCCTTTTTTGAATCAATCAAATCATCAGCTAAAACCACAGCAAAAGGTTCATCACCAATTATTGGTTTAGCTTGAAGAATTGCATGACCTAAACCTAAAGGTTCTTCTTGATTTATATATACGCAAGAAACTTGATCAGGAATAATATGGTTCATTTCATCAAAGAGTTTTTTTTTGGGCTCTGTGATATTACTGATATCTAAATTCAAGCTTGCATCGAAATGTTCTTTAATACTCCGCTTTGTTTTTCCAGTGATAAAAATCAACTCAGTGAAGCCTGCATCAATTGCCTCCTCAACCGCATACTGAATAAGTGGCTTATCAACTATCGGTAACATCTCTTTTGGTGTTGCCTTTGTAGCAGGAAGGAATCTTGACCCATGCCCTGCTACAGGAAAAACGACCTTTTTTATTTGCATAAAACACCTAATATTAATTAAAAAATGAATAGACTCAATACTATCAGAGGTATCAGTAAAAAAAAATTTAGCATGTACGTGCAAATATACCCATTTCGATTAAAAAATTATGTTGTTTTTTTGCACTTTTACGCGTAATTAATGCTGATAAAACCCCTAAAAAAAATAGACCTTATATACTACGGCTATATGATAAATATTAATAAATGGTTTCTGGCCCCAATAATAATATCTAGTGGTCTTATTGGAGCACAAGCAGAAATAAATAATGCAATTAACGATGAATCAAAATTTGCTGAATTGTCTCGCTATATTGCGGCAGTTGATGTTGATGGTCTTGCTGATAGCGTTATCGCTGACGTTGCCCAAGAGGGTGTTGGCGTCAGTAAATCTTATTTAGAAAAATATTTTCCCACAGTTGAGTTATCTTTTAATACTGCCGGAATCTATACTAGTAGTAGTGCAAAACCAACATTTTCAATTTTAGTGGTTAAGCCTTTATCAGACGAAGAAGACATTTTTAACACCTATTTTACTCAACTCAGTGCTAGCTACTCCGATAATCGTACGACTCTAAACGGAGGTTTAGGTTATCGAAAACTCTCTGAAAATAAATATATTCTGATGGGTGTAAACGCGTTTTTTGACTGGGAGGTTCCTTATAATCATGCACGAACCAGTTTAGGACTGGAATATCGAACGACAGTAGGGGAAATGAATGCCAATATATATAAAGCTATTACCGGTTGGCAAAAAGGGAAAAATAGTTTTGATGAGCATGCTTTAGATGGTTTTGACATAGAAGCAGGTATGCCATTACCATATATGAATTGGGCTACTCTATTTGTAAAACATTCAAGATGGGAAACCGAGATTTCTAATGTTAAAGATCTTAACGTTAATGAGGTTCAACTCAGAGCACAAATACCATCTCTTCCTGGTTTAGAAGTTGAAGCGGGACGTAAATTTAACTCTGGGGCATCTTCAATTCATGAAAGCTACATAACTTTAACTTATAACCTAGTAGCAGCATTTTCAGAGGATACTAAAAAGAAAAACTGGATAAGTGATTACGCTTATAAACTAGAAAGTATGGAGGATCGACGTTACGAAAAAGTTCGTCGTGAGAATAAAATTGTAAAACAAAGTAAAAAGTCCGGTTCAGTGACGGTCATAGGATATTAAACTCATGAATAAATTATTAAACCTATTAATTTTCTTTTTTTTAAATAGCTTACTTATTGGAACTTCATTTGCAGGTGACAGCACATGCCTGAAAAATGCTGATGGTGAAATAATTACTGTAAGTGGTAACTCAGCTACACCAGTTGGAACATTGGAGGACAGTACTACAGATCAATGTAATGACACACCTGATGAATATCAATTAAGATTTCATATGATGGCGCTTTGTACAAGTGACCCTAGCCTACTTGACTTTGGTGGCTGTGAATACATGTTAAAACCAATAGATACCCCAATTATTCACACAGTAACATTTCCAGCTTCTGGTAATTTAGCTATTCCACCATTCTCAATAAGACCTGGGACATATAAATATATGGTTGCAATTCTAAGTAATAAGTTGGGAATTAAGCATACTATTGCAACAACAAATACTGTAACAGGTGCAAGCAGCACTACAGGTAAAGCATGTTGGACTAGTAACGCGGGTCCGAGTGGAGTAGCAAATGACGAAGAAGATACTCCGCATGGTACGACAGTTGCAGGAGGCACACAAATGATCACCTGCGGCGACGCAGATGACGCAGCTCCCGCCTTCTCTTATGAAATAATTAATAATTTAAGTAATAGGGATTGTGATACAAATGATGATAATTCTGTAAATCCATATGCGGCAAATGGTGACCTATCAGACATGGGTGAAGTTGGAAATGGTAATGGTACCGGCAGCCTTCTCCAGAGTAATTCGGCATTTGCAACAGACTGCGAAGATGCTGATCGTCTTTTATGGACAATTGAATTAACAAATCCGCTTAAAGTGACCCCTACATCTTCATTTAATTTACAGATGAGAACGGTTGATTCTGTTTCTGTTGATTTTAGTAGCTCAAGTGATACTAACATAATAAAAATGGGCGCTGATCCAATTCAATCTTATTTAGAGGTATCGAATTAATTAGGTTTTTTACTGCTAACCTTCTTCCAGCGATCCTTACTTAAAAAATCTTCCTTACGATCATTTACCCAATATTCATCTATATTAGTTTTTTCTTTTTTCCAAAAAGGTGCATCAACCTTAAGGTAATCGATAATAAAATGGCAAGCGTCAAATGCATCGCCACGATGTCTGCATGCCACAGCTACTAAAACAATGGGGTCACTCGGTAACAAGACCCCTACTCGATGAATTATCTGAGTATCTTCTAATAACCATCGGGCATTAGCCTCTAATTCTATTTTTGACAGCATTTTCTCTGTCATTCCAGCATAATGCTCTAATTCTAATTGCTCTAACCTTTTACCTTCTTTGTTATCATAAAAATCTCGGACAAAACCGGTAAATGTGACAACAGCTCCAATCGATGAGTTCGATTCCCTCATTTTTAAAATGACATCCTCCGTTGAAAATATTTCTTTTTGGATGCTAATACTCATCTAACCTCCTGTAATGGGTGGGAGGAATGCTAGTTCATCACCATCAGATAGAGGTGATTGCCACTCAGTTATTGTTTGGTTGATTGCTACGCGTACTAATTTTTTTTTACCTAAAAGTACTAACCATGGGCCTTTTTCGGTAATTGAAAAATTTTCAAGTAACAGATCTGGAGTAAGATTTTTATCGTGTGTGATATCTACAATTTTTTCATTACAGTCAAAAATTTCTCTTATGCTAGCAAAGAATAAAACTTTAATCTTCACTTTTCTCTTCCTTAGATATAAGTGAATCCTCAAATTCGAGAAGAGAATTAGGGTCATCTTTTAACTCTACCTTCTCAATTTGGGTAAAACGTCTTGAAATTTTTTGACTTGTTACATGAACATCCTGTGCTTGTTCATGAGCCTGACGAATATTGTCAGCTAACTTCTTCATTCGGGTATCAAATCTTTCAAATTCTTTACCGAGCTTGCCAAGCTCTGACTTAATTATGTGAACTTGCTTGCGTGTTTCAACATCTTTTAGAACTGCCCTAGCAGTATTTAAAACTGCCATTAAAGTTGTTGGAGAAACTAACCAAACTTTTTGACTCATAGAATCATGAATTAACTCTGGATGATAGGCATGTATCTCAGCAAATACTGCCTCTGCCGGAATAAACATAACAGCACCATCAGAGGTTTCTTCTGGAATGATATATTTTTTTGCAATATCACTAATGTGTTTTTTTACATCTAATTTGAATTGTTTTTTTGCTTTATCTTTGTCGGCATTTGAATCACCAACCTTAAACATTTTCTGATAATTTTCCATTGGAAATTTTGAATCAACCGCTATAGTTCCTGTTGGTTCTGGCAAAAATAAAACACAATCTGCTCTCGCGCCGCTCAAGAATGTGAATTGAAGTGAATAGGCATCGGGGGGCAAAATATTCTTTACTAGTCCCTCTAATTGCATTTCACCAAAAGCACCTCGTGATCTCTTGTCGCCAAGAAGCTCTTGAAGACTAACCATATTGGTAGTAAGACCATCAATCTTTTTTTGAGCTTCATCAATAGTCTGTAGTCGCTCCATCACGCTAACAAAGGTAGCATTAGTTTTCTTAAAGCCCTCCTCTAGTCGCTCATGAACTTTTCCGGTAATTTCTTCGAGCCTTTTATCTACGGTCTTAGTTAACCCTTCAACAGATGTCATCAGTTGAATAGCTGTATTTTTAAGGGCCCCTTGAACAGTTTCCTGTTGAGACTTTCCTTGTTCTGAAAGAGTTGTATGTAACTTTTCAATTACATCCTCACGAATTTTAGATAAAGACTCTTGCTGCGAAAGTTGAAGAGCTTTTAATGAGTCTCGAGTAGATGTTAATTCGTCTGTGACAGTTTTATTAAATCGGTCTGATTGTTTATTTAGTGAATCATTAATATCCATTAACATTTGCCGATGTTTTTCTTCGAGTAATTTTGGGACTGAGTCACTCTTAGAACTAAATGATCTCCATAAAAGAACAAGTACCCCAAATAAAATCAGTCCCAGAAAGAATTCAATTAACATTAATGCTCAGACGCCTTAAGTGCTTGGCTTACATCTGCAATGATGTCGTCGATATGCTCAATACCTACAGAAATTCGAACCATATCTTTGCTCACCCCAGCGGCTTTCAATTCCTCATCATCTAATTGTCGATGAGTGGTTGATGCTGGATGACAGGCTAATGATTTAGCATCACCAATGTTAACTAACCGTAAAATCATTTGTAATGCATCAATAAATTTACCGCCGGCCTCAACTCCGCCTTTAACACCAAAACTAATTATTCCAGAGGCTTTACCGCCTGTAATTTTTTTACACGTACTATTATATTTATCATCAGGTAAGCCAGCATAATTAATCCAAGCAATTTGAGGTTGTTTTTTAAGATATTCGGCTAACGCCATTGCATTTTCACAATGCCTTTCCATCCTTAAACATAATGTTTCAAGACCTTGCATGATCTGAAAAGAACTAGTGGCTGCAAGTACTGAACCTGTATTTCTTAATGGAACTACTCTGCATCGACCAATGAAGGCAGCAGGACCTAACGCCTCTGTATAAATAACTCCATGGTATGAAGGGTCTGGTTCGTTAAGCATTGGGTAGCGTGCCTTATTTTTAGCCCAATCAAACTTACCTGAATCTATAATCACTCCACCAACTGTAGTGCCGTGGCCACCTATGTACTTTGTAAGTGAATGAATAACAATATCAGCACCAAAATCTATAGGCTTGCATAAAGCTGGCGTGGCGACTGTATTATCAACTATTAAAGGAATACCATGCTTATGAGCAATAGTAGATAATTCCTTAATATCAACAACATTACCTAAAGGGTTTCCAATAGACTCACAGTACAATGCCTTAGTGTTATCGTCGATAGCTTCTTCGATAGCATTAAAGTCACTACCATCAACCATCTTTACATGAATTCCTTGCTGAGGTAATGAGTGAGCAAAAAGATTATAGGTTCCGCCATATAGTTGGCTAGTACTCACAATATTATCTCCAACCCTTGTGATACATTGAATTGAATAAGTAATTGCCGCCATACCAGAAGCGACAGCAAGAGAGGCAATGCCCCCTTCCATTTCAGCAATACGCTGCTCTAAAACAGCATTAGTTGGATTCATAATCCTTGAATAAATATTCCCTTCAACTTTTAGGTCAAATAGATCCGCTCCATGTTGCGTATTGTCAAAGGTAAAAGAAGTAGTTTGGTAAATAGGCGTCGTTGCCGCCTTAGTAGTTTCCTCTGAAGTATATCCATGATGTAATGCAATTGATTCAAGCTTCATAACTAGGCTCCATAATTAAATATTTTTTAATATTAACAGAATCCAATTAGAGAGTGGTATATTCAACAGATAGAAATAGTAAAAATTATTTAAGTAGATATAAAAATTAAGGAAAATTAAATGGGTAGTAAAGATAAGAAAAAAGAGTCAAAAGGTAAACCTAAGAAAGCAAAAACTCCTGTAATTTCTTAATATAAAAAAATTTAGTTGTTGCTTAAACTACTAATTTTGACTGTCGGAAAGTTGTCATTGATGTTCTCTGCTACCTCTTTTGTTAGCTTTGAAATAAGATGTATATCAGTATCAAAATCTCGGTCTAATATTAGTCCACCACTCTCATAAATTAAATTAGATATTTTATCTAAAATATTGTATTTAATAGTTAAATTATATAAATATAGTGGGACAAAATTTTCTATCTTTGTTCCTGTTAGAGCCATCATCCCGGCTTTGGTATAAGCCCGAGCCAACCCTCCAGTACCTAGATTTACTCCCCCATAATAACGAACAACAGCAATTCCGGAGTTTACAATTTTTCTGGATTCTAAAATTTTTAGTAGTGGTTTTCCAGCTGTGCCGGATGGTTCTCCGGCATCATAAAAATATGCATCTGTACTATTATTTGATCTAATTTGATAAGCAAATGCAACATGATTTGCTGTTTTATGTTTACGTGAAATTTCCAAGACATTCTTAAGAAATGATTCCCTAGAATCTCCCATCAAAGTATGCCCAATAAATTTTGATTTACTTACAACCCATTCATCTGCAGTCTTCGATTCAGAAAATATCAGCAATACTAACTTAATCCGTCAATTTCACCATTATTATTAATAGAAATTCCTTCGCTTGCTGGTTTTAATGGTAACCCAGGCATAGTCATAACACTTCCACAAATGGCGAC
>MDSY01036475.1_pt1 | contig 12320 bp, 12 predicted proteins | sample 811131 | NCBI WGS metagenome assembly MDSY01 (sample SAMN05326643, study PRJNA326480) | marine metagenome | isolation source: seawater | place: Atlantic Ocean: South West | collected 2010
CAGACCCCATAACTCCAGACCCCAATACCGCTACTTTGCGTATCTCGTGCGTTTTAATAGGTGTATTCATTTTAATTGAAGTGGTATAAGATGTTCAGGATCTTCAAGAATTGTATTGAGTTTTTGAAGACCATCATTTAATTGTTGTATTGTTTCGCTACCTAACATTGTAGCTAACCTCTCATTGATTCCGATGACCAAATCCCTGGCTTGGCGTCTCGAGTCAAGACCTAGTGGCGTTAAGAAGACTCTCACAGATCTTCCATCGACCTTGTCAGGACGACGTTCTATAAGACCTTTTTCTTCCATACCCTTTAAAGTCCTAGATAATGAAGTGGGCTCCATACCCATTCTCGGACCAAGCTTTGTGCTGGGCGTTCCAGCTCTCTCTATGCTTAACAGTGCATAGCCCACTGACAAGGTGATACCACGTCTTTCAGCTTCCGCAGAATAAAGGCGTGCAAGTTTGGCCCATCCCCACCTCAAGTTAAAGTCTATTGTTTCTTGTCGTTTCATATGTACATGCTAAAGTAATATATAATACTATGCACGCATAACAAATACACAATATTTTTTATAAGCAGATGAATAAATTATCTATATTAGTCTCGAGAACAATGCATCCAAATAGAATATTTAGATATATCATAGCAAAGTCCTAAAAACAAATGATGCTTTTACCGACGATAAAACATCTTGATTATGTTTAGTATATATTCACTTTTGGATTAGTTAGTGTACATTAGATACTTGTTTCAAATTAAAATTTTCTCAATGCGATATCTTTTGGCTATTTCTTTCGTTTTACTGATGAATAACTGTTTTTCACAAACAAAATATTGCCTTGAAATACTCCCAAACCCCAACCCGTCATCTCCAGCATTCCAGGAATTTGATCGCTTTGTCGACGTTCTTGGTGTTCTTCATTTTTATGCGGAGCCTGGGGTAAGCGATGTCCAGCTTCTTCATGCGGCTTCTATAGGCGCTGAATTGTTAGACAACAATGAAGATGGACTCATTGATGATTTAGAACTGGGTGAACAATTGTCCAATGTAAATGCCACAATGCCACTTTTTCTGGCTGAGGGCTCTCCTGCTGAAGAGGCGATGATGGATAATTTTGACGATACATTTTGTGTTCACGCAGTATTGTATTCTGAAGAGATCGCACCGGATTCACCTTTGGATTGGTTTTCTGAGGCTTGTCTTGAAGAAATTTTACATACCATTAATGGCTGCGGCCATTCGGAATTATACCCATCCATGTTCGCTTTTTGGCCAGCAGGAGCATCTCAATTGGTTCAAGCAATGGATCTGGCTCGCGGAGGTCAATTCCTTGGAATTCCTGGTTCATATCCAGACGAAGCATGGTTTCATTACACAGATGTTACATGTGATTACGAGTGTATGGCAATTGAATACTTGTATTGGGCTTTGGCTACAAACATGGGCGTGTTAAATACGCCTGAGATTTGCGAAGCCATTGCTGAAGAATGGGAGTTGTGCTCTCCAGAGCTTCTTGCTTCGACTGACCTCATGATATATTCAATTATCACAAACCCCTTGAATAAAATGCCACAGCAAGCCCCTGATGGTGTTTACTGTCCTGTCGTTTCAGTTTCGGATCTAGAGTTTCAGCCTTCTCCAAACGTTTATCCAAACCCGTCTAATGATCAGTTTGTGATTGATCTCAATGCCTTTTCGTCGCGTGCGAAATTCATCGTCATTACAGATGCTTCAGGGAGAGAAATATTGACGCAGAAAGTAAATCTAAACGCTCAGAGAGTCTTCCTCGAAAAGGGTTTGGTTTCCGGACGCTATCTCTTGTCAATATATTCTGATTCACTGCTTTATTCTACATCTTTAATTGTCAACTAACATGAACCGCATCGGATTTTCCTCAAGACTTGGGGCTGCAGCATTAGACTGGATATTTGCTGGAGTTTTTGCTGGCGTATTGGCAGTCATCTTTGGAGTGTTAGGTCTGAGCGCTGGAGGCGCATTGGGTTTGGCCGTTGATGATCAAGCTGAAATGGAAAGTGCTTTAGAGGCCCTAGGACTTGGCGCTGGAATAGGCGCGCTGCTGGGTTTGATCAGCGGCATGATTATCGGTTATTTTTTGTACTCCCTTATCGAAGCATTTTCAGGAGCAAGTCCTGGGAAAATGGTGCTTGGATTTAAAGTGGGAAATGAAGATGGTCGTGCTGGAGATACGGGTCTTTATTTAAAGCGCTGGGCAATTAAAAATGCATCAAGTGTTTTTTCCATGGTAGCGCTATTCACTGGGCTCGTTTTTCTTGAACCCATCGGATCTTTAATTGGCATTGTGATGTTCTTGGGGTGCTTTTTAGCGCTGTCTGAAGAACGTCAAGCACTGCACGATAAGCTCGCAAAAACAGCGATCTATCACAAAAAAGATTTGATTTAAGTCTTCACTCTTACAGTCCTGCACCTTTTATAATATCCGAGACAACACTTGGGTCAAGGAGTGTAGATGTATCACCTAGGTTTGTCACTTCACCCTCGGCTACTTTTCTTAAAATCCGCCTCATGATCTTCCCAGAGCGCGTTTTCGGTAGACCCATGACAATTTGAATCTTATCTGGTTTTGCAATGGGGCCTATAATTTCCACGACCGTTTTGTTGACCTCACCAAAAAATGCATCAATATCAGATGGGTATTTGTGGCAGATTGCATAAGCATAGATGCCCTGACCTTTGATGTCGTGCGGATAGCCTACAACAGCAGTTTCAACGACATTTTCATGCTCATCTATTGCGGCTTCTATTTCTGCTGTACCGAACCGGTGGCCACTGACGTTAATAACATCATCCACCCGTCCTGTAATTCGATAATATCCATCCTCGTCTCTTCGGCAACCATCACCCGTAAAATATTTCCCTGGGTAGGTTGAAAAATAAACGTTCTTACATCTTTCATGATCTCCATATGTGGTCCGAATCATGCTGGGCCATGGGAATTTTATACATAGGTTTCCCTGCACATCGTTTCCTTCGATTTCGTTTCCTTCAGAATCGACTAAACAAGGCTGAATTCCAGGTAGGGGAAGCGTCGCATAACTGGGCTTCAATTTTGTAATTCCCGCCAATGGAGAAATCATGATCCCCCCTGTTTCTGTTTGCCACCATGTATCTACGATGGGACATTTGCCTTTTCCGATGACGTCGTTATACCAATGCCAAGCCTCTTCATTGATGGGCTCTCCCACAGACCCCAAAACACGGAGTGACGTGAGTTTATATGGGTTAACAAATTCCTTACCGCACGCTTGGAGCGCTCGAATTGCTGTCGGCGCAGTGTAGAACAAGTTGACCTGATGTTTGTCACAAATCTCCCAAAACCTGCCTGAATCTGGATATGTAGGTACACCCTCGAACATCACTGTAGTAGCTCCCGATAGAAGTGGTCCATAGACAATGTATGTGTGTCCAGTAATCCAGCCAATATCTGCCGTACACCAGTAAACATCTCCATCCTTGTATTGAAAGACATTTCGAAAGCTGTATTCGGCATAAACCATGTACCCTCCACATGTATGAACAACCCCTTTTGGTTTGCCTGTAGAACCTGATGTATAGAGGACAAATAGCGCATCCTCACTTTCCATTGTTTCAGCGTGACAGATGTTACTTACGTGCTCAAGTTCCTCATGCAGCCAGACATCGCGACCAGATTTCATATTCACTTTGCTCCCCGTTCTTTTAAGTACAATCGACTTTTCAATGCTTGGGCACGTTTCAAGTGCCTGATCTACAATTTGTTTTAATTCTATTGTTTTTGCGCCCCTATACCCACCATCTGCTGTCACGATAATGTTGCAGGTCGCATCATTAATCCTGTCCTCTAAAGATCTTGCGGAGAAACCTGCAAATACCACGGAGTGTATTGCCCCAATTCTTGCACATGCTAACGTAGCGATGGCAAGCTCTGGCGTCATGGGCATATAAAGACATATGCGGTCACCCTTCTTCCCTCCATTGCGTTTTAAAACGTTGGCGAATGAACATACGCGCTTGTGAAGTTCTTTATATGTGATGCGAACAGTATCCTCATTCGGATCGTTTGGTTCCCATATGATTGCAATGTGGTCCCCCTTCGTTTCCAAATGTCTGTCCAAGCAATTTTCTGTGATGTTGAGTTGCCCTCCGATGAACCATTCAACTTGAGGTGTTTCAAATTCCCAATTCAACACCTTCTCCCACTTCTTTTTCCATGTGAAGTTTTCAGCCTTTTTTGACCAAAACGCCTCTGGACGATCTATACTCCTGCTGTACTCTTCCTTGTATTCCTTAAGAGAATTAATTTTATTCATCATGATTTTAATTACAGTCAGACAATAACACCATCTGCCATTCTTAAACTTCGGTCCGCCCTTGAAGCAAGTTCTTCATTGTGGGTTACGATAATGATTGTAAGCCCAAGCTTGTCGCGAAGATCAAAAAACAGATCATGAAGAATGGCGGCGTTTTCAGAATCTAAATTTCCAGATGGTTCATCTGCGAGTAGAATTTTAGGTTCGTTCATAAGCGCTCTGGCAACGGCAATTCGCTGTTGTTCACCTCCAGAAAGTTCAGAAGGTAAGTGGTTTGCTCTGTCTTGAAGGCCCAGTTCTTTGAGGAGTTTCCTGCCTCGGGTTTCGGCTTCCAAATCGGATGCCCCAGCAATCCATGCGGGCATCATCACATTTTCCAGCGCTGTGAACTCAGGAAGGAGTCGATGAAACTGAAACACGAACCCGATGTGTTTGTTTCGGAAATCCGCGAGGGATGATCGTGACAGTTTGGACACATTCTCTCCGCCTATTTGAAGCTCACCTGAAGACTCAACATCAAGTGTGCCAAGGATTTGAAGTAATGTGGTCTTGCCCGCACCAGAGCTTCCAACAATGCTGACGACTTCGCCTTTAGCGACCTTTATAGTAATGCCTTTTAAGACCTCTAAATCCCCAAATTGTTTCCGAATATTTTTTACTTGAATCACAGTTGCAATCTACGCAATCGTGCCCCTTAAATTGCCTAACTTTGCCCCGTAAAATCAACTCTTAAAAGCAGAAAAATGAATCTTCACGAGTATCAGGGTAAATCTATCCTTAAAAGTTTTGGAGTTGCTATTCAAGAAGGACTCGTTGCAGAGACTGCAGAAGAGGCATACAGCGTTGCTGAAAAATTAGCCGTGGATACGGGTACAGAATGGTTTGTTGTAAAAGCGCAAATTCATGCTGGTGGCCGAGGCAAAGGTGCAGTTACAGAAACGGGATCTCACGGTGTTGTTCTCGCAAAAGGTCTTGACAAAGTAAAAGGTGTGGCATCAGGCATTCTAGGTGGCCATTTGGTGACAGCTCAAACTTCCTCGACAGGAAAAATGGTCAACAAGGTTCTTGTGGCTCAAGACGTATACTATCCGGGCGAATCGGAAACAGAGGAATATTATGTTTCAGTACTTTTAGACAGATCCTCGGGTAAAAATATCATTATGTACTCTCCTGAAGGAGGTATGGATATTGAGGCAGTGGCTGAAAAGACGCCTGAGCTTATTTACACAGAAACAATCGATCCAGGTGCAGGACTTCAGGGTTTCCAAGCAAGACGTATTGCTTTTAATTTAGGTCTCAGTGGTCAAGCGTATAAGCAGATGATTAAGTTTGTGTTCAAACTATATGATGCATACATCGGTTGTGATGCATCAATGTTTGAAATCAACCCAGTATTGAAGACATCTGACAACAAAGTCATAGCGGTCGATGCGAAGGTGAGTTTAGATGGAAATGCCCTTTTCCGTCATCCTGCATATGAAGCGATGCGAGACAAAACAGAAGAGGATCCTACAGAACTGGAAGCTGACGAAATAGGGCTCAGCTATGTTAAATTAGATGGGAATGTAGGGTGTATGGTCAACGGAGCAGGTCTCGCAATGGCGACCATGGATATTATTAAGTTAAGTGGAGGTGAGCCCGCAAATTTTCTTGACGTAGGCGGCACAGCCGACGCGGCTAGAGTAGAGCAAGCGTTTCGTATCATTCTAAAAGACCCCTCGGTCAAGGCCATACTGGTAAATATCTTTGGAGGTATTGTGCGGTGCGATAGAGTGGCGCAAGGTGTGGTTGATGCATATAAAAACATGGGGAACATCGATGTCCCCATTATCGTTCGTCTGCAGGGAACAAATGCCAAAGAAGCGAAGGCACTTATTGATGAGTCTGGTTTAGAAGTAACCTCTGTTATTCTACTACAGGAAGCAGCAGATGCGGTTGCTGCAGTTGTTGTCTAAATCTTCATAGCGATTTGTACGCCATCCCAAACGGGGATCAGTACATTCTCAACGTCTTTGTGATCTTGGATATACTTGTTTAATTGGTGTATCCTTGAGGCTCCAGATTCAGGTTTTGCGCGTTTCTTCATATCGATAACGGCCCCTCCCCAAATCACATTGTCTATCAGCAGCCATCCGCCACTCCGGAGTCTAGAGATCGCAAATTCCGCATACTCTATTTGATGTTCTTTGTCGGCATCTAACCAAATAAGGTCGAACTCGCCCTTGATTTCTCCACTTTTAATAATGTCTAAAGCATGACCGTAATGCCGCGTGATTTTTTCACAAATCCCCGCTTCCTTAAAGTAAGTGTCATGAATGCACTCCAATTCATCGTTAATTTCGACAGTATGTATTTCTCCTTGCGGCGCAAGGCCTTCAGACAGGCATATCGTAGCGTATCCCGTAAATGTGCCGAATTCCAAGATGCGATTCGGGCGAACCATTTTACTTATTGTAGATAAAAACCGACCTTGAATTGGATCGCTTAGCATCTGTGGTTTGGTCGTTGTTAACCATGTATCTCTTCTCAGTCGTGACAACACCTCTCCCTCAGGAGATGAATGATCTTCCGAATATTCATGTGTTGCGTCCTCAAAATGTGCCATACAGCAAATCTACCGCGTACCTTGCGCAATACTTGTAAATAAAATGGCAAAACGAAGACGAAATAACGACGGCATGGTTTTCAGTACCAATTCCGGGTTCAATTGGGATGAAGACAATGGTGCCGAAGATGACAGCAATTGGTCGCCTTCAATGTGTAAACTATACGTGAGTTTGGACAGAAAACAACGCGCGGGGAAACCAGTCACACTGATAGAAGGCCATAACGGGCCCGCGTCAGATCTTCTGGCTTTGGGTAAGACGCTTAAAGTAAAATGTGGTGTAGGAGGTGCTGTGAAAGAGGGGTGTATTTTGATTCAAGGCGATCACAGAGATAAAGTAGTCTCTATTCTTCAGGAAGGTGGATTTAATGTAAAACGCAAAGGCGGTTGATACTATAACAATGGATATAACAAATATTCCCACAGCAGCGTACCATGCAAAAACACTTGCAGGCTTAGAACAGTTGGTGGCTGATGAGCTTCTGGCACATGGGGCAACAGAAATTAAAATCGGCAGGAGAGGGGTTGGCTTTACAGCAACTGCTGAAGTCATGTATCGCCATTGTATGCACGCTCGATTTACATTGAAAGTATTACGGATTCTATACCAATTCCAAGCAAAGCATACCGATGAACTTTATCGTATGGCTGCGAGAAAGAAGTGGGAGGATGTGTTGAAAGCGGATGGAACTTTAACAATTGATTCTACGATATACTCAGATCATTTCACGCATGATCAATTTGCTGTTCTTCGTTTAAAGGATGCGATCGTCGATAGATTTCGTGCAAAAAAGGGTGAACGACCTTCAATAGATAGACAGGATCCTGATGTTAGAATACACTTACATATCAGCCGCCAAGATGTGACCATTTCTTTAGACGCATGTGGAGAGCCTCTGTCAAAAAGAGGTTACCGATCTAGAAAAGCGATTGCACCATTAAATGAGGTATTGGCTGCAGGGCTTCTTGCCTTGAGCGGGTGGTATCCAGGTTTACCCTTATACGATCCAATGTGTGGGTCGGGTACGTTTACATGTGAAGCTGCGCTTTGGGCGTCGGGGATGCCCGTCCAAATGAATCGTTCTCACTTTGCGTTCATGGAGTGGATGAATTTTAATCGGTCTGCTTGGATTGCTGTGCGTGATGAAGCGATGGATTTCAATCTACCTGTTCCGACAACCATATATGCTTCTGATATAAGCGGAGATGCGATATCCCAAACCAAATATGCGCTGTCACAACTTGATCTTCCTTCTCACAATGTGAGTGTCGATGAAATCGATTTCTTTCAATCAGAACCTCAGAAAACCGAGGGAGGTGTGGTTGTGATCAACCCGCCCTATGGAGAGCGAATGGAACCTGAAAACATTGATGAGATGTATGCTGCCATTGGCGACAGGCTCAAGTTTCATTGGCCTGGATTTAAGGCCTGGATTATCTCATCGAATCCAGAAGCGATTAAGCACATTGGCTTAAAAAGCAACCACCGACATAAAGTGCACAATGGCCCTTTAGAATGTCGGTGGTTGGGATATGAATTATACGCGGGCTCTCGCTTCGCGGATAAAAAATAAAAACGCTTACTGTTTCACGAAACTCGCTCTCATGATTGAGGTTTCAGAAACGCAATCCACTCTGTATGTGCCGAGGCGAAGTCCACTGACATCTAAGTTAACGTCTCCAGAGGCTACATTTTGTGTGAACACCAGACGACCATTTGTATCATATACGTAGGCCTTGGCGTTTGAGTTAAGTCTGAAATTGATCGCATCAACGGTCGGATTCGGGTAAAGATTCATCGCCAACGCTTCGATTGACCCTACAGCCATCCCAATGCTCACATCAGCGGCACTGCTAGGTTCTATTTTATACTCCTCATAGGTGTATGTGAGAACGCCAGTTACGGAATAGTACTCTCCGAGCATCCAGGCTGGATCTGGTGAGTATAGCATATCGTCGATCATACAGTCGCCAGATCCGTCATCAAAATATCCATCACCGAACCCCAAGTCTGGATTCGTACAAGCTGCATTTGTTACTTTTACTCGGCAGCCTTCGTATGCTTCTCCTGATTCGGCAATAAATCCAGTTGTGAGATTAATTGCAGCAGGAAGGTCGTTGTCAGAACTTACTGTTTCAAAATAAGTAATATTAGAAATCTCAGTGAGTTCGTAATATTCAAGTACTTCTCCTGTTAGGATTACGTGATCTCCCACAAGAGGTAGATTTGTGTTGTCGTAGATGTAGACACCGTTCCAAGGGCCAGATCCATCTTGTAAGAAATAGCTGTAATCAGTCGCAGCGGTGACGACTCCTTCAACAGTAACCACTTGTTCGAGCAATGGGGAAGAGAAAAGCTCTCCTTGAACCTGAGCAATCGTATGGGTTACATCTTGAGCAGATGTTAAAGTTGCAACAAAGATGTAAGTGATAGTAAAGAAAAAACGTACAGAATTTAGCATGATTTAGGTGTTATATTTGAACGGCAATTTAGTTAAAATCATGCATAGTGACACCTAATTATACTGTGTTTCCTTATTCATAAAAATACATGAGAAGTTTTCTTCGTTATTTGGCACTGTCACTTATACCATTTATACTGACGTGTTGTAATTTTAAATCTCAGCACGCTGATCTCATCCTGCATAATACTGTAGGTTTGGTATGTGATGGCTCACCGATTAGTACCACTAAAATGGCCATTGCAATAGAGAAAGGTAAAATTATCGCCGTTGGGCCTGAGCGGAAAATCTTAAATGCCTACAGTGCTGATGAAAAGATTGATCTTAAGCAGGCGGTGGTTTATCCGGGTTTAATAGATGCGCATGCGCACTTTACGGGATATGCTTTAAGCAAGTTAGAGGTTGATCTTGTCGGTGCAGTCTCTTATGATGACGTTTTAAGTAGACTTGAGACCTTCTCTCAAACCCATAATTCAGGATGGCTCACGGGGAGGGGGTGGGACCAAAACAAATGGACGCCTTCATCCTACCCAACACTTACACTATTAGATGACTTATTCCCAACAAGACCTGTTGCGATACGTAGGATTGATGGGCACGCACTGTTGGCAAATACCGCTGCACTGAGAATAGCTGGGATGTCTGAAGTACGCTTTATTCAAGGAGGTGAAATGATATCGCTTGACGATGGATCTCCATCAGGTGTTCTCATCGATGGCGCAGCGGACTCTCTTTTGGTATTCATACCTCCTCATGATGGTGCGACAAAAGATGCAGCGCTTATTCAAGCTCAACATGATCTTTTTGCTTTGGGTTTAACGACGGTAGTTGATGCGGGTTTAGATGTTTCGGAAATCAGCAGAATCGATTCGCTTCAGAGGAAAGGAGATCTTAAAATTAGGGTTGTGGCCATGGCAAGTGGGACACAACCCAATCTAGATGCTGCGTTCAAAAAAGGACCACAACGGTCAGACCGTTTGATTGCACAATCCATCAAGTTTTATATGGATGGATCTTTAGGTTCTCGTGGAGCAGCCCTTCTGGCGCCTTATTCAGACCGCCCGTCTCACAGTGGCTTTATTTTTCAGGACGCTGTGACGTTTCGTGCAAACTTAGATTTGGCATATGAGCAAGGTTTTCAAGTTGCAACGCATTGCATCGGTGATTCAGCAGTCAGAAATGTCCTCAACTTATATAATGATGTTCTTGGGGGGCAAAATGACAAAAGGTGGCGCATTGAACACGCTCAGGTTGTCTCCCCTTCGGACTTGCCTTTATTTACATCGGCGAGCATTATCCCTTCAGTTCAACCTACACATGCTACTTCCGATATGTATTGGGCTGGGGAACGACTTGGAAGAAATAGAATAAGAACTGCCTATACATATCGTGATCTACAACACGTTATTGGAATCCTTCCTTTAGGGACGGATATGCCTGTAGAGGATATTGATCCACGTAAAACCTTTTACGCAGCAACTGTGAGAAAAGATTCAGAGGGGTTTCCTTCTGAAGGCTATCATGTAGACCAAAGCCTTACCAGAGAATCCGCCATATACGGAATGACCCTTTGGGCGGCCATCGCAAATTTCCACGAAGCCGAAGTAGGATCTATAGAGGTAGGTAAGTGGGCAGACTTTGTTGTAATGGATCGGAATCTCCTTACAGTTGACCCAGATCAGATTTTAGGCGCCAAAACACTCAGAACATTTGTGTCAGGAATCCAAGTTTATCAGTCATCTAATTAATCATTATGGGGAGTAAGCAAGCCATCGTTCTTTTTGTAACAATAGCCTCGAGTGCTATTCTGTATACCTACTTTTTTTTATTACGAGTAGAAGAAAGGTTACCTATATACCAGCCCTCTCAAATTAATCCAGCCCTGGTTGATCCCACTTTGCTGTCAGAGAATGACCATCGAATTGCTGATTTCACACTCATAAATCAACTTGGAGACACTGTTTCTTTGTCAGATGTAGCGGGTTCAATTCTTATTGTAGACTTCTTTTTTACGAGATGCGCCACGATTTGCCCGCTTCTAACACGTAACATAAAACTTATTCATGACCGTTTACCGGCAGGAGTTCGCATACTTAGTCATTCAGTCACCCCTGTAGCGGACAGTGTGTCGGTCCTTTCGAAATATGCTGATAAGCACGGCGCAGATCCATCTTTGTGGTGGTTCCTCACTGGTCCAAAGGATGAAATATATAGATTGGCCAGGAAGAGCTATTTCGCTTGTTTGGACGAGGGAGATGGTGGTTATCAAGACTTTGTGCATACAGAGAACGTGGTATTGGTAGATGTTCAAGGCAGGCTGAGGGGTTTTTATGACGGCACACAAGAGTCTGAAATTTCTCAGCTATATCAAGACCTAGAGAAGTTAATTGAAGAAAATCAAAAAATAAAGTAACAAACATCTTGTAATGGAGAAAACCTAGTGTAAATTTGCACCCGCTTTCGAAGGAAAGCTAGTTTTTTGACAAACGGATGATTTAAGAAGTTGAATTAAATTCACTTTTAACTTGCACCATTAAAAAAGTGTATTATCTTTGCGCCCGCTTTCAAAGGAAAGCAATTTGTTTTTTCTACAAACGGTCGTAAAATAAAGTTGAAAATTTTTTAGCTTTTAGGTTGCAGAATTAAAATCCTGTGATACCTTTGTCGTCCGCTTTGAAAGAAGTAATTTATGAAGCTCCTCGGAGCTGATTTGAATATAAAGTTCTTTGACTTGATGCAGCAGCCCAAATCCTATCTCTTAATTGAGATAGGTACACCATGTAAGTTTACTTACTGGTGTTTTTAACATCTTCTCTTCGGAGATGATGTTCCAACGTTAATTTTTATGAGAGTCAATTATGGATTATAACTTACAATGGAGAGTTTGATCCTGGCTCAGGATGAACGCTAGCGGCAGGC
>MDSY01002733.1_pt1 | contig 12319 bp, 11 predicted proteins | sample 811131 | NCBI WGS metagenome assembly MDSY01 (sample SAMN05326643, study PRJNA326480) | marine metagenome | isolation source: seawater | place: Atlantic Ocean: South West | collected 2010
GCATCGATGCCTTCGCTTACCAAAGTTTCTCCGTTATTGTCCTCAATTTGTTTAACTCTTAAAACTTTTTGAAGTATTAAATCTGTGAGAGATGGAATTCTCATATCTCGCCATGCTTCACCATAGTCATGGTTCTTGTTTTTCATTAGATTGTAGATATGCTCAGCATGCTTATTGTATAATATCAAGGCCTCTTCAGAATTTAAGTCAGGTTCATTTACGACACCTTTTTCTATCTGAACAAGTGCCATAATCGAATAGTTAATAATACCAATAAATTCACCTTCCATTGGGTCTTCAATTTTCTGACTTCCAGATATTTGGATTGATCTTAAACGATTGGCTTTTATGAAAATCTGATCTGTAAGAGAGGTTAAACGCAGTATGCGCCATGCGGTCCCATAATCCTGGCCTTTTTTTTGAAATAAATCTCGGCACATTTCCATTATGGCCGAATACTCTTTCTGGGTCTTTTTCATAACTACCTTTATACTCGTGAAAGATACTGCATTTCGTCCATTTTATTTAAATATTTCGGGTCAAATATGGCATGCCGAACAACCGGTAATTGTTGGAGTTATAAATGCTACTCCAGACTCTTTTTATGCGAAAAGTAGATCTGTCCAAACAAATGATATAATTACAGCGGCTGAGAATTTGGTTTTAGACGGAGCTGACTGGATAGATATTGGTGGCTGCAGTACTCGACCTGGAGCAGACGCACCAAGTATAAAAGAAGAATGGCTTAGAGTAGAATCAAGTCTAAAAGAATTAGTCAAAAAGTTTCCAAATGTTCCAATTTCTATTGACACTTTTCGTTCTGAAATTGCGCAAAAAGCTATTGATACAGGAGCATCTATTGTTAATGATATTTCTGGGGGGACCATTGATCCTGAAATATGGAATGTAGTCGCTAAGAATAAGGTGCCCTATGTGTTAACGCATTACCCTCAGGGATCAACTCCGAAAAACATGCAAAATGAACCTTTGGGGTCAAAAGAGATATTTAGTGCTGTATTCCAAGAACTCAGCGCATCAATAGGTAACCTTCATAGCTTGGGAGTAAATGATTTATTAATTGATCCTGGGTTTGGTTTTGGAAAAACTATTGAATCGAATTACAAACTTATGTCTGACTTAACGGGTCTAAAAGAGTTAAATCACCCTATTTATATAGGAATATCGAGAAAAAGCATGCTTTGGAAACTTCTTGACAGCAACCCAAATGAAATGCTATCTGCAACAAGCGCAGTTCACATGTATGCTCTAGAAAAAGGCGCACAAATACTAAGAGTTCATGACCCTAAAGAGGCAAATCAAATTAGAACAATCTGGAAAAGCCTTTGTCTTTAAGCCAAAATATGTAATTGTAAAAGATTTATGAAATCAAAATTTGATCGCTTTTGATTTCGGATAATAAAAACTTAGTATCTCATCAGCAGAGTATCCAAAATTTGCCATTCTTAGCCCTCCTTCTTGAGACATTCCGATACCGTGACCATATCCCCTACCCTTTAGAGTAACGTAATCACCTTCATTGTTTTCAACACTAAACCAAGTTGACCGAAGAGAGAAGAATTCTCTGAAAGATCTTAAACGCTTTTTTTTCCCTTGGAATTTTATAAACTGAACTCTAGAAGGTTGCTTAAACGATAGCGCAAATTTATTTAAGTCTTTATCTTGAATACTTACACCAAATGAATCTGACATATATTTTAGCCATTTCTGCTTATTTACGGTCTTTTCCCAATAAGTTTGAGGACATTTAAGGCTAAAGGTGTCCATAACGCTAATTAGGGATGACCTATGGTTAAAGTACCAACCACAGGGCATAGTCTGACCACCAGAATTAGCATGAAATAGAGCATCAATGGGATTGCTATTAATGTCGGCTAATATTATGTTAGATGTGGAACTAACAGCCTCTAAAAGCCTATTTAGTCTATTTGAGTTTTGTGGCCACCCATGAAATGCTTGAGACCTTACATCATCGGTAACACCATACGGAAAGCCATCTTTTGAAAACTTATTGAAATTTTTATAAATCCAAGTTCTAGCCAAAACGGCTTGAGCTTTCCACAATTCAGGATGATCTAATCTACCCAGTTCCGCATCTACAACACCAATTAAATATGAATCTAATGACAGCAATGCGATTGATAGCAAATATGCATTATGATATTTGAATATTAAAGAACCTGAAATACGCCGTGTAGTTCCATTTAAGTTTTTAATTTCCAAAATACTTTTAGAGACAAGAACTAAAGAGTCTGCATGCTCCCAATCCTCATTGGTTTTATAACCAACTCTTTTATCCAAACCCTTTACGCTTATATTAGAATCAAGTATGGTATCCCTTTTTTGATTTTTAAAAATTATTACTTTAAACCGAGTCCCTTGGACATTAAAACCTCTAGAAAATTGACTGGAAAACATTTGAACCCTTAAAACATCCGGAACTTCTTGTGATCGCAAGTCTGTGCCCATTAAAAAAAAGCATAGAAAAAGAAACACTCCTTTATAAATTATTCGCAACATAATTGGCTAAAGATGACATTGGGTTTTGATTTAAGTCTAGTTTAAGCCTCAATTTTTCATAAGACATTGTTTGTTTGCTATTGTCATCTAAAGTTTTTTCTAAAGCGGAAAAAAGAACCCTGGAATTACAATCACTTTGAATAAATTCATTTACTATTCTATCATTAAGAATCAAGTTCACTAAAGATATGTGGTTAACATTTATGAAAAACTTTGCGATCAAATATGTTAACCATGATGTCTTGTAGGCAACAACTTGTGGTATGCCTTTTAGGGCCGTCTCTAATGTTGCCGTACCCGATGAAACAAGGGCAACAGCAGCTCCTTCTAGCGAATTTACGCCAACAACAATTTGATCTGAATCAAAACTGTATCCAGAATATTTCTTCAGTATTTTTATATACTCTTTTTCCCCAATATGCAGGGGACGAACCCATTTAAAGGTTTTTTTCAACTTTACTGCAGTCTCGAAAAAAATAGGAATATGCCTTGATAATTCTTGCTTTCGACTTCCAGGCAATAAAGCCAACCAACCACCTTTTGTTGCATTAGTTCTTTTTACTCTTTGAACCGCCGGATGGCCAAAATAAGGAGCATCAATACCTTCTTTCTTTAACAGATCTGACTCAAAAGGAAGCAATGGAATTACTGCATCTGTGTACTTCCTTAACCCAACGACCCTTCCGGGACGCCATGCCCAAAACTGAGGACTTACAATTTGAATTAGCTTGGTTCCACTCTTTCTAAGCCCACTAAGAGTAGCCCACTTTGCGAGACGAATGTTAAAAGTCTGATAATCGATACAGACAATTAAGTCTGGTTTCCATTTTGATAAAAATATCTTTATTTTTTTTTCCTGTTTCAAGACTCGAGGAATATGCCTAGCAACTTCAAAAAACCCCATCAAAGAAAGCTCATTTAAGTCTACTTGAGGCTTTTGGCCATGAAGAGCATCTGACATTGCCTTTCCACCCCAAAAAATAAATTCAGCTTTTGGCCAGTTATTTTTAGAATGCTCTATGAATTCAGCACCTAAAACATCTCCTGATGCTTCACCAGCTAATAAAAATATTTTCTTCTGTTTTATCATAACCACTCCCAACGAAAGTATAAATAGAAGGCAAAATATATTAGTGAAACGAGTAGAATCATTCTAACCATGAGCATGCGTTTCAAAAAAACACCCAAAACTAAAAAAAGAAAATTTATTAACGTTGAGAACAAAAGGACTCGAAATAACAAAAAAGACCATAAGTCAGGATCTATTTTTTCAGTTGTTGGTAATTTAGGAAACCTGGCCAATAAATAGGTCCAAATGAATAGTGGGGTACCTGCAGCAATAATAAACCCAAGAATCAATTCCAATAATCCTCTTCTCGAAACTATCATAGTTCCAGAATTTTGTTGATATCAATAATTGACTTGTGCGAAGTCAGATCATACTGAATGGGAACAACCGTTACAAAATTATTATTTAAAGCCCAAATATCATTTTCATCTGAGCCATCAAGATCTTTAAATTCACCTGTCATCCAATAGTATAATTTTCCATTGGGATCCACACGCTTATCAAATTTCTCCATCCATTTACCAATTGTCTGACGACAAACTCTTATTCCCTTATATTTCTGATCAGATATTTTCGGAATATTCACATTTAGGCAAACTCCATTTGACATCCCCTTTTTCAAAACCATTGAGGCAATTTCATAAACATAGTTTTCAGCTTCAGAAAAGTCAGCATCCCAACTGTAATCTAGTAATGAAAACCCAATAGAGGGAACTCCCTGCAACGACCCTTCAATAGCAGCTGCCATAGTGCCGCTGTAGAGAACATTTACCGAGGCATTGCTACCATGATTGATTCCGGATACAATCATGTCAGGATTTCTCTCAAGGATTTCATGGACACCCATTTTTATACAGTCCGCAGGCGTACCGCTACATGAAAATTCTTTTTGAGGTCCTGAATTAATCGAAATAGGCTCACAACGCAGAGAGTTACTTATCGTTATCGCATGACTCATTCCACTTTGCGGAGAGTCTGGAGCGACAACTACCACATCACCTAATCTATTCATTTGCCTTATTAAGACTCGAATACCAGGTGACGAAATGCCATCATCATTTGTTACTAATATTAGTGGTTTTACCATTTTTGTCATACTTCAAAACTACATTTTGACAGGTTATATATTACGGCATTGAATTTGTACTTTTCCACAATAAATAAATAATACAATGTTCATACTAATAATTGTTGTCTTTATGGCCCTTGGGTTTTATGTCCAAAACCGCCTAAAATCTCGTTTTAAAAAGTATAGTAAAGAACTCTTGCATAACGGAATGTCTGGAGCTCAAGTTGCCGAAGCGATGTTAGATCATTACGGAATCAGCTCCGTAAATGTGGTGTCCGTTCCCGGTAAATTAACCGACCATTACAACCCAGCAAACCGAACCGTTAATTTATCTCCTGAGGTCTATGAAGGTCGAAATGTAGCCTCAGCGGCTATTGCTGCTCATGAATGCGGTCATGCTGTGCAACATTCTACGGCCTACTTCTGGCTTGGAATGCGAACGAAAATGGTGCCTATGGTAAATGCATCCAGCCAAATAATGAGAATGGTATTCTTTGCTTCAATATTTGGAATGGTATCCTTGGGCTTAGGATATTCTAATATTCTTATACTTTTGATTGCAGTACAAGCAATAATTGCGGGCTTTGCAGTTATTACATTACCTGTTGAATATGATGCATCTCGACGTGCACTCGTCTGGCTGAAAGGAGCAGGAATAACAAATCCCCACAACCATGGAATGGCTGAAGATGCTCTAAAATGGGCAGCTAGAACATATTTGGTAGCAGCTATTGCTGCAGCAACTCAATTACTTTATTATGTAATGCTGTACATGAGAAGAAATTAATTGATTATTTTCAAACTAAATCACCGAATCTCAGTTATTGAGTTATGAATTGGATTATTGGCATAATAGTTTTAGGAGTTACATCATTTATCGGGTTTACCTATTACTCTTCTCAAAAATTGGAAAAACCCAACTATGAAGTTTTAGTGAACGAGGGTGACTATCAAATCAGATTATACAATAGTAGCCTTTGGGCTGATGTAGAGGTTTCCACAACAAATCAGGGAGATATGTCAAGGGAAGGATTTCGTCCTTTGGCCAATTATATCTTCGGAGGAAATGTAGAGAATAAAAGTTTGAGTATGACTGCGCCGGTGGCTATGATCAACGATTCAGCAAACCCAAGTATGAGATTTTACATGCCATCTGATCGGAACACCAAAAACCTGCCAAAGCCCAATGAAAAGACTATTCGCTTCATAGAGCTTCCTGAGAGAAAACTTGCAACCTTTAGATTTGGCGGAAGCCTCAATGAGAGCAGCAAAAAAGAATCCATGAGGAAATTAGAAATATGGTGTAAAGAAAATAATCTAGAAATAATTGGACCGATGGAAGTTTTTGGATACAATGCTCCTTATGAAATCATCAAGACCAATGAAGTAGCATTTCCCATTAAAGATTAATTAATACTTCAAACAAAAATCTTTCCTGGGTTCATTATTCCTTTTGGATCTATAGTGTCCTTGATGCCCTTCTGTAAGCTTATTGCCGCTTTATTAAAAGCGATGTCCATGTAAATTTTTTGAACAAGACCAATTCCATGTTCTCCGCTTATTGTTCCGCCCATTAATTTTACTTGTTCAAATATTTCCCTGATTCCTGATTTTAGATGCTCACCATTCCATTCTTTATCAGTCATGGATCCTTTTAAAATATTCACATGTAAGTTACCATCCCCTGCATGACCATAGCATACTGACTGAAAACCATAATTAGATCCGATTGATTTAACAACTTTAAGCAATTGAGGCAACTTGGCACGCGGAACAACGGTATCTTCTTCCTTGTAAATACTATGAGACTTTACCGCTTCACCCACACTTCTTCGCAACTTCCATATTGCATTTCGTTCTTTTTCAGTTTCAGCAAAAAGAACTTCAACAGCACCATTAGATTCAACTACTGAAGATATTTGCTCTGCTTCGCGCATGACTGCGCCATTATCATTCCCATCTACTTCGATTAAAAGATGAGCTTCTATTTTTTCATCAGTAGGAAGATTAACATTCTTATTAAGCCTAAGCGCCCAATCAATAGCTGCTCGCTCCATAAATTCAAGACCAGATGGAGTTACTCCAGATCGAAATATTTTTTCTACCGCAGCACATGCCAGATCAGAAGAATAAAACGGAACTAATAGTGTGTATGAGAATTTTGGGTATGGTATTAAGCGAACTACAATTTTTGTCACCACTCCCAGAGTACCCTCAGAACCAACAAAAAGTTGAGTTAAATTATAACCTGTTGAATTCTTAAGTGTATTGGCTCCAGTCCATATTATCTCCCCATCGGGCAAAACTACTTCTAGGTTCAATATATAGGCAGATGTGACTCCATATTTAACAGCTTTAGGACCGCCCGCATTGTACGCTACATTCCCACCTAATGTCGAAGAGCCCCAACTAGATGGATCAGGAGGGTAAAAAAGACCTTTTTCCTTGCAAGCTTCATGAAAAACTTGATTAATCACACCAGGCTCGACTGTAGCTTGAGAATTTGATTCATCAATTTCAATAATTTTAGACAAACCCTGCATACTTAAAGAGATGCCGCCAAAAACAGGAATGGATCCGCCTGAAAGCCCGGTCCTCGCAGCTGCAGGAGTAACTGGGATATTAAATTTATTTGCTATTCTTAAAACAATAGAAACGTCTTCCGTAGTCTCTGGAAGGACTACTACTTCAGGTTGCTTGCTAATATCTTCTGTCTGGTCATGAGAAAAATCATTTAAACACTCTTCATCAAAAGAAATTTTCTCTTCACCAAGATGCTCTTTTAGAGCCTGAAGCCAATTTGGTTTATCTTCGAACATATTTGAAAATTTCATAAACAAAAATATGCTTTCAATGCAAAAAAAACTCACTATTCTTTTATTCTTTTCATCTTTAATTGTAATAGCCCAAGAAGGACCAATAAAACGGTCTGTTGAATTTGATGATGTATTTGTATCAAGAGTGTTTGCATCAAAAGGAGTTTATGGCTTGCGTTCAATGGAAGATGGTTTGCATTACTCAAGGCAAACTAAAAAAGGAATAGAAAAATTTGAATTTAAATCTGGAGAATCTAAAGGTGTATTAATCAGCAATGGGGATGCTTTAGATACTCAAGGAAATGATATACCGCTGAGGTCTTATACTTGGATTAAAGGTGAAACAAAAGCAATAATAGAGACGGAAATTGAGTCTATTTATCGTCATTCTTATAAGGCGAAAACGTATGTCTATGATCTTGAAAAAAAAAGAACTACGGAAGTTGCCTCACACCCCATTCAAAACCCATTGATTAACCCAAGAGGGAATAGTATTGCATACGTTTATCAAAACAACATTTACATCAAATCCCTGCGTGACTCATCCAGGCTAGAGATCACAAATGATGGGGTTTTAAATGAAATAATCTACGGCGCTCCAGATTGGGTTTATGAGGAGGAATTTGGCTTTCATATTGGAATAAGCTGGTCTGATAATGGCAGATATCTCGCATATTACCGTTTCGACGAAACAGAGGTTCCAGAATTTAGTATGGATATATATGGCAATGAGCTCTATCCCTCTCCATATGTTTTCAAGTACCCAAAAGCTGGAGAGGATAACAGTAGAGTTGAAATTTGGGTCTTTGACACTAAGAATCAAAACCACCATCAAGCTTCAAATGGAATTAATTATGAATACATTCCCAGGATAAACTGGTCACCGCTTGGAGAATTGATAATCTCTACTTTAAATCGAAACCAGGACAGTCTGAATTTGATAAGATATGATCCTGTTAGTCAACAGAAGAATAATCTGCTTCTAGAAACTGAGGAATCCTATGTAGACGCTGATCATGGAATTACTTTCTTGAGAGACGGCTCATTTATCTGGATGTCCGAAAGGTCTGGATACAATCATATATACAAGGTTGGCCCAAGAGGGGAAAAGATAAAGGCTGTAACTCGTGGTGACTTTGATATCACAAAGCTTTTTGGAGTAGACGAAGTTAATGGAGTGGTTTATTATCAAGCTGCTGCAATTGACCCATCACAGAGAGAGGTCTATAAGAGTTCAATCAAAAGAAAAAGACCAATAAGAATAAGTCCGAAAAACGGATGGAATGGTGGAACTTTTAGTAGCACTTTTAGTAATTACATTCTAAACCATTCTGATGCTAACACTCCAGAAAAAATAAGTTTATGTGATAATTCCGGCAAAGTGATAAGAATATTAGAGGACAATTCTGATTTACGAGAAAGACTCGGCAACTTTAATCTGAGCCCGAAAGAGTTTTTTAAACTCAACACTGATAATGGACAAGAACTGCCAGCATGGCAAATTAAACCCCTCAATTTTAACGAACAGAAAAAATACCCAGTTTTAATGTTTGTATATGGAGGCCCAGGAAGTCAAACTGTTGAGAATAAATATGGAGGAAGAAACAACTGGTATCAAATGCTCGCAGCACAGGGTTATTGGATCATCTCAGTGGATAATCGTGGTACAGGTGCGAAAGGTCGCGATTTTAAAAAGTGCACATATTTAGAGCTAGGAAAGCTTGAAGTTGAGGATCAAATTTCAGCAGCTCGTACATTGGCAAAAAATATTAATATTGACTCGAGTAGAATTGGTATTTGGGGTTGGTCTTATGGTGGATTTATGGCCGCTAATTGCATACTTAGAGGTTCCGATGTTTTCAAAACAGCTATTTCCGTTGCTCCAGTTTCAAGCTGGCGTTTTTATGATAATATTTATACAGAGAGATATATGAGAACACCAAAAGAAAATGGGGATAACTACGATAAAAACTCTCCACTGAGTCATGCAAATAAATTGAAAGGGAATTATTTACTGATACATGGGACCGGAGACGACAATGTTCATGTACAAAACTCTATGCGCTTATCCGAAGCACTTATTCAGGCCAATAAACAATTTGACTTTATGCTTTACCCGGATAAAAATCATGGGATTTATGGAGGGATGACAAGTGTACATCTTTATTCAAAAATCTCTACTTTCATCCGCGAAAACCTATAATCTCATTATCTTTCGCATTTTAAACGAAAAGTTAATAGCAACAATAAAAATACTGATTACAGAGCCCTTTAACCTTCAAGTCTCTTTTGAAATTGAAGGAGAGCTTATTAAAAATGAGTTAATTCAACAAAAAAATAAAAGAAAAAAATATGAATGATTTAGCGAAAAAACCACATGAAAAGGAATTATTTGGGCATCCTATAGGATTATATGTGTTGTTTTTCGTTGAAATGTGGGAGCGCTTCTCATATTACGGCATGCGCGCTATATTAACATTATACCTTGCTGCACCAATTATACTAGGAGATCCTCAATCTGGATTTGGGTGGTCAAATGGGGAAACTCTTTCTTTTTATGGAACCTATACCATGTTTGTTTATTTGACGTCGATCCCTGGTGGTTGGATTGCTGATAAATTTATAGGACAAAAAAAAGCAGTCATGTTAGGTGGAGTATTACTTTGCATTGGTCACAGCATACTAGCGGTGGATGCTCAATGGGCATTTTTTACTGGACTCATATTTATAGTATTAGGTGTTGGTTTTTTAAAACCAAATATTTCAACAATGGTTGGAGGGTTATATAAGAAAGGAGATGACCGAAGAGATAAAGGTTTTTATGTGTTTTACATTGGAATCAACTTAGGGGCTTTCTTAGGAGCTTTAATTGTTGGCGCTACAGCCGCTAACTATGGCTGGCATTATGGTTTTGGTCTTGCGGGAATAGGAATGGCATTAGGTCAAATAGTCTATACTTATGGATTAAAATTTATAGGGCCCGTTGGCGATTTCCTCGGGAAAAAAGATTCTCCAGATAAAGACTTGTTAAATAAACCTTTAAATAATATCGAGAAAGACAGAATGATCGTCATGTTTTTATCCTTTTTGATTATTATTGTTTTTTGGGGAGCTTTTGAACAAGCTGGAGGATTAATGAGTTTGTACACAGAGCAGAAAACAAGTAGAATAATATCATTTTCTTTACCGTTCATTGGAAATGAAATTCCTGCTGCGGTATTCCAGTCAATTAATGCATTTTTTATTATAGTTTTAGGAACTTCTGTTGGTGGTTTTTGGCATAAGTGGAAAAAGAAAGGAAAAGAATCTTCTTCATTATTTAAGATGGCCATAGGTGTTATAATCATGGCTTTTGGATTTTTCTTTATGAGTAAAGCCTCTTCTGAAGTCGTCATGAACGGAAGCGAAGTTGCTGAAAAATCTGCAATGATTTGGCTGGTATTAGCTTATCTCTTTCATACAATTGGAGAACTATGTGCCTCACCTGTTGCATTATCGTTCATAACAAAGCTTGCCCCTGTAAAATACGCTTCATTTATGATGGGCTCCTATTTTGCAGCTACAGGTTTAGGAAATAAAGTTGCTGGATGGGTAGGTGGATTGTCAGAAAACGCTGGAGATTTTGAAGTATTTACAGGAATTGCTGTCACATGTACTGTTTTTGGATTTTTAATAATCATGATTTTAAAACCTTTAAAAAGGTTAATACATGGTGCAGAAGATTAGAGAAGAGCTTATTATCTCACTGACACTATTTTCAATCGTTATAGAAAAGGTTATATTAACGGATGAATTTATTTGTTTTTTTTAACAATAACGTCAGACACAGGTGCTTTAATGATGTTTGCTTTGACTACAGTATTAAAAAAATTAATGAAGTATATTCATTGATTATCCAAAAAATTAAAAAATAAAAATGCCGTCTATCTGACGGCATTTTTATTTTTTAAGGCAGTCAACTATTGATAAACAAAATCATAACCTTTTAGAGATAGAGTTTTGTACTTTTTCTCATCGAACATATAAAGCCTTGAAGGTCGCTTTGCTTTTAAAGAAGAACGAACCATATTCCCAGTATCAATAAGAAGTTGACTCTTAAGTAACTTTCTTCTAAAATTTCTCTTGTCAAAAGCCTTTGTTAAGGCACATTCATATAAACGCTGAATGTTATACATCGTGAATTCCTGAGGCAATAAACTAAATCCAATAGGTCTTCTTTTCACTCTGCGCTTAAGTCTCTCTTTAGCATAAATAACTATTTCATTATGATCGAAGGCCAGTGACGGGATATCATTTACGTTTACCCAGGTATATTTCTCTCGCGTTAAATTATCTTCAAGATCGTGATCTAAACGAACTGTGCAGTAATAAGCAATGTTTATTACTCGTCCTATAGGATTTCTATATAGGTCAGCGAAACCATTCAATTTCTCCAATAGCCAATCATTCCTTCCTGTTATTCGATTCAAGAGTTCCTTGGCGACAAAAGATGTTTCCTCATCAGTATTAACAACTGAAGAAGGAATAATCCATGCATCTTCAAATGGAGTACCCACTTTTTTTGATAAAAGAATTTTTAAATTCTCGCCATCAAACCCAAATACTATGACAGAAGTTGCTATTGCTACCTTAAATTGCTCTTGTGAAAAGTCCACACGCATTATAAATATTTATTTTTAATTATTTTTAACAATACCCCCCTGTGAAATTAATATTCAAATAAAAGAATGATATATATATATTTTAAAACACACCCCCAATGATCTACAAAATTGATGAGAATACAATAAAGTAAAACTATTTAATTATGAAGTTATTATTAAGGAA
>MDSY01021369.1_pt1 | contig 12319 bp, 7 predicted proteins | sample 811131 | NCBI WGS metagenome assembly MDSY01 (sample SAMN05326643, study PRJNA326480) | marine metagenome | isolation source: seawater | place: Atlantic Ocean: South West | collected 2010
GATGGAAGAGAGATTTTAGTTAAAGATGGATATTCTCCATTAATTGCAGATTTCGCTCCTATGGATTTCTTCGGAGGTAATAAAATGGAAGAAGTTTTAAGCTACGAAGGGCACACGCTTATTATAGTATCCAAAGATATATCTGAGTTAATGAAGGTAGACTCAACACCATTTGTGGGCATGTATGAGCAAGCTCAAAAGGATGGCTATAGAATGATAGCGCTAGTAAACGGAGCCACCAAGGAACAAATAATGACTTTTCAGCAGAAGAGTGGACTTAACTTCACCTTCTACGTAATGGATGATGTAGAGCTTAAAACGATTATACGTTCTAACCCCGGTCTAGTGCATATGAAGAGGGCTACTATCATGAATAAATGGAGCTGGAAAGGGCTACCTGATTACTCAGAAATTTCATTCGATTAAATCTTGATAAGCTATCTACTTAAAAAACTAGGGTATGGCCTTCTAGTCCTTCTAGGGGTGGTTTGTTTAGTGTTTTTTGTATTTAATCTAAAACCAGGAGATCCAGCCAGGATGGTGGCAGGACAGAAGATTACTCCAAAGTTAATTCAAGCTATAGAGCGAAACTTAAACCTAGACTTACCTATAGTCCAGCGGTTTGGGATCTACTTGAATGATATAAGTCCTGTGTCTGTGCATAATGAAGCAGATGAGTCCAGTCGAATATTCTTAGATGAATCTAAATATTCATACACTAAACTTTTTCCTGTAGGAGGTGAGAATACCTTAGTGATAAAAGCACCATACTTAAATAGGTCATTTCAGTCTAAAAGGAGTGTGTCTAGCATAATCTCACAGGCGCTTCCAGGCACATTAATCCTCGCTTTAGTTTCTATAGTGTTTGCTTTAATTATAGGCGTTTTTGGTGGAGTTATAGCTGCACTGAATAAAGATAAGTGGATAGACAAGTTAATACTGATATTGTCGGTCATAGGCATGAGCGGACCGTCTTTTTTTATGGCCATTCTAATCTCTTGGATAGGAGGGCTACTCTGGTTTAATTCTGTACCTCTTCCTATCACTCCTTTCATTATAGCTGCAGGTTTATTCGTGTACTTTTTAGTAAGAGATAATCGCAGAGAGGAGAGCTCTAAGTTATTATCTATGAAAAGTATCAGGGCAGTAGTAAAGGCGATTGTTATAGGATTTGGCCTCTGGTTGGGTCTTGTATTGTTAGTTTCTATATTTTCACTGGGAGAGTGGGTTTATTGGTCTCTCTCTCTTCCGGGAACTGGATTAGATATGACAGGAAGTTTATACAGCTTAGATGAATGGGAAGGTCTTTACTTAAGCCCTAGAAACTTGATTCTTCCTGCGCTTACTTTAGGGATTAGGCCCCTTGGTGTAGTTGTTCAGTTGACCAGAAGTTCCTTGTTAGATGTGTTAAAACAAGATTACATCCGCACAGCCAGAGCCAAAGGTTTATCAGAGAATAAAGTGGTATATAAACATGCCCTAAGAAACGCGTTAAATCCAGTTATAACTGCAGTTTCCGGGTGGTTTGCTTCAATGCTTGCAGGAGCAGTATTTGTAGAGTTTGTGTTCGGTTGGAAAGGATTAGGGTTAGAGATTTTTAATGCCCTAGAAAAGGAGGATTTTCCAGTAGTAATGGGTGCAGTATTAGTCATCTCATTTATGTTTGTAATACTAAATATTTTGGTGGACATACTTTACGGACTAGTAGACCCTAGAGTTCGAGTCAGAGGTTAGTCTAATATCGGAAGATTAGTAATAGATTTATTCAACATATCTAAAATTTTCTTGGAGGTATTATTGAAGTAACGCTTAGTTCTGTAACTTCCTACCCATTGGATACCATTAATAGCATTGGTCAAGAATATTTCATCAGCTGCTAACAGGTTTTGTGGAGTAAGATTGCATTCATAGACTTTTATGCTATTTGCTATAGCTAAATTAATGATATTCATTCTCATAGTCCCACCTACACATCCTTCTGCTAATCCTGGAGTGTAGAGTACTCCATTACTCACTAGAAATATATTAGACACCGAAGATTCTATAATCCCAAGTTTTTCATTTTGGATTAGAGCCTCATCGATCATCTTTTCTTTGGCAAATAAGCTAGCATGTATGTATAGCTGACAATTAAGAGTTTTAAAGATAGAGAAAGAATTAATTTGTTTTTTCAGGTCAGGAAATAAGTCTACAACTTTACCTGTGTTATTCAGTACAAAGAAATTATCAGGTTTAACATCAGCCTCTATGATGTAATCTAAGTCATTGCTCTCTGGGGAATAAAATCCGTGTCCTCTTCTGGTTAAAGTCACACGAACTCGTCCTCCTTTACTAATTCCATTTTTATCTAAAAGTAATAAAATTTCACTTTTCAGTAGCTCTTCAGAAAATCTGTCAGGTGTATCAATCTTATAAACCTTTAAACCATCCATTATTCTATTGAAATGGTTTTCTAAAAAAACAGGTTCACCGTTTATGATCCGAATGCTCTCAAAGAATCCATCTCCAAATTTAAAACCTCTATTCTCAGGAGAAATACAAGGTTTACTTCTGTCTAAGAACTCTCCGTTATGATAGATATAATTCATTTATTAAAATACTTTTTCATGGCCTCTAGCAGAGAGCCGTTCACGTCTATTTGTATGCCAGGCACACCTACTTTTTCAGCACATTCTACATCTCTAGCTTTATCACCAACTAAAACGCATTCAGCGGGATTTAATTGGAATTTAGCCAACCCTCTTTCTACCATCAAACTCCCGGGTTTCCTGGATAAAGACCTGCCATAATCGTCATGATAAGGAGCGAAATATATTTCGTCTATTTCTACTCCCACTTTTAAGGCTTCCGCTCTTAGGTAATTATGAATTTTATATACGTTTTCTAAGGGATATAATCCCTTAGCTACTCCTCCCTGATTGGTGACTAAAATAATTCTGTAATTGTTTTCTTTTATCATTTGAAAGGCCTCTAACACATCGGGTAGAATCGTGAATTCTTCTAATGTTTTAGTGTAATCCCCCGGATCGTGATTAATCACCCCATCTCTGTCTAAAAATACCGCTTTTGTCATCACGTTACGAAGATAGATTTATTCACGCGTTGCAACAACGAATAAATCCAAAAGAATCTAAAAATCATAAGAAGTCAAAAGAGATAAGAGAATATTTCTAGTTCTACAGAATAAAACCCAACAAGATGGAAGGAAGATAAACTTCACAAGAAAAAGTTATAACAAAAGAACCGGTGAATAAGGACCAATTGAAATTCGCTCCAACTCACAATCTGGCTTATTAAAAAATCTAATTAATACCTCTATCTTCGTCGCTGAATATAAATCGAAGAAATGAGCTTAGATTTTAAAGAATTTCTTGCAGACAACCCGAAAGCATGGAAGGATAGGATACTAAAAGAATTAAAAGGAAAACCTTACGAATCTCTCGTATGGGATCATCCTGAAGGAATGCAAGTGAATCCTAATTCTTTTAAGGGTGAGGTTTCAGAAAACAATGGTTTTCCTGGTAAATTCCCATACTTAAGAGGAGTAAAGACAGAATCTAACGACTGGGAGATAAACCAATTTATAGCCTCTGACACTGAAGCAAAAATGAATAAAAGAGCGCTAAATGCTCTGGAGGGTGGAGCAGAAGGACTCATCATTTCTTTAAAAGAGCCTAAGGACTTAACTCAGTTACTGAAAGGCGTTTTCTTAAACTATGTAGGTCTGCACTTTGTTGATGAATTTACTCAGGAAAATATGACTCAGTTGGAGCGGCTGCTGGAAGAAAATGAGCTCACAGGAATAGACATTTATGGTTCTACAGAACTTCATTTATACGACAATGAATTAAACGTAAGAGAAGAGAATATTTTCTTGGCTATTGAGGTTTCTCAGAGGTTTCCACGTGTGAAAGCGATCAAAGTCAGAGGAGACTTTTTTCATAATAAGGGAGCTATAGCTTCCACAGAATTAGCGCTAGCACTGAGCATAGGGCATGAGTCATTATTAGAATTAGTAAAAGGAGGCATGACGGTGGACCAAGCTTCTGCGGCTATTAATTTCTCTATGGGATCTGGCTCTAGCTATTTTACAGAACTGGCCAAGTATAGAGTGCTTCGTCAACTGTGGGGAATGGTAGTGGATAAATACGAACCGCAGCACAGTTGCAGCAGAGCCACTTATATTCAGGCGTTTTCAGGAAATTGGAACAAGACTATTTTAGATGAGGAAAATAATTTGCTGCGCACCACCACAGAAGCGATGAGCGCTGTGTTAGGTGGGGCAGATGCGGTGTGTTTGTTTCCTTTTGATGTTTTGACTAAACAGGAGAGTAATTCAGGAATGAGATATGCTAGAAACATTCAGCATTTATTAAAGTCTGAGAGTTTCCTTCATCAGACGTTAGACCCGGCAGGAGGGAGTTATTACATAGAGAGTTTGACCAAGAAATTGAGAGAGAAAGCCTGGGAGAAATTCTGTAATATGGAATCTGACGGAGGAATTATAGCATTGCAACGCTCAGGAAAAATTATGGAAATGCTCAAAGCAGACGTCAAGACTCAAAAAGCAGCCTTAACGAGTGGACATCGCACTATGATAGGAGTGAATAAATACAAGTCAGAGCAAGCTAAGAAAGCTTTAAGTCAAGATGATAGATTAGCAAAAGATTTTGAAGGATGAGAAAGCAATTTGACCAAACAGACCTGACAGCACTGGACCAAAACCAAGAGTTTGATAAATTCGAAGGAATGGAGTTTCAGAGTGCTGAGAAAATAACTACCAAATCTGCATATTTCCCTGATTCTGAGGGGATGCCCGAGCATGTGACGTTTGGAGCGGGAATAGCGCCTAACTTAAGAGGTCCATACTCGAGCATGTATGCTATTAGGCCATGGACAGTTAGACAGTATGCAGGTTTTAGCACCGCTCAAGAATCAAATGCTTTCTATCGAAAAAATTTAGCGTCAGGGCAGAAGGGATTGTCTGTAGCTTTTGATTTAGCCACACATAGAGGATATGACTCTGATCACTCTAGAGTTAAGGGAGATGTGGGTAAGGCAGGTGTAGCCATAGACTCTGTGTTGGATATGAATATCCTTTTCGACCGAATTCCACTTGATAAAATGTCGGTTTCTATGACCATGAACGGAGCTGTTATTCCTATCATGGCATTTTACATATTAGCTGCAGAGGAGCAGGGATTAGATATGAAAGAGCTTTCTGGTACTATTCAGAATGATATTCTTAAGGAGTTTATGGTACGGAATACATATATCTATCCGCCTAAGCATTCTATGCGAATTATAGCAGATATTTTCGAATATACATCTGAGAAAATGCCTCGATTTAATTCTATCTCTATCAGTGGATACCACATGCAGGAAGCTGGAGCTACGGCGGACATAGAGTTGGCATACACCTTGGCAGATGGATTAGAATATATAAGGGCAGGAATTAAGGCGGGGATGGACATTGACGATTTTGCACCGCGCTTGTCTTTTTTCTGGGGCATAGGCATGAACCATTTTATGGAAGTGGCCAAGATGAGAGCAGCACGAATGATCTGGGCGAAGCTAGTGAAACAGTTCAATCCAGAAAATCCAAAAAGTATGGCTCTAAGAACGCACTGCCAAACATCGGGCTGGAGTTTAACAGAGCAAGACCCTTATAATAATGTAGCTAGAACTTGCGTAGAAGCCATGTCGGCGGTGATGGGTGGAACACAGAGTTTACATACCAATGCTCTAGATGAAGCCACAGCTTTACCTACTGATTTCTCTGCCAAAATCGCGAGAAACACGCAGCTCTATCTACAGAGTGAAACCGACATTACTAAAGCCATTGATCCTTGGGCCGGCAGTTATTATTTAGAGGCACTCACTAAGGAGATAGCGGACAAGGCGTGGGAGCATATCCAAGAAGTAGAAGAGTTGGGAGGAATGACTAAAGCCATAGAGTCTGGAATTCCCAAGCTGAGAATAGAGGAGGCAGCTGCTCGAAAACAAGCTAGAATAGATTCAGGTCAAGACCAAATCATAGGTGTAAACATCTTTGATGTGGAAGAAGATTCAGCTGAAGATGAGCTAGAGTTTAGGGAGGTGGATAATAATGCTGTAAGAAAAGAACAGATAGAGCGCCTTCAGAAAATGAAGGCTGAGCGTGATAATGATGCGTGTATCTTAGCATTGCAGCGGCTAGAAAAATCGGCTCAATCAGGAGAAGGGAATTTACTAGAGTTAGCTGTGGACTGTGGCAGAAAAAAAGCTAGTCTGGGCGAGATATCTGATGCTATGGAAAAAGCATTTGGCAGGTATCAGGCCAAGATACAATCACTGAGTGGCGTATATTCGTCAGAGTTAATGGGAGATAAAGATTTTATAAAAGCAAGAGAACTAGCAGATAAGTTCGCGGAATTGGCAGGGAGAAGACCCAGGATCATGGTGGCCAAGATGGGTCAAGATGGCCATGATAGAGGAGCCAAGGTGATAGCTACTAGCTTTGCTGACATCGGATTCGATGTGGATATAGGGCCATTATTCCAAACCCCAGCAGAAGCTGCTAAGCAAGCCATGGAAAACGATGTGCATGTTCTAGGGGTGAGCTCTTTAGCTGCTGGTCATAAAACACTAGTTCCAGAAGTGATAGCAGAACTAGAAAAATACAACAGACCAGAAACATTAGTAATAGTAGGAGGAGTAATCCCTAAACAGGATTACGACTATTTGTATAATGCAGGCGCAGTAGGAATATTTGGTCCAGGAACTAAAATAGCCTCAGCAGCGCAAGAGATATTGGAGTTGTTAATCGAGGGGTATTCCTAAGTTAACTCAAATTATATCTGTAATTTCCTTTTTCATTTAACTATCTATTTTTTTATTAAGTTATAGATAAATTAGTCTAATAATTTGTGCTTCTTTGGACGGAGAAAGGTGATTATACTTTTTTTCTAGCTTGTTTTATTATTTTATTATTACTATTATTATATGTTATGTAACCTTACCCTTTTTGTGGCGTACATACTGATATAAAAAAAAACAAATAAAAACAAAACCTATAGAAATCATGATTAAATTTTTACTTCAAGTATCCAGTGCGATGCTTTTTACCCTAGCTAGCATTATTAGCACTAATATGACAGCTCAAGATTGTGTTACATTCGAATTTTCTAATGAAACTGGCGAAGAAACATTCTTTTCTGATGCAGACATGTGTGGAACAAATGTAACATGGGAAGAGCCTAATGTATTAAGCACTTGTGGATTTACACCAAATATTGTCACGAATTTTGTCCAAGGCCAATACTTCGAAGCAGGTTATCATATCTTAATTTATCAAGCGTTTGATGAGAACCAAGTTTTACTAGGTCAAGCAGAGTTTTATTTAGATGTATTTGATAATGTTCCACCAGTGCCACAGGGAGAAGATATTACACAAGAGGACCCTATTAATTTTCCTGGACTTTTTGATGGTCCTGATGTACTTTTAGCAGGCGATTATGATGAAACTCTTTTACCCAGTTATATAGCTTTAGATAATTGTGCAGGAGAAAGAAATGGTGTGCCTGAAGTGATAGAGTTAGATGCTGATACAAGACTTGTGACTTACACGTTTAACGATAGAGCTAACTTTTCTCAGTTAGATATTCTAGTTTATTCTAATGCAGACGTTAGTTCTTTAGGAGAGTCTTTATTGTCAAATGCTCAGAACAATATAGGAATGTCGATTTTCCCTAATCCTATGACAGATAAAGCGACAGTGAAATTAGATTCTAAATTATCAAATAACTATACGGTTACAATTTACTCTATGACAGGAAAAGTCGTTTATACTGATGTATTTGTAAATGGAGACAATCAATTAGCCGTTGATTTTCTGTCAAGCGGCATGTATACGATACACGCAACGTCAGGAGCTTCTTCTAGTATAAAACGTTTTATCAAGAACTAATTTATCAGACTTTAGTTGATAATCCCAAGTCCATTATTGGACTTGGGATTTTTTATAATCCATAATTTTCAGGATCCTTCTAATTATAATTATTTTCAGGGTTTAGATGATTTGCCATTGAGTTCTAAAAGTTGTGGTTATGCCACTGAAACGTGTTTTATCGTCAGAAAAATGAAAGTACATTGCTTGACCATCATTTACTTTTAATTGAGGGTTTTCTTCATAATCCTTTCTAATAGTTACTTCACTTGTTTTGTAATTAAAGGAAATCCCTGAAAACGTTATCTCATGATATGAACGAACCCATTTAAGTTCTGAGTATTCGATGAAGCAGTAGTGTTAAATTGAATAGTCCAGTTGTAGAGGCCGTTAGGAACGAAGTACTCTCCTTCATTTTCAAAACCACCATCCCAACTCGATTCGTTGTAATCTTCGGATGAAAAAACGATTTCCCCATACCGATTAAAAATAAGGAATTTGTAAGAAATAAACTCTGCATCATCACCTAGCTTCACTATCGGCTGGGAAACGTCATTTATTCCATCATAATTCGGGCTAAAGGCATTGGGAATATAGGTTGCTACAGAATTGTCTAAATAGTTTATGATAATTTCAATGTCTATATCACAACCTGTTAATTGGTTTTCACTAAAGTAGTAAGTTCCTTCTTGGTCATAGATTACTCCGTTAATCTCGTAGGTTTCCTCTTCTTCCAGGTTAATGACTAGCGTTTGACTTTCTTGAGGTACAAAAGACACATTTACTTCTGTCTGTAATTCACAGCCATTAGATGCGCCATTCTCAGTAATGAAATTATAAGTTCCAGGTTCTGTTATTGTAACATCTTGGTATGAGAGAATTCCATCTTCACAAAGGAGTAGGTTGACCAAGGATCCTTCATTTGGCAATAGGCCAATATTGATGTCATCAATACTAGTTCCACAAATATTGACAACTTCTAAGGAAATAATTTGCGGCTCATTTATCCAAACAGAAGAGGTGTTCTCACCTGTGCTCCATAAATAAGAATCGTAAACTCCAGATTCTATCTGAATAGGAAAGTCTGCTATACAGTAATTAATGTCTTCTCCCAAATCTAGATTCGGAATATTTCCTAGGCTACTAATAAGAAGTGCCTCTGAGGCAGTACCGCAGAAGTTTGAAACCTCCAAAGTTATAGATTGGGGTTGGTCGATATATGTTTCTTGGGTAAGGTCTCCATTAGACCATGTATAAGTGTCGAAAATTGGAGACGAGATCATAACAGGAAATTCAGCTTCGCAGTATGAAACCTCTCCCCCCAGATCTAAAACCGGAATATCGCCAGCTGACGTAAAGAGTATATTGCTAGAGCCTAATCCACATTGGTTTTCTACCTCTACAGATATTGCTGATGGGGCATCTACCGATATTGTTGATGTTTCCTCACCTGTGCTCCATATATAGCTAGAACCATCGTTTCCTGCATCTAAAATAATAGGAAAATCAGCATTGCAAAGCGAAATATCCTCACCTAACTCGACGCTAGGAAAGGTTCCAAGGCTGGCTATGGTTTTTTCATCCGTAGCGGTTCCACAAGGACTAGTTACAATAACAGATACAATTCCAGGCGAGTTGATAATCAGCTCTTGTGACACTTCCCCTGTAGACCATTGATAACTGTCATAGCTTCCCGGATTAAGTATAATAGGAAAATCCTCATCACATATGGCTAAATCCGCACCTAAATTTACTTCTGGAGTATTTCCCGAAGAACTGATTTCTACTTCATCATAAGAAGTTCCACATATATTTGTTACTTCTACAAAAATTGATGCTGGGGCAGCTAATTCTAAGGTCTGACCTATTTCATTGTTACCCCAGAAATAGGTATTAAAACCTGCGCCAGCATCGATAACCACGGGAAACTCAGAATCACAAAAAGCCTGGTCCTCACCTAAATTCAGATCAGGTAAATCACCCAAACTACTAATATTTATTTCATCGGTATCTGTCCCGCATGAATTACTTACTTCGAGAGAGATAGTCTGAGGTGAGTTAAGTTCTGCTGTTTGCGAAGATGAGCTATTCGACCAGTTATAAGTTTCGAAGACCCCGGCATCGATAATCACGGGAAACTCAGAGTTACAGAAAGAAAGATCTGAGCCTAAATCTAGGGATGGTGGAGGGCCTAGAGAAGTAACTGATATTTCTTCTGAAATGCTTCCACATACATTGGATACTTCGAGTGTAATTATGCCTGGAACAGATAGCTCCGTCGTTTGCGTAGTTTCGCTATTTCCCCATGAATATGAATCAAAACCTGCGCCTGCATCAAGTGCAATAGGGAAGTCATAATCACAAAAAGCCTGATCTAGAGATAAGTCTATTAAAGGGATATCTCCTAGGCTGGTTATCGAGATATCATCAGAGGATGTCCCGCATGAGTTGCTAACCTCAACATTAATAAACTGTGGAGCATCTAAAACTATGGATTGAGTCTCTTCGCCTGTTGACCATAAATATGAATTACCGTCTTGGGCAGATATTTCTAAAGGAAAGTCAGCTAAGCAAAAAGATAAGTCGGGACCTAGCTCTAATAAAGGTAATCCTCCAATACTATTAATAGTTAAACCATCAGTGGAAGTTCCGCATGCGTTGGTGACTTCTAGGCTTATAAATTGTGGCTGATCTAAAAGAATAGAGGTCGATTCTTCTCCGGTGCTCCATAGATAGGAGTCATAAATCGTTAATGCGTCTATGGCTGCAGGAAACTCATTATCGCACAAATTAAGATCTTCACCTAAATATAAATCAGGGGCATCTCCTAAAGATTCTATAATTAATTCGTCATATCCGGTACCACAATCGGTGGTAACCTCTAATCCATAAATTCCGGGACCACTAATTGAAATCGAAGGAGTGATTTCACTCGTAGACCACGAATATGAATCAAAAATGTCATTTACTCCTATTATCACTGGAAAATCTTCGTTACAATATTCAGCAAATTCGGGCAGAATTGGAATAGGTGTTGATATGGCAGCGCCTAAATCATAGGTGAACGTCTCGGAACCACAGAAATTAGTAACAGTTACTTCATAGGTGTCTATTGAGTTGACTTCTATGTTAGGTGTCGTCTCCCCTGTATTCCAGAGGTAGGAATTGTAATTACCAGTGGTCAAGGTCAATGGAAAGTCATAGTTACAGCCGTCAAAAGTATCGGGGGTTATAAATGGCTCTGGATCAGTGAATCCTATGAGAATAATTTGGCCTTGACCATCTTGACAAAGGCCTTCAGTGCTTACACTATAGGTGCCGTAAGTATCAACAGTTATGGTTTGTGTAGTTTCACCAGTATTCCATAAATAGTTTTCATATTGTGGTCCAGCATCGAGTAAGAACGGAAGTTCTAATTCACAGAAGCTAAGAGTGTATCCTAAAATAATAGTTTCTATAGGCTCCTCCAGGGTTATAATAGAGGTAGCAGATGCCAAACCGCAAAGGGATGGAACTTCACAAGTGTAAATCCCCACTTCATTTATTTGGATAGTAGATGAAGTTTCACCTGTGCTCCAGTTATAGGGGCCTATTGATGCAGAAGCATCCAAGGTAATAGGGAAGTCATCACAATCCACAAATTGAGCTCCTCCTATACTTAAAATATTTCCTGGTGATGAAGGGAAGTTGAGTGATATATTGAGACACTGAATGAGATCTGCACTAGGGGCACTATTATTTATATCTTCTATACATTCATAAAGGACAGTAGTAGAATTAGAGTTATTTATGATAGTAGAACCGCATTCTGCATAGATTAAGTTCACTCCAGAAGAAATAGTCACTGTAGAACCGGCAGCAGCATAAACCGTAAACTCACTATCACCATCTACTAGCTCTACTTGATTATTATTCAACGCAAATATTTTACCTGAACCACTACCGTTGTGAACGTATGAAGCTCCGGACTCTAACCAATAGTTATGTACTCCGGAACCCGAATATTCTATGTCAATATCTGAGCAAACGTAATAATCATTATCGCTTGAAGGCGCGATGTTTCCACTTGTAGAAATAATATCATATGTACTTAAAACATCACTACCGGGTGAAAGCATGCACTGAGAAAAGCCAACCAATGAATAAGAGAAACTAACCATAAAGATGGATAGGAGCTTAAGCGAATTGTGAGTTCGTGTTTCTAAGCGCTGTGTTCTATTTAATTCTGTTGCTGGCACTGTTGAGTGTTATCTTTTCAAAGATAGCCAAATCAGCAGATAATTCCTAGACCTACCAATGGATAGGTGTGACTTTTATTCGCTAAGCATTAATCTTTAATGAAAGTATGGCTGAATTTACTTTTATCTGTCTCAACGACTATTAAATAAGAGC
>MDSY01074629.1_pt1 | contig 12319 bp, 9 predicted proteins | sample 811131 | NCBI WGS metagenome assembly MDSY01 (sample SAMN05326643, study PRJNA326480) | marine metagenome | isolation source: seawater | place: Atlantic Ocean: South West | collected 2010
CATCTTCATCCGATTCGTTACTCAAGCAAAATCTCAAAGCCCAGATGTCGTCGTACCCTGTGCCCTCGCCCACGGGAAGGTTTTGCTGTTTTAGGGAGCCTAACAGCTTGCTCACCATGTATCCGTGCTTCGCGAACAGGGAGTCCAAACCGCGGTCGCCCGCGGTCGCATCGTCCGCCGCCGCGACGCCCATTGTTGCGAGGGTAAGTTTTGCCGACGCGATTTTGCAAAAAGGGGGATCTGCTGAGTTGGCGTGATTTCGGCGATCGGCCTGGCCACGTCGACTCGAACCGTCGTCATAGCTTCACTTTACCTCGCGCGGATAACATGATCGCCGCCCAACTCAACGCATCGCCCGCGGCGCTTTGCGCCCGCCGCCCGGTTCGGCTGGCGCGCAGCCCCAAGACCACATCGCCCGTGCGAAGCGCGCGCGCCCGGCGGTGCAAGGCGGACGCGTCTGCTTCCGATGGCTCATCGGTCGATTCCAAAAAGCAGGTCGTCGCTATCACGGGCGCCACCGGGTTCGTGGGCAAAGCTTTAGTGGCATCGCTTCTGGAGGATGGCCACGAAGTTAGAATTCTCACCAGGAACGCCATCTCCTCAAGAGTTGCTATGCCCCAAGCCTTCCTCGCCGGCGCCAAGTTCTACGCCTGGGACACCAAGAGCGGCGCGATTGAGTGGTACGACGCGGTCAAGGGATGCACTGGAGTTGTAAATTTAGCAGGTGCTTCCATCAGCAACCCGTGGAACGAGCAGTACAAGAAAACTTTAGTCAAAAGCAGGCTACAAACCACGAAACGCATCGTGGACGCGATCAACAAGCTCCCGATAGACCAGCGGCCCACGCTGGTCTCAGGGAGCGCCGTTGGCTTCTACGGCATCAGCAAGAAGAAAGAGTTCGATGAGAGCTCAAAAGGTGGAAACGATTTCTTGGCGAATTTGTGCAAGCAATGGGAAGCCGCGGCGAACAAATGCGACACCACCGTGACTACTCTAAGAACAGGAGTCGTTTTGGAAAAAGGAGGAGGCGCAATGGGCAAGATCTTGCCCGTGTTCCAGCTGTACGGGGGAGGACCGTTTGGAAGCGGTAAACAGTGGGTGTCCTGGATCCACCGCGACGATTTAATCAATCTCATAAAAGCCGCACTCGCGGATCCGAAAAAATACGAAGGCGTGATTAATGGGACAGCGCCGGAACCCGCTACCATGAATGAATTATGTGCTGCTACTGCCACGGCTACGAATCGCCCGAACTGGCTCCCCGTTCCTGGGTTCGCGCTGAAACTGTTGTTGGGAGAGGGGGCTACTGTGGTGCTGGACGGGCAATACGTAAAACCGACGAAAGCGAAAAAGCTCGGGTTCGAGTTCGCGTACGAGACGGTGGCTGAAGCATTGGATGCCATCGTGAACTGATGAGTTATAACTCGCCATAGTATTGATACATCACGTAGTATGTCATGACCTATTACAAATATCACATGCAGCTGTACACCGCATCCTCAAAACCTCTACCTCTGTACTTCCTTCGGCGTGAACTTCATTGAGACGCCGTTCATGCAGTATCGCAGTCCGGTTTTGTCCCGCGGGCCGTCTTCGAAAACGTGGCCGAGATGTCCTTGGCAGTTGGCGCAGCGCACCTCGGTTCGGGGCAGGAACACTATGCTGTAATCCGGCACTTCTGTCACGACTTTTGCATTGATTGGCTGGAAAAAGGACGGCCACCCGGTACCGCTGTCGTACTTCGCATCGGACGCGAACAAGTCCACGCCGCACCCCGCGCACACAAACGTCCCGACTCGTTTTTCGTTGTTCAGCGGCGAGGAAAATGGACGTTCCGTCGCTTCCTTGCGTAACACTTCGAACGCATACGGGTCGTCTTTCAACCTGTCCTTCCACTCGTTTTCGGTTAGTTTTAATGATCCTTCTCTTCGCATCACCGCCATCGCGGCGTCGCTGCCGAACTCCCCCGCGTTCGCGTTGCTGGAAACCACCAAAGCTGTGGTCGCAGCCGCGAGGTTGATGAGGCGCCTGCGTGGCATGTTTGTGGAAGTGACGACATCGGGCGCGTCCTGGTCCGCGGAGGCACGGACGCGCACGGCGCCGCACGCTTTGGCGCCCGTCTCGGAGCGACGGGTGCGCGCGGGTGCGACGATACGCACGGAGTTCAGAACAGCCGACATCACGTGATGTGTGTGTGCGCGGAGAGTGAGTGGATGCCACGTCATTTATTTCGTCACTTCCACTGAAAAAAAAACTGAGCGAATGAGTTGACGTTCGATCTGTGGTGTTCGTCGTCTTCACACGTGCCAGCGCACACACGTGCGTTTCACGATGAGCCTTTTGCTTTCCCGCGGGCGCCTTCTGTCCCGCCCTGTGCGAGCGTGTGTCCACGCTTCTACACCCAAGTCTTTCGCCACTTTAGCCGAGGGCGAGGAGGGGGAGTTCTCTCCAGATGCGGAAGTCAAGTTCGAATCCAATGAGCCCACGTTCATGACCACGTTGACCTTCTCCGAACAAGGCATAAAAGCCATGATCGAAAAGGACATAGACCGGGAAAAGGTAAGTGTTATGAGAGGAGTGGAATAACGTCCCGGAATCAACACAATCTCCTGTTACTGATGACTGACTGACTGACTGACTGACTGATCCCATTCCATTCTAATCCATCACGATCTGAAAACAAACTCAACAAAAAAAATAACAAAAGTCCGCGGCGAAGCTCATCGGCTTACTGGGCGGTCGTTTAGAGTCCTACCACGTCACCACTACCGGGTCGAGTAACACGGTTATCGTGTACAAGTTCCCGAAAAACCACGACGTCCAGACTTTGATTTATTCGCTGATGAGCAGCGAGGCGTATAAGGAGCAGACGACGACGAAACTAATGAGATGGTCGGATGCGGCGATGTCCCTACGCGCGTCACGGAACCTGTACGCCAAAGGGGGGGTGAGCTGTAAGATTGAGGGGTAAGAGAAAGGGTGTGTGGGTATGGAAGGGAGTGAATTTGGGGTCCGAGCAGAGGTCGTCGGTGAGAGAAGAGAACGCGGCTGAATAGGCACTTTGCATGAAAAATACTTCCAATTTTCCGATTTTTCTTTTTCAGTCCAAGAAAGCTCCACGTCGTCAGCATCAAATCGAGGATAAAGTGACCCGACCCTCGCTTCGAACATCACTCACGGCGCCCACCGCGCCTCGAAGGCACATTCCGATATGTCTTCCTCTCTTCGCGTCACTCCGAGGCTGGTGCGGGCGATGAGCGGCAGGGCTTCGTCCGTGTCGCACCCCGCCGCGTGCGGGTTCCACCACGCGACTTGGCAAAACCGCATCGGCGGTGCTAGTAAACACGTTCGTTCGATGCGGTCCAGGCTCGCCGCGAGTAGAGAAGTTTCATTAACTGCGTGGCACCCCATACCTACACGCAACCCCGGCGCATTTCGGATGTACGCCGGCGCCAGCGACGACGGCGTCGGGTCCATCGACGATAGCGTGGATGAAGACGGCGTTCGTGATTACCTGGCCGAGCTGACATGGCTCCCCCCGTTGGATCCTACCAAAGAAACCGAGGAGATCGACGCGACGACCGACCCCACAACAATGGTCCTCCCCGTGTTCCCCCTCGGGTCCACCGCGTACATGCCGCACAGCGACCACGTGCTCAATATTTTTGAACCAAGGTACAGACAAATGTACTCAGACATTCTTTTCAACGGGAGCCGACGGTTCGTCGTGCCGGTGTCGCATCCCGAAACCGGAAAACTCGCGGCGGTCGCGCCGGTGTTTTATTTAGAGGATTTGAAAGAAGTCTCCGAGCAAACCGCTGACGCGGTGAAGTACGTTTGTTCGCACAAGGTTATTGGGCGAGTGAGCATCAAAAGGACTTTGAATGACAGCGTGTGGGCCGATAGATCAACTTACTTAAAAGCCGTCATCGAACCTTTAGAGGACATCGACGACGACGAAGATTTATCGACGCGCGAGAAAAACTTAACGGAGCGCTTCGTTTCAATAATCGAAAAGCAAACCAAACTTGGGGAGCCCGTGCGGTTCACTGAGAACTTAATCAGCACGCTGTCAGCTGAGCGGGGGGAGGATGGGCTTTGGCGACTCGCGGGGTTGTGGCAATCGTTATTGCAAAACAGGTTACAGGCCAAAGAAAGCGAGTTATCGAACGACATCCAGCAACTTTTACGGAACTACCTTCAGAACCAAGGTACGGATATGCAGTCGAAAGTAACCGTGCAGTTCGACGCGTTACCGCAAGAGATCAAGAACGAGTTCACCAGGTTGCAGCAGACGTTTCGTGAAGAGAGTATGGCGATGGTTGGCCAGACGATCTACCCGTTCGTGTTGCTAGTGCAGTGCGACTCGCACGCGGAACGATTAAACGTGTTTGGATCCATGTTAGAAGAAGAGGAAAAAAGGTTGCAAGCAAAGGTGGCGCTGCAAAGTCTGTTCGGGACGGGTGGTGGGGACGCGGCTGCTGGCGGGGATGCGGATGCTACTGATACGGACGCTAGCACTAAGGATGACAAGGACGAGTCCCCGGATAAAACGGAAGAAGCGTGAGTAATAGGTTGAAATGATGTACGCATTGATGATGAAGCGACGCGTAAGTTTATTTTTTAATCCTTCTCACACCCGCTACTCCTCCTTCATCCCCTGTATCGTATAACTCACTCTGGTTATTTTTTTCTTGACTCGTATGCCAGTCACCTCAACTGGCCCGATATCGGAAACGTCCGTGACGTGCGTTCCCCCGCACGGACACCCTTCCGTGGAGTCGAGGATGACCACTATTCGCGGGCTTGAATCTTTCTCGATGTAACTCGGAAGATGGCCTCCGCAAATGTTTTTCGCGTCGTCGTAGGCCATAAGCGTAGATTGTGTCACGCCTCCTTTCGTTACCAATTTATTCATTTCTTGTGTTAATTTAGCAATCAAATCGTCTTTATCAAGGCCTTCTACTTTGCCGTCGTACTCCACGTACGCTTGTTCTACGCTGTGAAGGCCTTTGGCGGGGCGCAAAATGTTACTCGGATATCCAACATTACCCATGGCGAAGTCGAGCAAGTGCCCGGCGCTGTGTATCCGCGCGTGTAGCATCCGGGTGTCCTGGTCAATCTTCACGGTGACTTCTGAGTCTTTTTTGAATGGCTCTACCCCCTCTTCTGGAAAGGTGCCAATATGTTTCACAATCCCGTCCTTCCCGGCGACGACTTGCGTGACGTCGAAAACAACCGACGATGAGTTACAGATGAGCCTTCCCACATCTGAAGGTTGGCCGCCCCCAGCGGGGTACGCCACGGTCTTGTCGAGCACGATGGCGTAGATCTTATTAGAAGAAGGTGTCTCCGCATCAGGCACCACGTGCTCATCCACCGATAAAACCTGCGCCTCGCACTCGAACTGGAACGTGTCGACGAAATAGAGCAGCTCGGTGGCCTTCTCCTTGAGTGTTTCGTCGGCCATCGCACAAACGCGACTTGTTTGCCGGGGAAGCGAGGACTGTGCCCTGTGGAAGGACCGCGCGATACGCGTCCAGCCTCCCGGGAAGATTGGGACACGCGCGTGGGCGAACGTCGTGGAAATAAGCCGAAGGACGGTGTCGCCGGGAGTGTGGAGAGGGTGGAGTGGACGCGTTCAGAGGGAGTGCAGAGAGCTAACCCGCGTGTGCGGGGACAGATTTGCTGACTCCTCGAAAAAGTGAAATGGAAACTCGCATCGTTGATTTTTGCAGACTCGATCATTGTGCGCAATTCGTATGGGTCTTTAGTCTCGTAAAGCTGCGCCAGAAACGCGCCTGCAAAATATCGCGTTTTGGAAGCTTTCCCGTTTTTCCCTCGGGCATCCCACGCACAACGAACGCGCGCGACGGGCCGCGCCGCAGGATGAGCTACAACGGGCCGCCGGGGTGGACACCTCCACCCCCACCGCCCTACGGCGCGAACATCCCGAATATGCCGAACATGCCTCCGCAGGTACGTGCGAAGAGACATCTAGAAGAACCGAATGGAAAATCGACGACGAGCGCTTTTTGTTAAACTTCCCCGAGTGGGGATGGCAGATCTACGTCCCGGGGATCACGCGGGCGCGTCCCCGCGTAATAAAAACGTCGTGAATGTGGTTTGTAGTCACCCTCGAACGTGTCTGCCTCGCGTTCCCTAGAGATGTGCCCTTTTGCCCCCGTTTCCAGTACCCCTTTACTCACGCGTTTCCCAAATTCTTCCCGCAGTACCACCCGTCAATGGGATATTATAACGCGCCCGGCATGGCTCCCCCGAACCCTATGTCCGTGGAGGCGATGATGTACGGGATGGGCGCGCCGCCCGGTGGCGGTCAATACGTGGATTACGAGGCGATGTACCGGGAGCTCCAGTTAAGGATGTACGCGCAGCAGCAGCAACAGGCAAGCGGGATGAATCGAGGCTCGCCTCATGGGCAACCTCACCAACCGCCGCTTCCCCCCGGTGGTATGGGGAGGCCTATGCCGCCTTCTGGGGTTTCCGGCCAAGCCTGTTCGCCAGGTCAGCACGACCAACACCTTCCGTTAACACAGGAAGCGCTGTACCAGTACCAAGCCATGCAGATGAACGCGGCTGGTTATGACGAAGGGGGGAGCATGGGGACGTGGGAAGAGGGTGACGAGGAGGACGGATCTGTCGCGACGGACGGGGGCAAGCAATCTGTCGCACGACGAAGGCACGCGCGCAGACGACGACAGCTCGCCAGACTAGCGCAGGATAAAATGGAATGGGAAGCGCGGAGCCGGCAAATGGAAGCTGCTTTGCTTGAGAAGGGCGGCGCAGTAGGTGTGAATGACCCCAACGCGTCACCCGCTTTATTCGCCGATTTCCGCAAAGCCCTGGCGCACGCGCTTTTGATCACGGAAGAAGCGGTTGAAAGGGAGTCGATTGGCCCTAATTTCGTCGGCAGTGAGCAGTCCAACACGGAAACAGAGGGACACACCGCGGCGAGTGATGAGCTCGCGTCCCGGCTAATCGACGATTTGCGGGAAACGGAGAGCGACACGGACGACGCCGCAAACGAGGATGCAAAGCGAACGTCGATTGACGGCGACGGTGATTTGGTTGACGAGGGGAACGAGGCCGGTGAGGAATCGGGTCCGCGACGCGCTCGGTCGTTCGAACGACGAAGGGCGAGTTTCCTTTCGTCAGACGCCCCGGCGGTGCACTCCGTTTCCTTTCAGAACTATCTCGGGTCCTTTGAGCGGGACGAAAACACCGGGTTCATGCGTTCGCAAACCGCCAAAAGCGCGTTCGACGACAGAGTGGTGGGTATGGAAGCCGTCGTTGCGTTGGAGCACGGGTTGCTGAAAGCCCAGGCGTCTGGGATCTTCTCACGGGGCGAGCTACTGATCACCGCGGTGTCCACGAAGGACATGTTAACGTGCTACGCCGGGGGCGGGTGCGCGGACGTGTTGGGCGCGAACTCCCTTGACTTGCTCCACACCTCGTTGCTAGACGGCATTCACGTCGAGGACGTACGAAACCTGGTGTTCGCGTTCCACCTGTTCCCCACCATCCTCCCCGAAGTCATAAACACCACGCACTCGCGAAGGGACTCGGTGGACAAGGGTAATGAGGCTGACGAAGTTGCGGGAGATGGAAATAAAAAACTGGAACCCGCGGGCTGGGCGATGGAGCGCGCCAAAATCAGGGCGGCGACTGACGGGATGTTGCCGCTACCGGATGCGGCGCAGCTGTTGCCTCACGGGTATTTGCGCAGAAGGATGGCGGACGGCCGAGGCGGCTTCGTTGCCGTGGAACGTTTAGGCGGGATGATCATCTCCAATGACACTGCCGCCGCCGTGTTGGAAGATATGCGCAAGCCCAGCGTCCAGGAGATGAGCGTTTTGTACAAGGGGGGGAACGTGAGCCCTGAGAACAACCCGCCGCCGGAACAGCGGACACACTCGTTGAGCTCGCTTGAGGTGCCTCAGGAGTCGCCGGGAGATCGGCGGAGGACGCTCGCGAGACGAGACGCGGGGGTGGACGCGCTCGGGGGTGGCGGAAATAAATCAGACAAAAAGAACGCGCGCCCCGTATCGCTGGACGAAACCAAACCTGGCCTCGCGTCCATCGGCGAGGGAGCCAAGGAGAAAATCAAGGAGAGCGTTTTGGCTAAACCTTTCGTGTGGTCGTACGCGCCCGCCACTGAAAGGCCGTACCCGGGGCTGGCGGAGCAAAAGGAACAGACTAATAACACTACAACCTTGAGTCCCGAAAAAACCACTGTGCGCACGTCGGTGGGCGACGTCATCGTGAACAAGTACCACCCTAGCAACAAGCGCGAGGCTAAACCCGGTTCTGTCGGAGTCGGTCGGTCCGCGGTTTCCGCGCCAGGCGGCAGAGGTCTGTCCGAAGCCGCGCTGTCACCCTCCGCGTCTTCGTTCGTCGCCGCGTCCGCGCAGAGCATGTCGTCGCGCCAACCCGCGCCACCATCATCAGCGCCGCCCACCAGTACAGTCGAGGCGGCGGCCAAGGCCAAGGCGGAGAGGGAAGAAGCGAGCGGCGCGCAGACTGCGAACGAAAAGCCAACGGAGGATAACGACACGGCTGTACCGGAAAAAGAAACACCTGCAAGCATACCCCCCCAACAAACCACCGTGGACGGGGCTGTTTTGAACAAGTACCAACCCTCGAAGAAGCGGGACCTGGTACCGGGCGCGCAGCAAAAACTCTTCGCGCGATCGCAAAAATCCGCCCACTCGCGAACCACAGAAGCGGAGCTCTCGTCTTTAGTCGCGCACTGCGTGCGGCACACGGAGAAGAAATACCCTCCTTCTGGGGGTGTGCCTTCCGATTCGGAAGGCAGGAAGAACTCAGTGGAGGAGCTTCCCGAGGGTATCAAGGACGTGTTGAGACGACTGACGGGGGAGACTTTCAGCGAGCACACCGTTTTGGTGACGATCGAACGCGTGCGCGGAATAGGCGGGTTCGCGGGATCAGAAGCCAGGCACAACGCGCAGATGATGGTGGTCTCAAAGCTGCTCAACGACTTGGCTACTAGACGGCACAAAGCCATGTCAAGTGCCGTGAACAGCGCGTAAGGGTATTAGTCGGGTTATTCTAATAATCGGGAAACATGGGTAGTAGTCTAATAATGCGAGTAGTGGTCTTTGACCACTGAACCTTTGAGTTTATGTACTGAATAAAAAGAGTATGAAATAATCGTTTATACTACAACCCCTTTACATCCCCGGCAGGTCAAGGTCCGCGCCTCCCCACTCGTCTTCGGACATGCCTGATCTTGACCTGTCTAACGGCGACGGCGAGCTCGGCGCCGTGGGTTGTTCCTGCGCGTTCAAGGAGCCGTGATCGAAGGTATCACTAGTTCCGTCGTCACCGCGTTCGTCCCTTTCTCGTTCCGCTGCACGTAACTTCCCAGCGTAACTCTTCGCATCGTCCTCCCTCCCCAGGTCGCCGCACACGTGCGCCAAGTGTCGAAGGCACTCCACATCAGCTGGTTTTGCGGAATGAATGTCCAAATATCTTCTCAACGCCGCTTCCGAGTCGCCCGCTTTGCGAAGGCACGAAGCGGCGGCGAGTTGCCACTTTGATTTATTCTTCACGTCATAATCAGCGTCGCCCGCTTGGTCAAAGTACGCGCACGCCTTTTCGAACCGCTCACACCGCGCGTGGAACGTCCCCAGCCAGGTCAACACCCCAACATCAACCGGGTTGACGTCGTACGCCTCGTTGTAGTACTGCAGGGCTTTCTGGTCATCCGCTTGCTTGGCGTGTGCGCTTCCCAGCCGCGCCAGCACCCCGCAATCGTTCGCAACCTTTAGATGCACCTTTTCAAAGCACGTTATCGACGCAGCGGTGTCCCCCATCAAGTCGCTTATATCGCCAATCTGGTACAAAGACTCGACGTGGATGCCAGCGGTGTTACCGGAAGTGTTTCCAGAAGTGTCATCAGGCACGGACTTAACAACTTTCTTGAACGTTACAAGCGCGTCTTCGTTGTTCCCCAAACGTTTTTGCGCCAGGCCCAGGTTGTACAGCGCTGCGACGCAACTCGCTTCAACCTCCAGCGCTTTCTTGAAGCACCCTATGGCTTTCAGCAAATGTTTCTCGGAGTCGATCTGTTTCATGAACACGCACCCTTTGTTTGTGAGTGCGTGAGGGTCCTGTGAATCATGCTCAACCGCCAAATCAGCGAACTCCAAGCCCTTTTCGAGGTCGTCCTCGCAGAGATATAAAAAGCTCACGTTGGTCGCCGCGTTTCCCTTCGCGTTTTGGTTTTCCAGTTTCTCGAACGAACGCAAATTCACCCGACCTTCCTCGAACCAAACCCCCCCACTTCCTTGTGCCTTCGATTTCAAGTACCCCAAGGCTTTCTGCATCTCCAGTGAGTTTGACAATGTCTTATACCCTACTTGCCGCATTTCTTGCGCCAACATTTCATACCCGCGTTCCGGGGTGTTCGCTATCTCGGGGCTGATCAGTCTAGCGGCTCTTGTGATCAAGTCCCGCACTCTCTTCCGCCTCACGAGGATCTCGCGCTCCAACAGATCATCCTCTCCTTTAGGGTTTTTAGGGTTTTCTACTTCAGGGTTTATGGTTTCATTAGGGTATGTACTCTTAGGGTTTTCCTTATCTTCCTCGTCATCCTCTTCGTTTTCGAACGCCCTTAACCGCAACAGCGCAGTAAACGCGCGTTTCATTTTTTCCGCGTCGCCCACGGCGTAATGGCACACTATTAAATTGAACAAAGTAGTGACGTCGGGTGATTTCTTTTCGGAACCTGTAGAGGTCATCGCCGTGGCGTTCAAGTCTACGACGTCCTCGAACGTAGACGCGGCGTCCATGTACTGCCCCATCCTGGCAAACGCGCACCCTATGTTGCGCGTGATTTTCGCGCGAGTCACTTTATTCACGGAACTAACTTGATCCAGCGCCATCCTGTACTGCTTAATCGCGCTCGGGTAGTCGTGTTGTTTGTAATACACGTTGCCGGCGTTGACACGTACCCTTGCAGCGTGTTTGGGGAACGAAGATGAATCGTTTCCTTTTGCGGAAGTGGATGTGATTTCCTTATACGTGGTTAACGCTTCGGAGGTCAATCCTGTTTTTTCCAATCGGTTCGCAAGATTCAGCGTCACGGCGAACGTCAAATCCACATTCTGCGCGTCGTGTAAGTTATGCTCATCCCTCAACTTTGTGAGTTTCTTCTCCTCCTTGACGCAAAGGCGTGCTGTTTCCAGCGCACCTGCATTGTCTCCCTTCACCCCTAACCGTGCACTGTCTTCGAATAGAGCGTTTACCCTGGCTTCTAATTGACGGGCTTGATCTTCGGGCTCGTCGTCGTTGCGGCGCAATGATGATGCATTCGGTCTTGTTCCAACAGCAGTCCCCCCTCTTGTGCCGTACCCTGCTGCTTTCGTTGACGCCGTTCCTGGTCTACTCGCCGTCCCAGGCCTGCCCCCCATCGCGCTACTCAAAGCTCTCGCGGAAACCTTCTTGGTGTTGGCGTGGGAAGTGCCGCCGCGCGCGCCAAGGGCGCCTAAAGATGGCGCGGCTCCTCCGTAATCGAACTCGTCGTCATCGGGTTTGGGCTGGAGGGGTGTGGGCATTTAGGGGGGGGTCAGTACGCGGCAGGTGCTTGGCAGGTGGAGTCACTAGGGCACCCTCATTCACGACGAGGCAATCGTAAATAGACGTGCATCGTGTCCGTCGCGCCACATCCATCTCCACGAGACTGGAAACACGGGAAACGGCGAGGCTCTCTCGGAATGACGGTGGTGACATGGGGAGCCCTCGACGTGGTCCGCTCCACATCGAAAAGGTGCCACCGCGGGAGGCTCCAAACGTACCCGCGCTGCCGAAGTCCCGCCGTATCCCCCGAACTCATCGCCGTCCGCCATCGCGCGCAGAGAGTCTGCGGCTGAAGCGTCGGTCCGACCGATGAAATCTTCCAAACGGTCAACGAAAACGCCAAGAAAATGAAAAGCAAAGTGGGAGAAGAAGTGATTTCGCAGTGATGAGTCGTCGTGTGTCGCGAGCTGTGCTTCGTATTAACATGTAGCTACCACTCGCGCCGTGTTTTTTTCTCGGTATGTCCGATGTAAGCTATGGGTTCACCTAGTGTGGCCGAGTTCTCTGATGTTAACCCAGATCAGAGGGGCCTGCTAGTGGGGAACGTCATATTTACTTGTCAGCCTTGAACGCGACCTTGGTGATCTTGCCGAGCATGACAGCGGTGTTGCCGTCAAGGAAGGCGATGCGGGCGAGGCCGTCGCACGCCTTGAAGTGGTCAACCACGAAAGGGTGCTGGGGCTCGAAGACGGCTTCC
>MDSY01055377.1_pt1 | contig 12314 bp, 11 predicted proteins | sample 811131 | NCBI WGS metagenome assembly MDSY01 (sample SAMN05326643, study PRJNA326480) | marine metagenome | isolation source: seawater | place: Atlantic Ocean: South West | collected 2010
CCCCAACCCGCCCCCACATCACCCCTTCTCGCTGTGCTCGCGTGGATTTCTCATTTATTGATAAACTCCTCGTATGCGCCGCCGAACAGCCTCTTGATGTCGCGCTCCACCTCCGCTTCCGTCAGTTCCCAGCCAGCCTTGACGAGTCCGCTGTATTGTTTGGCGAGAACGGGGGCGATCGCGGCGCGCGAGTGCTTCCACTTGTAGACGAGCTGCTCGAGGACGCGCGCGTCCGAGTGCTGCGCCGAGAAGGCGCTGCCGAGCATTTCGAGGCGCATGCGCGTCGTCGACTCGATGATGGACGGATTGTTGCAGAACCACCAGCAGCCGTAGACGTGGAGGTTTCCGAACTTGCGCGCGAGCACGCAGAGCTCGTGCTGGTTCTCGGGTGAGAGCACCGTGACGAGGAACTTGACCTCCGGGTAGCGCGAGCACAACTCGACGAGGAAATCGAGGTTTGCCTCCTCCACACCGTCGCCCGCATCGCCCAAAGCCGGGTTCACCCCGCGCACGCAGCCCACCTTGAGTGCCACAGGGAGCCCTCTCTCCGCGGCGAGCCGAAGGACGAGCGCCAACGTCTGCGCGGCCGATGGGGTCGCTCCCTTGGCGTGCCCGTTGGCCTTGCCCTCAATCTCCGGCTCGTACTTGAAGCCCGCCGGCGTCGACGCCATCAAGTAGACGGGGTTCATCCGATCGACCCAATCGTCGAGGAAGGTGGCGAGGCCGTCGAGCGTGTTGGGGTATGGAGGCGAGGCCGAGAGGAGGGCGGCGGAGGCGATCCCCCAGTCACCGGAGAGGAGCGGATCGACACGGAGCGATGGCTTGAGCGCATCTGGGAGGGTAGGCGTCGTGCCATCTGCAGGGAACCAGTGCATGGCCTCCTCGGGGTTGAAGGGCACGTTGGTCATGACCGCATACTTGAGGTTGGCCTCCTTGAAGACCTTGGCCACGTACTCGTACGGGTCCTGCTTGGCGAACCACTCGCGCAGGGGCGTGAGCCGGGAGCCGCGTGCGGGAGAGCGAGTCGCTTCGCGGAACTTGTCGCCGAGTCCGAGCGATTGCATGCTGGTGACGACGCCGCGGCAGGCCTCCGACAAGGGGCTCCTGTTGACGAAGAGCTCCTCGAAGACGAGCTCCGCCTGCACCGCCTTCGGCCATGAGAAGAAGTCGTCGGGGGAGGAGATCGGGCCGTCCCACGGGATCACCATGAAGAGCTCAGCGACGAGGTAGTGGTACGTGAGCAACTCGTCGATGCCGTAGAGCAAGAGCTGGCCGTGGGATGCGGGGAAGATGTGCGTGTGGAGATCGATCGCCTCCGTCGTGTGCACCAGGCGGTGCACCACCATCTCCACCTCGGAAGCCGAGAGGCTACCCTTACGGCTCGGCTCGAAGGCGCCAGTCTTGGTCCGGTTCGCAAGCACTACCTTGAGCTCGGAGTTTTCAAGGCGACGGCCGGCGGCGCTGGGCGGGTAGTCGTAGGTCTCATAGTGCGCGCTCGTGTCGTCGACGCCCAGGCTCTTCTTGATCGTCTTCATGTCGAGTGGAGAACCACCCTCTGGCGTCTTGCTGCGCAGCTCCGCGTGCAGCGCGGCCATCGGCGCGAGCGTGTTGGGCGTGCTGCTGTCAGGCAGCACTTCGTTGGCGCCGAAGGAGACTCTGCGCGAGGAGGAGCGCCCGCCAGAAGAGGCGGTCTCGCTCTCGGCCTTCTCCGGGTAAGCCATCACTCGCTCACGATGCGTCAGTAGCTGTGTGAAAAGGCGGTCTTTGACAAAGAGAACGAAATGTCGTTTTTTTAGCACCCCAACCATTTGAAGGCTTGGCTTAGGCATTATGGATTATACTTCATTATACTTTTAACAGACCTTGCCCAGGTTTTTTTTGGACCCTTTTTTTTTTCTCCACATTTCGTCCCCATCTTGGACGGGAGAAAATCCGTCAGCTATATTACTGCCGAGTTCAGCGAGGCTTCCACAGTCAGTCCCCCAGCTGAAAGTGTGGATGCTTGGTACGGCGTCAGACAAGGTGCCGCTGTGCATCAATGACGAGACGGATGATGAGACCAGCTCAATGACCAGCGAGACCACAGACCAAAACTCACCCAACCCTTTCGTCCGTTCTCTCACACCCGAGAGTGACCAGGAGCCGTCTTCTCGAGAGCGCGCCACCAATGGGCTGCGACGCTCACCGAGCACGCTCAACGAACCGGCCCCCCACTGGTCGCAACCCAAACTCCAACCCCTCCAAGTCTTGCCACTCTCCGAGGTCTCCAAACTCTCATCCAAACTCTCAGCCTCGTGCGATGCCGCTCCTTGTGCCGCCGCTCCTTGTGCCGCCGCTACTTGTGCCGCCGCAAACGTCCAGCAGCCGCTCTCGCCTGGCTCGCCTGGTTCGCCCTTCCCGCCAATCAGTGCAGGGGTAGCGGGACTCTCAAGCTGCAGATCCATGCCCGGGTCTCCCATATTGCGTCCTATCGATATGCGCCTCCTGTACGTGCATAGCGCTTCGGCGAATGTCAGCTACGTCGAGTCGCCGCTGTCTCCTGGGCAGCAGCCCAAGACGGAGTGTATGTGCGGAGTCTTGGGCGAGGCTCCAGTGACTGTGGCCGTGACACTCTCCATCGGCTGGGAGGGCAAGCCTGCAGACGCCGGGCGCACACAACGACAGCTGCAGGATAGGGGCATCCGAGGGGTGAGGGCGGCTGGGGGCGTCGAGGCTTTGCCGAGGCCTCGAGATGCGCTGCTCGGCGGGGAGGCGGAGGGGTGGGTGTGGGGCGACTTGTGGCGGAGTGAGACGTGGAGGGACGCATGGTGCAAGGCGAGGGAGGCCAGGTGGCTCATTCGGCTCGCTGAGAGGCTGAGGTCGTATGATCTGACCCCCCCTAGTTTGTGGGATGTCTGGACATCTCTCTGTACAACGCTGAGCGCATTCGCCACGCTGGTGGTCCTCTTCATGTGAAATGGGCAGATCGTGCGCTCGATCTCTCAAAGTGTTATGGGACATTCGAACCATACATGCAAGCATGGACGCAAAATCCAATCCGTTGAACGGATTGGATGCTGATCGATTCATCAACGTGTGCACGGTTGCTCGCTCAGAGCTCGGTCCATTCGCATCACCGTAGGTGCAGCTGTGCAGGCACCTAGCATTGAGCTCGTCATGTTATATTTGTGTATAGTTCCACTATTGGAAGTGGTGTGTAGTTCATGTATTCGTGTTTGTGTTTGTGTTCTTGTTATTCTACCGAGGTTCCTAATCCTGGTATCAGTATTGAATTTGTATTAGGTTTTAGGTATCAAAAAACGTTCTTGGGTGTGTTTCCACAACTGGGAAGTGGGAACCATCTATATCCCAAAAGAAGCCCGTAGCCGGATTTTGTTCGACCGGGGGGTCATTCTTCGAGCAGCGGGCAGAAGGAGTCGGCCACGGAGCACGCATGCGGGGCTGTGTGACGCGCATCTGGCGCGAAGCGCGGCCGTCTGAGACGCTGGAGGCCAGGGCGAGGCACGCCGGGCGAGCAAGAAAACGGGCATCACGTACGCTAAAAAACAAAAGTGAGCGTCTCGGGTTTGAACATAGGCGTACGTTATTAATCGCAGATCAGTGAATCACCCTTTTGCCTCCGGGCCTTTTATTTTTCACTTTCTAGTCCGCGTTATTAGTCCGCGATATTGGGCCGTCCATCGGGCAGAGAGCGTCAGAGCGTCCAGCGCGCGCCCGCGGAACCAAGCCCAAAGCATGGACGACGACCGCGATTACCACGACGACAGCGCGCTGCTGGGCTGCACATCCCGCCGGCCGTACGGTGAGACCAAGTTTGGGTACCGAGAGCTTCAGATCATCCCCGAGATGATCGATGAGGCCTTCGAGGACGAGGAGTCCATCGCCTGGTCCGAGGCACTCTGCTGCGTGTATACTCGTGTGGTGCGCAAGCCTGCCAAGTTCACTGCGGCGTGGGACGAGCCGCGTGCGAACGTCGCACGGCTCGTCGACTACTCGGGTGACACTTTCGACATTGTCGACCCCGGGCTCCTCCGCAACTTCCCCGACCTCGCGTACCACATTTATGTGACCACGTGCATCGTCGGTGATCCGAACTTCCCGCTCGGGATCGACGACGCTTGGCAGGGCGACGGCCGAGACCAGGGTGCCTTGTGGTGCGAGAGCCAGATCTGCACAGCTCGAGACGATGCCTTCTCGAACGACTGCCGCCGAGCCAAGAAGTGCGTCCAAACAGCGGTTGGAAAGTACCTCGAGCAGCGGACGAGTATGGTCAAGCTTGAGGAGCCAAGTGTGACTGCAGGGGTACAACCGCAATCGCTTGCGCTTGGAGTCGCGGCGCCTGTCGTGGCAATGGGTGCTCTGCTCCTCGCAGCGCGCAAGGCACAGCGTGGCACACGATTCGAGATGAGGACGCGGCCACGGGTGCAGCCGTGCGACAATTCGTCCAAGGGCAGGGAATGCGACTTGGCAGTCACCGAGTCGCTGCCAACAAGCTGTGCATCACCAGCTGAGGGCGGAGTACCAGTGTCATAATGATCTATATAATATTGATATGGTATTAGGATTAGCGTTCTAGCGCATATTCCTATCATATTCGATATTGACGATATATATTTGTACTATGTCTATGTGTATGTAATTATGTATTGTATATCTGAATGGTACCCAGTCTAAATAAGTGAGGGTGTTTCCCGCGCCCTGTTCGTGTTTGTTTGCCGTGCCCCGCCCCTGGTTTGGTCTCCTCCCCGGCCGTTCATTTTAATATATATAAATATAGGTTAAGGTTCCTAGGTCTTTTGCTTTTCCTGGTGAAGGTCCTTTAAATTGAATTGGGGAAGAACACGACACCAAGGGAAAGACACAAACCACCAGACACCAACAGACATAGCACCACAACAAAGGTAGAAGGAAGACATCTAGTTGTGAATTTACTAGGAATCCTGTCCTTGTCCTACAAGTAAAGTTGAAGTAAGTACAACCCTGGAATTGTATTTCTATTTGTTCGTAAAACTAAAAACAGTGTAACGACGTCGTTTAGAGTGGACTTCTCCCCGCCGCTCGTCTCCTAACGCTGCGGAGATCCTAATGATATCAGCGAGCCTAGAGCTAGATTGAACCAGATGTGGATCCCCCCCTACTCCGGCACAGTGGACCTCCCTATTCTACTTCTTTCGAAGGTTGGGAGACGTATCCGGTTTGTACTCGAAACCCGAGCCTCTCACGCCCTTCTGATAGTCGCCGCCGTATTTTGTCACGGTTGGATCTCGCTTGCCCTTCCTCTGCTTGGCGAGCTCCGCCTTGCGAGCCACGCGCGCCGCCATCTCCTCCTCGGTGAGAGTCCTCATTGGCTCTGGCTCTGCTGCAAGTGTACTGAGAGCCGTTGAGAGCGGAACGAGTGCTGCGGCGGTTGCACCAGCAGTCACTCCTCGTCGGCTTATCCTCGAGGCGTCCATCCGCGAGAGCTCCCAGCCGCTGCTGGCACTCAAAGAACACAGCACGAAAAGCGTCCAGCAGAGCTTCATTTGCCCTGCGGAAACTTGTCGATGAGTGAACACACGACACAGTATTTTTTTGGAGTACACACACGTACAAGGTACAACCTCGAGGACTGTATGAGACTATGAGTAGGGGGTCTGGGTCAATCTGAATCTCAGTTGTCCAAAGTATCTGTTTTCCAACGTCGCCCCTTTGTTCTTGTTGCTGATGGTGACGTCGTTTCTGGGTGCTCACCCGCCCTAGTTTTAGTTCCCTTTGTTTGGCTAGAGTTAGAGTACGGGGAAGCAGTTGCTTCCATGCGTGCGTCGGTTATTAGAGAATGCTCGCAGATCGGCAGTGATCGCAGTTATGAGTTAATATTGTTTGCTCTGGCTTTAGGTGCCAGCTTTGTTTTTAACATCGTTTTCGTCACGACATGTTCCAAACCTACGATCTGTTCTTAGCTCGATATAATGAATAATCAAATGCAAATGGTTCATATATAAATACATATTCTCATGCTGATGCTGATACCCAAAGCGCCGCAAAATGTGTGTACGTGTCAGCATGCCCGAGTGCGCCTCAGTCACATCAAAGCGGCGGCGGCTCGCTCGCACGCTTCCCAATCGTCTGCAAGAGCCCATCGCAGAAGCCGCCGAACTCCTCCTCCACGAGTGTGCTTTCGAGCCGACGGAGAGCAGCCTCTCTGTTCGATGCGCCGTCAATGTATCGCAGCTGCTCAAGCAGTCGCCTCCGCGGGTGAGCACCAACCTGGTCGATGGGCTGCGCTCGTATGAGCTCCTCCTCGTCTGCCTTGCTCAGCAGCTCCTCCTCCTGCTGCACCCCCGGCTCAACCGCCGCCTCCTCATTCGCAGACCGCGGGATACCCGGTTGGGTGAAGAAAGAACTGAGGCTCACCTCTTCTGATGGGCCCACACAGGTGCCTGTAGGCGCGTCCCCTGCCACCCCAACTGCCCCCGCCCCTCGACCAGTAGCCGTCCCAGCCTTAGGGACAGTAGGGGCAGTAGCTGTAGGGGCAGCAGCTGTAGTGCCAGCAGCTGTAGTGCCAGCGGCACAAGCCGGAAAGCGCAGCTGTACGTGTGCTTTGGTCTTCTCATTCCTTCCGACATAGTCTGCGAGTTTGTGCTCACGCTGGAGAGAGCGGCTGCCGAAGACGAGCTCGGCCGTCTCCATAGCTAGCTCCGCGCTCGGCGCAGCGTTGGCGGCGGCATCAGCATTCAAATGCGACCGGAGCTCAGCGAGGGCGCGCTCCAAGTCATCCGCGCGCATCACCACCTTGCGTCGCACACTGAGCGGTGAAAGGAGAGCCTCGGCAGCAGTCAGAGCTCGCGCTCGCTCCTCCTCTGAGATTGGGCCCTCGTCACCGCGCGTCGTCTGCTCGGGTGCTCCAAGGACGGACAACATGGCATGCGCCAGTCGTGAGCGCGCGTTGTAGAGAGCGACCACTTGCTCCAGCACGCTTTGGACTGAGGTGCTCGCCGAGGCCTCGCAGAGGAAACGCGACGGCTGTGCCGCCTCCTCGCAGGACACTTCAAGCAGCATCGCGAGGCGGGCCGAGTCCGCCGCCGGTCCGCGCGAGCGCCGATGAATTTACCCGCTTTTCGTGGTATTGTACCAGGTATACCCCTTCTTTAGTTAAAAGTGTGCGTACGTTAAACGTTAGCCTCTAGCCCTCTACATACAAAGGTCGTGACTTGGGCTCTACTGCCTTGATTGCATTATGAGATGTTGGTGGCCCCGTCCTCGAGCCCTGATCCTAAATATCGCTCGCCATAACTTGCATGTTTTGTGCGATCTGCTCCGGCGTCATCCTGTAGACAGTTCCGCAGAATTCGCACTTTGCCTCGATGACTTCATTCTCCTCCATGATCTGCTTGAGCTCCTCCTTGGGGAGCAGCCGCATCGTCCGGAAGACTCGCTCATCCGAGCACGGACAGCTCTCGGCGATTCCCGGAATCGAAGCCGGCTCAGTGAACTGAGGCTCCATGCCCTCGAGCAGGAGTTCAATCATGTCCTTGGCGTCGAGGCCATCGCGCACCATGTCGGTGACGGATCGGTCGGCGATCGCTGCGAGGTTCTGCTCCAGCCTTGCAATCTGCTCCTCGGCCGCAAACGGCAGCAGCTGCACGTACCAGCCACCCGCCGCCGTCACCTCGGCGCTACCGTCGCCTCCCTTGACAAAGACACCCGCTGCGAGCGCGCCCTGCCGCTGCTCGGACTCGACGAGGAAATAGTTGATGTCCTCAGGGACTTCACCGGAGCGGATCTCGGTGATTGACGAGTACTGCGTAGGCAGCGTCTCCCCAGGCAGGTGCTTGGTGCGAACCACCTGCAGCGTGCCCTTGCCGACGCCGGCGCCGACATCAAACTTGCCTTTGGCATTTGGCGGCAGCGTCACCGAGGGGTTGCCAACGTAGCCGCGGCTCTCGAGTCTTCCATTGCAGGTGGCAAGGACGCCGCGAAGGGGGCCGTCCCCCGCGAACTTGACCTGAAACGTCTCGTCCTCCTTGAGCCCCTCCGCGATGAGCATCGAGCAGCTGAGTGCGCGGCCGAGCGCGGCGCACGCGAGGCCCTCGAGGCCCTGGAGCCGGCGCACCTCCTCGACGGTGTCGGTGGTGACGACTGCCTTGGCGGAAATCGACCCATCGCCGGAGATGGCCGTGACAATGTGGCTCCCCGCGCAGATTGCCGACGCATCGCTGGCTTCGCAGCAGCGCAAGGCACCTGCGCGGTGGCGCAGCGCTGCCGCCGTGTAAATGGGCGCGGCCGGTTGGCCGACGGCATGGGAAGCAGCGTATGCGTTAGGGGCCGTGTACAGAGCGATCCCTGCCACCGCCTGCAGGCTCAGCAGCAACGGCATCACGCACGAGGCACGCCGTTCCATCCCGTCGACGAGGAAGCTTCCAAAAATTCCTCAAAATACTATACCTAAAACTTTTTCTACTCTCCCTTACTAAAACCCATGTTACACACTCTTCTCAAAAATCGGACTTTTTGATGTTCCTCGTGCGCCCTGCGGAATTCGTCTGGGCGGAGGCGCCACTAAGCGATGTGCGCGCACCGCTAATTGCGGGTGCTGTCTACATTGCGCTCGTCCTCTTGCTGCAGCGCATCATGCGCGGCCGAAAAGGCTTCGAGATGAAGTACGTTCAGGTATAAACCCTCCTGGTGTATTTGGCCGAGACGGGGCCACTGGCCGCCGCCGCTCACGCCGTGACCGCATGCACTGCCCACTTGCCTCGCTCGCCTGCCCAATCTGCACACTCCCACACACACCCACACACCCCCACACCCCCCCACACACTCCCACACACTCCCACACACACCCACACTCCCAACACACTCCCCTCACCCCGCCCCGCAGGCCGTCCACAATATGGTGCTCTGCCTCGGCTCTCTGTGCCTCGCCGTTGGCACTTTCGCAGAACTCCTACGCCGCACCTCTCTGGAGGAGCCGGGCGCGCTTGGTGGTGCGCAGTGGCTCTTCTGTGAGCGCGAATCCACCACACCAAAGGGCGCACTGTGGTTCTGGAGCTACCTCTACTATATCTCCAAGTATTATGAGCTGCTCGATACAGTTCTACAGCTGCTCAAGGTGGTTGTCCCTTATCCCTGCCACTACCACTAGCCCCCCCGCGCCCGTGTCCCCCCTACCTCCCCCGCCTTTATCCCCTCCCCCCTCCCCCCGCTCCAGGGCCGGCCGCCGCCGCACTTCTTCTTGCATGCCTACCACCACGCAGCGGTGTTGCTCATGGCGTGGTGCTGGTTGGAGTACGTGCAGAGTTTGCAGTTCATCGGGCTCCTCTTCAACACCTCCGTGCACGTCGTCATGTACTACTATTACTTCCGAAGGGTACTGGGGCTGCCCGTCTGGTGGAAGAAGTTTGTCACGCAGTTCCAGATCGTCCAGTTTAGCTTTTCGGCCGCGTGTTACGTTGTCACGCTGGCGCTCCTCGCTGGTGGGGAGCAATGTGCGGGACGCTACGCGCTCGTCGGCAACTTTGTCTTCAATATGACGCTGCTCTACCAATTCTTTGGAGTCATGGCTAGCAACAGTGGCGGCAAACGCAAGGGAGCTTAAAAATCCGTTGAACCTGGCTATAGGGTGTTACAGCCAGTCACTAGTCTTTACTTAGTACTAGGAACCTATAGTCTACATCCTACGACGAAATACTACGAGTGTGTATCAATCTGAATCTCATCATGATCATCATCATGTAACGTGAACCACTTGACTTGTGAAAAACCCGCCTCGACCCGTTTTTTGACCGACAGTACTGCGCAAAAACCAAAGCTCCCCGATCATCCGATCCCAGGCCTGGCCACGTTCACGCTGTGGCATCAGTTACTCACTTCTTGGGCTCTTGGAATTTCTTGACCGCAGTCTAGTTTGGCGCTCGTTTGGCTGTGTTCCCGCGTGCATGTCCGTCTTGCACCGTTTCCTTCTTGTAGCTGCTGTTGTGATACCAAGTTTATGGTCTTGGTTCTCGGCAATCCGACCCCATGCCTCCACATCTCGTGCGTGCCCCGGGCCGCTCGGACGATACGGAAGCGCGTACCAATACAGCGCGACGCGCTGCACGCGCAGGGGGAGCCGGCACCTGTACCACCCAAGGCGACCCAGGAGTCGCGAGCGCAGACTTCTAGTATCGAAGAAGTCACCGGGGCGGGTAACGAAGCGAGGGAGCGCGCGAAGTGTGCGCATGGCCTCTTCGCACACATCGTGGTCGACATCCTCGAGCATCGCGAGCACGGCGTTGGCGTACTGCGCGAGCTTCGCCGGCTCCAGCTTGGCGAGCGTCATCAATGCCTCCTTGCGCACTTGGGCGTGGGGTTCGGGCTCGTCCTCGAGCCTCGCCAACACAGCATCAGCGTGCTGCGCGAGCGTCGCAGGCTCCAGCTTGCCCAGCGTCTGCAATGCCCCCTTGCGCACTCGGTAATCGTAGTTCTCGAGCCTCGCCAGCACAGCATCAGCGTGCTGCGCGAGCGTCGCAGGCTCCAGCTTGCCCAGCGTTTGCAATGCCCCCAAGCGCACATACCATGCTCGGTCATTCAGACGGTAAACCACAGCATCAGCGTGCTGCGCGAGCGTCGCAGGCTCTAGCTTGCCCAGCGTCTCCAAGGCCCCTTTGCACACATCACAATCGGGGTCCCGGAGCCCCTTGCCCAGAGCGTCGACGTGCTGCGCGAGCGTAGCCGGTTCTAGGGTGCCCAGCGCAATCATTGCCCCCGCGCGCACATCCCAAGAGGAGTCCTTGAGCGTCGCGAGCACGGCGTAGACGTGCTGCGCGAACGTCGCCGGCTCCAGCTTGCTCAGCGTCTCCAAGGCCCACTTGCGCACTTGGTCATCCCAGTCCTCGAGCCTCGCCAGCACAGCATCAGCGTGCTGCGCGAGCATCGCAGGCTCAAGCTTGAACAGCGTCTGCAATGCCCTCAGGCGCACATCACGAACATTTACATAGTCCCCCGTCTGCCGCACGATCTTATCCGGTTCTAGGAAGCCCAGCGCAATAATTGCCCCCTCGCGCACATCCCAAGACGAGTCCTCGAGCATCGGGATCAAAATATGAGCGTATAGGTCGAGCCTCGCCTGCTCCAGCCTGCCCATCGTCTCTAATGCCGCCGTGCGCACGCCCGCCTCTGAGTCCTCGAGCCTCGCAACCACATCGGAGGCGTGCCGCGCGAGCCATGTCGGCTCCAGCTTGCCCAGCTGGCCCAGCGTTTGCAATGCCGCCTTGCGAACTTGCCCATCAGAGTCCTCAAGCCTCGCGACTACGGCGTGTTGGTGAATCGCGAGCTCCTCATCGTCCGTCTCCGTCTCCAACCGCGCCAGCTCATGCAGTGCCTGACGGCGCTTGAACGCATCGCCGTGCTCGAGCGCCGCGAAGTAGGCCACCGCTTTCGGCTTTTCCTTATTTGTCACTTTATGTGCGTCGCCGTGTGGCAGGTGGCGATCGCGGTGACGACGCGCCGGGCTGCGGTTGCGGGAGGCCTTTGCGCCATCTCGACGCACTCAGTGGCTGCATCTCAACCGCAGCGATTCACATCGCCGCTCGCCGTGAGCGTGGCTGTGCACAGCGTCGGCGACTTTGACCGCTGGCTCAGCGATGACTACCTGCGCTCACCTGCACCGCCCGCAGCGCTGGCGAGCAGCGTGCGTTGCGTCGTCTGTCGTGGAGTTGGCGCCGCTGCCAACACCGCCGCGCTCGTCTCCTTATTCCCTGCAGAGGATCTTCCAGCAGTTCGCTCGTACTACTCTCAAACCGATCAGGCTGAGAAGATGCTTCAAACCGTCGACCCGCTGAGTAGCAGAGGCTCACGCAGCGGAGGTGTTCGCGTGCACTATTTCGAGCCGAGGCTGTTCCGTCGCGCGATGTCCACGACCTCTCGTCGCTACGAGACGCTCGCCGACGCGCGGGACGCTCCCTCTGCCATTGCCCAATCCACCAAGCTGATGAGTGTAACCGACAGCGCTCGGAGTGTAACCGACAGCCCTCCGAGTGCAACCGACAGCACTCTCGGCGCGCTCGCTCTCACTGCGGCGAATTTCGACGCGATCGGCCTGCGTCCCGGGTGTGGGCTCATGCTTGGCGCGCACGGGCTCACAGTCGGCTACTCGCTCTGGCAACAGGAGTTCCTCAGTGAAGCGAGTGATGCGGAGCATGCAGCATTCGGAGTCCACGGATCGATTGCGGGAAGTCTCCTCCCTGGATGTACCGATGCTCCACTCCCTGGACCAGCGGTTCTCCACGCAGTCGACACGCCCGCACAGGCGGCACAGCTCGCGGCGAGACTCTCTCCAGATCAAGGTAGCCCCC
>MDSY01145633.1_pt1 | contig 12314 bp, 9 predicted proteins | sample 811131 | NCBI WGS metagenome assembly MDSY01 (sample SAMN05326643, study PRJNA326480) | marine metagenome | isolation source: seawater | place: Atlantic Ocean: South West | collected 2010
AGTAGCGTCGCTCCAGACTGGTGGAGGAAAGCAACACACGAAAGTGATTAAAATGGTTCGCAGTGAGAAATCTGGTGCGTATTCATTTGTCGAGCAAGTCGTTCACAACGATAACGTAAAGGCTTTCTTCGAGAAGTAACCTAAGAAAACTAATGCGATGGCAATCGCCATGCTTTACTGATTTTGGCTGGCTCTTCTTTGAGTCAGCCTTTTTTTTTTTGATATAGACTAACATGAGTTTTTTTAAACGCATTTTTGGGAAAAACAAAGCTCAATCTGAAGAACAGGTTGAGGAAAAAGCATCCTTAAATTCTGGGCTCGAAAAGTCCAAAAAGGGTGTGATCAGCAGGATTGCACGTGTATTTAGTGGTCGTCGGAAAATTGACGAGACGTTGTTGGATGATTTAGAGGAAGCGCTCATGATGTCAGATGTGGGCGTTGAGACCACAGAACGAATCATAGAGCGATTGAGAAAGCGTGCTGTTTGGGAGGCCTATTTGGACCAGTCAGAGCTTATGAATATGCTGAGAGAAGAGATCGCGCATCTGTTAGTTGGTGAAGACTTGGGCGAGGTGCTCACAACGCATTCCGAATTCTCGATAGACAAGCTAGACTCTGGAGAGGGGCCAGCAGTCATTTTAGTGGTCGGTGTAAATGGCGTGGGAAAGACCACAAGTATTGGTAAGCTGGCACATCGGTATAAACAAGACGGTAAAAAGGTCATGCTAGGCGCTGCCGATACGTTTCGGGCTGCAGCTGTTGATCAATTGATTATTTGGGGCAAACGTGTAGGGGTGCCAGTTGTCTCCCAAGGGATGGGTGCAGACCCTGCTGCAGTAGCTTATGATACGCTGGAATCTGCAAAAGCTCAGAACATGGATGTTGTGATTATTGATACAGCTGGCCGTCTACATAACAAGGTGGGACTTATGTCAGAGCTCACAAAGATTAAGCGGGTAATGGATAAGATCGTTCCCGGTGCCCCTCATGAAGTGTGGCTTGTTTTGGATGGCTCTACAGGCCAAAATGCACTTGTTCAAGCCACCCAGTTTTCTCATGCAACAGATATTACAGGTCTTATTTTGACGAAACTAGATGGTACTGCAAAAGGTGGAGCTGTTCTTGCTGTATGTGATCAGGTTAAGATTCCTGTACACTACATCGGAGTTGGAGAAAAGATGGGAGATTTGCAGAACTTTAATACATTAGAATTCATTGATTCCTTATTGCCTGAATCTTTAAACGAGAATTAACCACACAAGTTAAAATGAGAGCGAGGTCATCAAATCCGAGAAAAGTAAACGTTGTAACCTTAGGTTGCGCAAAGAATATGTTCGATTCTGAGCAACTCATGACGCAACTTAAAGCGAATGATTTTGAGGTGGAGCACGAAGCAAGTAAAGATGATTTCGGTATCGTAGTGATCAACACTTGTGGGTTTATTGAGTCAGCAAAGCAGGAGAGCATCGACATGATTTTGCGTTTTGCGGATGCAAAAAAAGAAGGTTCAGTAGAAAAAGTATATGTGACAGGGTGTTTGTCTCAACGATATGCAGACGAGCTGGAAGATGGTATTCCAGAGGTTGATGCTTGGTTCGGCACACGAGACCTTCCGCGTCTTTTAAAAACCCTTCGTGCAGATTACAAGAAGGAGCTCGTTGGAGAACGCTTGCTGACAACACCTGCACACTATGCCTATTTGAAAATAGCGGAGGGATGTGATCGTCCTTGCGCTTTTTGTGCCATACCGCTCATGCGAGGAAAGCACGTCTCTACGCCCATCGAAGATCTTGTCAAGGCTGCTGAGGGACTTGCCGCCCAAGGTGTACGTGAATTAATACTGATTGCACAAGACTTGACTTACTACGGCCTTGATATCTATAAGAAAAGACGTTTGGCGGACTTAATCAGTGCATTGGATCAAGTGGAAGGCATTGAATGGATCAGACTTCACTATGCTTTTCCGTCTGGATTTCCGATGGATGTGCTTAGTGTCATTGCGGCGTCAGACAAAGTGTGCAATTATTTAGATATGCCGCTCCAGCACGCCAGCGATTCCATTTTGAAATCGATGCGTCGTGGAATTACTCAGGAGAAAACAGAAAAGTTGCTTTCTGATATTCGAGAAACAGTGCCAGATATTGCCATTCGAACAACACTCATTGTTGGGTTTCCAGGAGAAACAGAAGAAGATCATGCAAACCTTTTAGATTGGGTTGAACGTATGAAATTTGAGCGGCTGGGATGTTTTACGTATTCTCATGAAGAAAACACCCATGCGTATCAATTAGAAGACGATGTGCCTGAGGAGGTCAAAAAGAAGCGGGTTGAAGAAGTGATGGATCTCCAAGCTGGAATATCAGAAGCATTGAATCTGCGTTATCTGGGCAATGAATTTAAGGTCATCATCGACCGGTGTGAAGGGGGATTTTGGCTTGGGCGGACCGAGTTTGATTCGCCAGATGTAGATAATGAAGTGAGAATTCCCGTGTCAGATGATCTTCATTTGAGAATCGGCGATTTCGTTCAAGTTAAAATTACGGGCGCTACCTCTTTCGATTTAGATGGAGAAATTGTGGGCTAAGCACATGTCAGGTCAACTCACATATCCAGTCATGGAAGTCTTTCCGACCCTGCAAGGAGAGGGAAGATATACAGGCTCTCCAGCTTATTTCATCAGGCTTGCTGGTTGTGATGTGGGGTGCTCATGGTGCGATGTCAAGGAAAGTTGGCCGGCCGGAGAGCATCCACATGTCACCGTTGATGAACTCGTTTCGGGCGCCAAAAACAGCGGCTTGCCGATGGTCGTGGTGACAGGGGGAGAGCCTTGTATGTATGATCTGAATTCATTAACCGCTGCGCTGAGGAAAGAAGGTTTGAAAATTCACCTTGAAACATCAGGAGCGCATCCAATTAGTGGAGATTTTGATTGGATCACATTGTCACCAAAAAAATTCAAAGCCTGCCTTCCAGAAAGCTATTTACGTGCCCATGAATTAAAGGTTGTGGTCGTTAACAATCACGACCTCACTTGGGCGAGATCGCAAGCCCTGAATGTTAAAGAAGACACGCTGCTTTATTTACAGCCTGAATGGGATAGGAAGGACAAAGTGCATGCGCTGCTTATGGCGTTTTTAGGCACTGAAGAGGGCAGTGTTTGGTCTTTAAGTACTCAGACTCACAAGTATTTAGGGATACCTTAACGCGCACATCGGGCTAGTACCTGACCACTTCAGAGGGTGGGGAGAGTTGAAACAGTTCAACAAACTCACGTGCGTCAACGACCGTGCGTTCGGAGTCAATGGCAAAAGCATTGTAATATTTTCCGTTTCTGCGAAAGTCTTTGTCTGTCAATATCTCTATTGACGTTGCAATGATTCTGTAGGAGATGTTGCTGTATGTGATTGTCGCCTCAAGAGGCATGCTGCTTCCAGGCCAGCCATTTGGTGCAGCACCAAGGGAAGGGGCGCACCAGTTATTTACGCCGCACGGTGTGCACTGGACGCCAGCAAGTTCTTTCAGTCCGGTGTTTGCGACACGTTCAGATGGAGGTGGACTTTCTTGCATCACCTTCGGCAAAGGGCCAGTTAAAGCGACTTCTGTGCCGAAAAACGTAAACTGATTCACAGACCCTAAAAGTGGACCAAGCAACAGGAAAGATTGTGTTTTTCCAGACTCAGATTTTTCGATTATTTTAAATTGGCCTCCATGAGAAATTACATCTAAGTCTGCAGGGGCAAAGCCAAATTCTTCTGAAGGTGAGCAAGAATAGATGATATGGGAAGAAGATGTTTGGGCTGAGAAAGCTCCCCAAATGAATAATGAAAGTACGAGAAATACGGTGTTCAGTGTGTTCATGTGCATTTAGTAATCAAGCAGTGTGCCAAGTGCGGCAGACACTTTCTCGGCATTGGGTAAAACGTGTTGCTCCATACTTTCATTCAGAGGTATCGCAGGGAGTTCAACACTTCCTATTACTTGTGGGGCCGCGTCTAAATCTTCAAAACATTCCTTCGCAATGCGTCCGCTTAAAGCCTGAGCGAAGCTATTTGCAACAGGTTCTTCAGTGAGGACGAGACATCGGCTTGTGCGTTTGATGCTCGATGCAACAGTGGCAAAATCAAGCGGGACTAACGTTCTCAGATCGATGATTTCAATGGCGCCGGGGAAATTTGCGGATGCTTCCAGCGCCCAATATACGCCGCGGCCATAGGTGATGATTGAACATGAGATTTCATTTGTGGCGTTTTGAACAACTCTCGCTTGACCGAGTGGAATAATGTAATCTTCGTCAGGCTCAATGCATTTTGCAGCTTCTGTTCCAGGTATTTTCGACCAGTATAGACCTTTGTGTTCAAGGACTACCACAGGGTTTGGGTCGTAAAATGCGGCTTTCAATAAGCCTTTAAGGTCTGCGCCGTTTGAAGGGTAGGCCACCTTGATGCCGCGAATGTTTGTGAGCACAGATTCTATAGACGAGCTGTGATACGGCCCCCCAGACCCATACGCGCCGATCGGGACCCGAATGAGAGAATGCACAGGCCATTTTCCGTTAGATAGAAAGTAAGAACGCGAGAGTTCTGAAAACAATTGGTTCAGTCCAGGCCACAGATAATCGGCAAATTGAACCTCTACAATGGGCTTAAGTCCAGTACATGACATCCCTACGGTCGAACCTATAATGAATGCTTCTTGAATGGGGGTGTTGAAAACCCTGTCGTCTCCGAATTTAGTGCCCAGGGTTGCCGCTTCTCTGAAAACACCGCCCAGACGTTTACCGACGTCTTGTCCGTAGAGCAAAGATTCAGGATGTTTCGTCATGATCTCCTGCATGGCGTGGAGCGCACAATCGACCATCAAAGTGATCTCGGCACCTTTCGGAGTTCTGTTTCCCAGCTCTTCGGTCACGTCTGTCGGCGCAAATCTGTGATTCAGGAGGTCTTCAAAGACAGGTTCTTCGGCATGACGAGCGCGATCAAACGCTTCGTTGACATCTCCATCAATTTCGGCTTTAATGAGCGCAAGTGATGTTGTGTCTAAAATATTTGCATCTGTTAAATACTTTTCTATGCGTGGGAGAGGATCTCGTTTCTTTGCGTCGTCCAAATCATCCCTGTAAAACTCACGACGTACGCCTGATGTATGGTGGCCCAGAAGGGGTACAGTCGCATGAATGAGGAAAGGGCGCCGTTCTTCACGCACAAGGTTGATTACCTCCTCCATCAGCGCGAGGCAAGCAGGAAGGTCCGTGCCATCAACTTTGCGAACTTCAATCGGTGGGTATCCCGCAGCCATCGTCGTGGCGTCTCCAAATCTAATTTCTCTCGCATGCGCTGAGATGTCCCATTCGTTATCCTGTACAAGCCAAACAATGGGTAGCTTCTTGAGTGCCGTCATATAGAGCGCTTCGCCAACTTCACCCTCCGTCATCGCGGCATCACCTATCGAGCACATGACGACTGGCGCCTCTCCCTTCGCCCATGTGTCAAGACCTTGTTCTTCGCGGTACTGCAGTCCCATTGCCACCCCTGCAGCGGGTATCGCTTGCATCCCTGTTGCAGAGCTTTGATGCGGTATTTTCGGGAGGTCGGGACGGTTTAAAGAAGGGTGAGCATAATAGGTTCTTCCGCCAGAAAAGGGGTCGTCACGTTTGGCAAAAAGTTGCAACATGAGCTCCTCGGGGGTGATACCCATCGCCAGAAGCATGCTGTCATCACGGTAGTAGCAACTCAGCCAATCCTGTTTTTTAAGGAGAGACCCTGCCGCTACCTGTATGGCTTCGTGGCCATTTGAGCACGCGTGAACGTATTTGGATGTGAGCTTTGCATGTTCCTCATACAGATCAGACATGCATCTGGCAGTCCGCATCGTACGGTATGCTGAGATGAGTCTGTCTGTTGATATTGTAGTGGATGAGTGTTGGGACATCGAAACAAAGGTACGTTACCTTCGAAGCATGAGTGAAGCGTTGCAAATCGAATTTCAAAAGTGGGAGGGTACTGGCAATACCTTTGTGATTATTGATGGGTTTAAATACGCCGGGTTTGATTTGCAATCACTTGACAGTAAAGTGATTAATAGGATTTGCGAACAAGAAAACACAGATGGTGTTATCGTATTAGAAGCCTCGGAATTGCCCCATGTAGATCTCAAATGTGATTATAGAAACGCAGATGGCTCTCGATCGTTTTGTGGAAATGGGACCCGCGCTTCGTTTTTGTACGCAAAAATGCAGGGTTGGGTCGTTGATGAAGCCATATTTGAGGCCTGTGACGGACTTCATAAAGTCAAATTAAATAAGGATTTAGATTTGCCGAGTGTAAAATTTATGCCCCTGAGTTGTCCGCTCGACATTGATGATGATGACTTCAGAGGGGATTTCTTTATCGATACCGGCTCACCTCATCACGTCCATGTTGTCCATGACACACAGACGCTAGATGAATTTAACATTGACGCTTTTGGACGACGGGTGAGGTATCACCCGCGTTATGCACCTGATGGGACGAATGTCAATGTGTTGTGTGACCTGGGAGAAGAACTTTTATTGCGCACCTATGAAAGAGGGGTGGAAGGTGAAACCAAAGCGTGTGGCACTGGTGCAGTTGCAGCGGCGTTGGTTCATTTCACCTTGCATGGTGGCGAAACACAGCGCAAAGTAAAGATGCCCGGAGGAGACTTGATTGTGCGGTTTGAACCATCAAAAGAGGGTGGGGATTACAATGGCGTTTGGCTGAGCGGAAAGGCAAGCGAAATGGTCAGAGGAATTCTAAAGGTAGTGACCGTGTTTCTTTTGATGTTGGGGCAGTTCCCGTTTTCAAGTCATGCACAGTGGTATGATAACCTGAGTGATGAAGCGACTGTGAGTGTCATTACATTAAGTCCTGGACAGGATACATATGCTGCGTTTGGTCATACAGCGATTAGAATTTACGACCCACTGGAAGTCCCTGTGGTGGACTGGGTATTTAATTATGGAACGTTTTCATTTGATGACGGATTCTATTTGAACTTTATGCGGGGAAGACTGAATTATAAGCTGACTGCGGCCCCTTTTTATCTGTTTAAAAGTGCGTATGTCGACTCTGGACGTGGCATGTTTGAACAGCGTCTTAACTTGAATGCCAGCGAAGTGAGAGATGTCGCCGGGTATTTGTCTTGGAATCTTCAGGAAGAAAATGCGGTATACAGATATGAGTTCTTTAGAGACAATTGTGCGTCTCGTGTTATCGTGGTGCTGGAGGCTGCTTTGGGCGACAAACTTAAGACACACTGTCAAGCTGATGGAAGAACCTTTAGAGATGGACTTAGGCCCTATATCGAAGGTTCACCATGGACTTCTCTAGGTATGGATTTCATATTGGGTCCCAGAGCGGATGCGATCATGACGGAGTGTGGTGCCTCTTTTATCCCTGATGATTTGGCTGAAGCGTTAAAGAGAATGACGGTGAATGATGTCCCTCTGACAAGTGAAAATGACTGGGAGGACCATTTTATTGTTGAGGGCATGTGGTTTTCGGGGCTGCCAGCGGGCGATACAAAACGTCATTTCCCACTTTTTGTAACTCTTTTTTTCTTGGCACTCATTGGTTCTTTGAGAATTATGAAGGCAATGAAAGAAGCCAAATCAAACCATTCAAGTCACAGCATTTACAATGTGGTTCGGTTTTTTATTGCAGGCATTGCAACAACGCTGGGGATTCTGCTTTTGTTGATGTGGATGCTTACAGATCATTCCGATACTTGGGGGAACTACAATCTCCTTTGGACCTTGCCCGCCTTTGTGGTTTTTCTTCCGCAAAGTTTTAAATTTAAGCGGAAGGCAATTGCTGCCGCAGCCACTGTTATCGCTGCGTATTTGATGCTGAGTCCATGGCTGCTACCCCAATTTACTTCTCTTTCTTTGTGGTGTGGCGCACTCGCCGTATTTTTGACAGTAGCCCCCTTGCGATATTTACACGTGCGTACACGTTTTTAAACTCTTTGAACAATGTCAGGAAAAATCAAAATAGCGTTTGTCTCCTTCATCTTGCTTACTGCGCTTTACAGCTGTAAGGATAGGGAGGCTTTGAGCTGGGAGTCAGAGATCTTTCTCCCCCTTGTGGACGACAATGTGACGTGGTCTTCATTTGTACCAGATTCATTGCTTGTCCTAGGTGAGGGTGGCGAGCCAGCACGGCTTGTCTACAAAGGCCCGTTTGAGGCCTTTAGTGCTAACGATATTCCGGTACTTCCGGACACCACTTTGTTGAACACTTTTTCAATGGGAAATCTCCTTACAGTTGAGATTCCTGCGCCTGAAGATATTCCTTTTATGGAAATAACAAGTGAAATGCAGATTACCAATTTGAGCGAGAATTCTGGTATGTATTTGCGCGAACTCATACTAAGTGAAGGCACGATGAAATTCTCCGTTGAGAGCACCGTAGATGGGATTCTTAATTTAAGTTACGCACTGACAAGCATGACGATAGGTGGAGAGATTGTAGAAATTGAGTTTAACGTTCCGCCTGCAGTGGGCGGAGTGAATGGCGTGTCAACGGTAGATATTGATTTAACTGGTGCGGTGTTTGATATGACAGGAGAAGATGGGAGTTCTTATAACAGCATTTCTTCATTCTTTACAGCCATGAATTCACCTCTCAATGAAGATGGATTTTTCATTTCAAATTTGGACAGTCTCACCGTAAAGCTAGAGATGCAAGACATGAAGATTGAGAAGGCCAAAGGATACTTTGGAGATGTCGAGTTAGACTTCGGTACTGAAGTCACCCTGATCGATACGGTCCCCGTGCCTAACCCTATACTAGACCTTGAGGGTGCGGTGTCTAAATTACGTATAGAGAATACGATAGGTGCAGATTTAAGGTTGAATTTTGACACCCTTTTGGTGGATGGGCAGTCTGTGATTCACCCGACATTATATGGCGCTCACGATATCCCAAGGGCACAATGGATCGATGGAAACCTTATTGACTTCACCACTTTAGAAATTGATTTGGGTGAGTCGGGGTCAAATATATTTGACCTCATGGAGAACTTTCCAGAGAAGTTCAGGATGGCTGGAAGTGCTCAGGTTAATCCGTATGGCGATATTTCTTTCGGCAATGATTATGCCGACACGGATTATATTCCTGAACTCGAACTAGAAATTGAAATCCCCTTTCGCATGGGGTTAGATGGTGTTGTTTTAGAGGAGGTATATACATTGGATCCTATGGAATTCCCTAAGTTTGATGGTCGACTTTTAATAGATTTGACCAGCACCTTCCCGGTAGAAGTCATTGCGGACGTTGACTATGTCGTGAACGATACAACCGGGACTGTTGTTTCTGTGAATACACTCCTTGAAGCAGGAAGTAGTTTTCCAGAAATGCCTGCACATGCTTTGTTAATTGTCCCAGTGAATCAAGCTGTAATCGAGCCAGGCGGCAATGTGTATGTGAATCTCACTGTAAGAACTGATGGCGCCCAAATCTTTACCGGCTATGAAAACATTCGTGTTCAAGTGAGAATTGAAGGGACTCAATTAATCGAAGTAGAGTAATGATGACATTTCAAACCAAAGCCTCTGTTTTCATCGTGAGCCTAATGTTCACATCCTCTATCGCGTTCGCTGCCTCTTTGAATCCAAATGATTCAACGAAAGTTAAGCGTAGTGGTGATGCATCTTTTTCAATTTGGGCGAACCAAAGCGGCAACGTGTTGTCCACAGGATTTATAAGTTCAATGGCACGTGGTGGATTTATAGGCCATGATATTCTTGACCCAGTCCTAGAAGCTCATGAGGGGGGGATGGGTTATTTTGGGGGAAACGTTGGATGGGAGAAGAAGTGGGCTATGAAGCCTTTTAATGGCGGTAAATGGGCCTTGTGTGGGTCGATGGGGAGTGAAATACTTTACGATGCGCGTTGGACTTCAGATATGTTTGAGTTGATTTTTTATGGCAATGGTGGGCATACAGGGAGGGTAGATGTGTTAAGTGGCACAGGGCTGCGCATGGCTGAGTACAATAGATTTGGATTGGGTTTTGAGAACACAAAAACCAGGCAGAGATTTGAAGTGTCTCTTGTACAGAGACTTACTGGATTTGAATGGAGTATTCCTTATGGTTACTTCTCGGTTTCGGAAAATGCTGACTCTCTGGATACATATCTTCAGACTGAAGCAAGACTCCATGCGTTAGATGGACCATCCACCATGAATGTGCCTTTTGGAGATTCTCTTGATTTGCCTTTCGGATTTCTACCAGCTTATGGCATTGGCATTTCTGGAAGTCTTCCATTGGCGTCTGAAACACTGCCGATTAGATTCGACATCAATTTTTCTGATTTTGGTATTTTATTTGAACCACAAGGATCATCAGTGGCTTGGTTTCAGGAGGGGATTGCAACAACAGGTTTGCCCGTTTTTGGAGATTCTCTGACCTGGGAATCTGTGATAGAAGGTGACATCAGTACAGATTCGCTCTTGTTAACGGGACATTCTGCAAAGCGGATGTCACTCCTTCCTTACCGTTTGTCAGCGAATTTTATTTACGAACCTTCGCCTGATGTGATGATCGAATTGGGAGTTGAGACTGGGGGATGGATGCCAGAGCCACTATATACCGCAGGAGTGGGTTGGACACCTTTTGACAGGCTTGCGTTTGGTGTTCAAGCCAAATATGGTGGATGGGGAAAAATAAGGCCTGTTGTTTGGACACAATTAAAGTACAGCTGTAGAAGGATGTTGGTTATAGAAATAGAAGATCCAATGGGATTATTTATAGGGAATGAGGCATCAGATTTCACATACAATAGAGGTGTCACAGTTCGATTGGAAAGACTTGCTGGAGATGGGTGGGATGCGAGAGGAGGACGTTTCAAATCAACGTGCAAGCGCTAACTGACGTGGTGAGATTAACAACACAGTAATTTATGCATAAGATGGATTCACAAGCATTTCCAAGTCAGCAAACACAAGCTCAAAAACAGGCGTTTGAGGATATCTCAGGTGGGAAACTTCTTGTCATTGCCGGTCCGTGTGTTGTCGAAGGAGAAAAGCCATTGTTTGAAGTTGCTGATCGTGTCATAGGCACCTGTCGAGATTTAGGGTTACCTGTGATTTTCAAGGCATCTTATCGGAAAGCCAATCGTTCTCGAATTGATAGTTTTACTGGAATAGGTGATGAGGAGGCGCTCTCTTTGTTGGCACAAGTTCGACAACAGTTCGGCGTGAAAGTCATCACAGATATTCATACTGCGGAAGAAGCCGCCCAGGCTGCTGACTATGTAGACGTTCTTCAAATTCCAGCATTCCTTTGTCGCCAAACCGACCTTCTTGTTGCAGCGGCAAAAACCGGATGTACAGTCAATATTAAAAAGGGACAATTTCTGTCCGCAGAATCGATGATTCATGCAGTGCAAAAAGTACGAGATGCTGGAAATGAAGATGTTTGGGTGACGGAAAGAGGAACAACATTTGGCTACGAGGATCTTGTTGTAGATATGAGAGGGATTCCCGTTATGCGAACGTTTGCCCCAACGGTCGTCGACCTCACACATAGCTTACAACGTCCCAATCAAAGTTCTGGAGTGACAGGGGGGACACCTCATTTCATTTCTCCACTAGGTCGCGCAGCTGTTGCTGCTGGTGCTGATGCTGTGTTTATAGAAACGCACCCGCGACCTTCAGAAGCTCTTTCAGATGGCGCGAATATGCTTCATTTAGATCACCTGCCTTCTCTTCTCAAAACACTTTCAAGTATTCACGCATCTGTACGTTCATGAAATATTTATTAGGCCTATTCATTCTTGCGTTTTCGATGGTGTTTTCAATCGCACCTCTTTCAGCCCAAAGCGAGATCCAAGTCCGTATTGTCGGCGGTCCCCTTGTTGATGAAGCAAATGCGGTGATTCCTCTCAGCAACAGCACGTATGTTGTAGGCTCAACTTCCAGTCACGCAGACGGAACTGTCAGAGGTTATATCGTTAATTATGATGCAGATTTTCAATTTTCATGGAGTATGCTCACGCCCTACGGGTCGCCTGTAGAGCAAGCGGTGGATGCATGGGACAACGTGCCTTCTGGCAGCAGCGGAGACCTTACGGTGCTTTCACAAAGACTCGGTGAAAACGACGCCTATAACGTCGTGCTGCACACGATAAAAAATCTAGGGAATTCAGGAGCCATCGTTGGTACAATAGAAGTGATGCACCCCTTGAATCAAGATCCCGTGTCTGCAATTAATTGGCAAGGAAGCAGATGGGCGGTAGGAAATGTTGAAGGAGACGGGTGGCTGCTTAACATTGACGACCCCTCGTCTGTAGAAG
>MDSY01081041.1_pt1 | contig 12313 bp, 11 predicted proteins | sample 811131 | NCBI WGS metagenome assembly MDSY01 (sample SAMN05326643, study PRJNA326480) | marine metagenome | isolation source: seawater | place: Atlantic Ocean: South West | collected 2010
CATCATAGCGGTGTTACCACACCAAACAACATTGTAGATCGTACATGTCAAATGATGCAAAACAGCATTCGAATTTGCAGGTGAATGTGACAGCAGGCCTCGCGTCTCGAAAGAGTTAGATCGTACAAGGCCATAGAGTTAGAGCAATCTGAGCAAGGCAACACGGTCTGCGGCACGATGAGCTGTCCAGCACGCAGCGCCAAGGAGGGCGCAGCTGGCGACGGATCGCCAGCACGCGAGCGGGCGGAACGTTCGGCAAGCCTTCCTCGTCATGACGAACACCATCAGCGACGAGACGAGCCGCACAGCGAGCGCTGCGGCGGTGAGCTTCGCCATACCCAAATACCCGTTCGCGAGCCCGCCGGAGCTGAGCTCTTGCGAGTGCTCCGGCGACGAGTGCGCATAATCCGCCATGAGCACTTGCACAAAGCTCCAGCCAAAGCAACCGAAGCTGAGGATCCACCAGCCGAGAGAGTGCCGGGCGGAGGCCGTCTCACTGCCGGCGCGCGCCGCCCGCGGAGCGCCCCGCGTGCAGAGCGTATCGAGAGAAAGGGCAACACCGAGAGCGCAAATGAGCAGGCATCGCTGCCGCTCTCGCTGCGGCGATCGGCGCGTGTTGGAGCGCTCTCGATGCGTCTTCGAGCGCTCCCGATCTGAAGTGGCGCCGGCGCCCTCGGAGAGGGGCGCCACCGGCGCTTCGATGATACTCGGAGAACTCATAGGCTCTCTCACCCACCAGTGGCCGGCAGCCAGATCGTCCCAAGATCCAAAGGTGAGCGAGTAGAGGGTGGCGCGGAAGGCGGTGGGCGCTCGAAGCATCGCGCCGCCGTCGGGCGCACTCTCGTTGGCTGCCGTGCTATTGGATACCATCTCGAAGAAGGCGTTCGACCCCCCCACGAGCGCGTTAGAACCCCCCACGAGCCCAATGGCATCCGTGTCCCCCTGCATGATGCGAAGGAGGAGCGCATTGATGAGCGCGGGCACTTTGAGCGGCACCGACCCTTGCCGCTTCCCATGCTGTAGCCATTGCTCCACGAGGTGCTCCTGCGACGCCGTTGTCTGGATCCATGCCTCCCAACTGATGCGGTAATGGTAGGGAGACGTCCATCGCGGCATCAATGTCGGTTCGCTCGGCAGGTTGGGGAGCTCGAGCGGCGTCCAGTTCAGCGAGGCGAGCGCCTCGGTGTCGCGCGCACGCGTCCCCTCGCAGCCGCCGCACGAATGGCGGCACGCGATCGCAAATTGAGGGCTCGCGCCGCAGGCATTGGCCGCAGCGATCGCCGCACAGTCATAGCCGCGGCCGGCGCTGTCGGTGGCGACGGCGCCGGCGGTGTCCGCACACGATGGCGTGCCAGGCGGCGGCGCTAGAGCGGGCGGGAGCGCGTCATGCGTGAACTCAAGCACGAGCGCCGCTCGGTGGCGGTTGACAAAACCAAAGAGACCCTGCTCATAAGATTGAGAATAATGTGGCGGTGATCAATGTGAAGAATGCAGTGTGACCAATGGGGGGGGAGAATGGGGTGTGAGTCTTGCCTGCGCGTTGACGAGGTAGTAGTCATCGTAAAAGTGGAGCCATGGCGCGGCGCTGAAGAGTTCCTTGAGCGGCGCCGCCGACTTGCAGCCGATGACCACCAGCAGGGTGCCGTGAAGTAGGAGACGCCAGCAGCAGTAGAGAGAGCGCGCTCGGCGACGTGAGAGGGGGGCTGAGGGGGGGGCTGAGGGGGGGGCTGAGGGGGGCGCCGCGGCAGCGTCTCGATCGGGTGTGCCTGTGCCCGAGGCGCCGCCGCCGCTGCTGCCCCCCTCGTCGCGCTCTCCGTCGCCCTCCTCGTCGCTGCGCTCGCTGCTCGCTCGTTGAGGCAGCGGTTCATAAGGCACGTATGGCGAATGCGCTGGATCGTCCCAAGGCTCGTATCCCTCGCCTTCCTGAGCGCATGGGATGCCCGAGGCGGTGGCGTGATCTCCATGCGGCACGGGCGACCCGGCCGCCTCAACCGCCTCAGCGACGGCCGCGACGAGCGTGCGCGGTGCGAAGAGTGAAAGCGATTCGTCATCGAGAAGGGAGAAGGCAGGAACGAGCGCCATCCAGTTGATCCACGCGTAGTTACCGGTGAGGAGGATGGCGGCTTGGAAGGCGAGCGCGGCGATGCACGAGACGATGCGCACCCGCCGGCTGGGGAAGAGCATCAAGAACGGGAGGACTAATTGCTCCACAAAAGTCAGAAGACCTTCGAGTTCGTGCACGCGAGCTGGAAGCTTATGGAAGAACCACGCGAGAGCCGTCGGCATGGGTTGGGTGTAGTAATGGGTGGCTGTGCACGAGAGGTGGAGCCAGCAATCGGACGAGTTCCGCCCCAGCTTAGACTGCCCCGCGCCGATCAGCAACCGGAAGAGGAACCAACGGACGAGCCATACGGCGACGCGTGGCGGAGGGAGTGCCCGTGGCACGAGCGACTCTGGTGGCCATTCGCAGCAGAGGAAAGCGACGAGGAGGCCGAGCTCGCAGGTGCCCCATTCCCACCCATAGCCCATCACCACGCGCGCGCCCAGGTTCACCAGCGACAACTGAGAGAGCCACAGCCACAGCCAGAGTGGCGCCCAGAGGATGAACCGTGAGCCGCCGAAGCTCACGAGCAACGCGATCGTCACGCCGAGCCATGAGAGGGCCTCGAGGGCGAGATCGCCGTGGAGGCCGGCTGATTCGAGTATGGTGAACGCTGGCGCCGGGCGTCCGTTCGGGGCGCGTGGCAGCGCTGGGCTCAGCCCGAATTCGCCGAAGAGCGCTCGAGACTGATCAGCGCTCGTCGCAAAGACTGAGAGGTAGATGAGGCCCATGCCGCGGAGGAGGACGATACGCGTGATCCAGTAGGTGCTCGGCGGAGGTGAGCTCACTGAGCGTCCATGCAAACCCAGGCGGCGGCACAGGGCCTCGTGCACGCCGTCCACTGCAGAGTGCGCAAGCGCGCATCCGAGGAGCACGCTGCACGCGACCGGCACGAGGTGCAAGAACTGCGCGCGGTCGAGGGTGCCGGTGAGGGCCTGGGCAAGCGGCACCTTGCGCAGCACATCCACCGACAGCGAGACCAGCTCCGGCAAGTCGGTGCGCACAAAAGTGCCGAGCAGCTCGGCGATTTGGGCGCCGGCCATTTATGGCTCAAAACATCACTTTGGAATTAGGAAATCCTAAAAGAGGCCTTTTTATTTTTAGAAAACGGGCTTTTCGCGGACGGCCCGTATGCCCTCGTGGCGGGAGGAGGCTCGCGCGGTGCCACTGGCGCAAGAGAGGTCTTCGAGAGCGGTGTCACGCGCACCTCAGACGTCGCAGTCTACAGATCGCGGCGCAGATCGCGGCGGGCACAGCCACCGCTTGAGCGGAGACTCAGAGGCCGAGCAGCCTCACGTCTGGCGGCAAGTGCTCGACCTGAACCAAAAGAACGACGCTCTAGAGCAGCAGCTCACAGCTGTGCAGAAAGCTCACGATCGCATCGCTCTCATCCTCGGAGCGCTCAATGAGCGACTACGCGCGCAGCTCGACGCTCTCTCTGCGGCGGGGCTTGACAATGACGAACGCCGCGAGCAGTTCCGCAAGCTGCAGGAGGTGCTCCAATTGGAAGCGGATCTCACGGCGTCGAGCGACCCGACGACCCTGATCGAGCGCGAGCGCGCCAAGGCAGCTGCTGCCGCGATCGCTGCCGCCAAAGCTGCCGCCGAAGCGCCACCCAAGCCGCCCACCCCAGCGCCGACGACGGAGGCAGCCGCGCCGCTGGGGAGAGCTACCTTAGAGCCTCCGACGCGTTCGCAGTGTGCACAAGTGGATGCGGCGACGCAGACTGGGGGTGGGGCGAGTATCGACGCGGCCGTCGCGCGCGTGCGGGCAGATACGGTCGAGTCGATGCGAGTGCTACAGGCGGAGACACATCGAGTGCTGCGAGAGGCGGGTCGTAAGCAGAGAGAAGCGTCCGATGCCGTGAGCCTCGCCGAGGCTGATGCGGCGGCGGCGAGAAGCGAGGCACGCGCCGCGCAGAACGAGGCACGCGCCGCGCAGACCGAGGCACGCGCCGCGCAGAACGAGGCACGCACAGCGCACGAGCAGCTAGAAGACGCCCAAGAGCAGCTAGAAGACGCCCAAGAGCAGCTCGAACAAGTGCGTGCTCGGCTCGAGACGCACAGAGAGCAGAGGCGACGAGATCAGAGGCGGCAAGATGTGAGAGAGCTGAGCGCGGCAGAGATGGGCGCTCTAGAGAGAGCGATGTCCTCGATGGGCGATCTACAGAGAGCGATGGCCACCTCGAGGTCTGCGCCGCCGCCAAGCGAGCCGAGCATTCAGAGGCATGCCGCTATGGGACAGCGCGACGTGTATAGGGATGCGGCCATCGGCGGGCTGCCGAGCGCACGTGCGTGGCAGCCATATTGGCGGGAGGAGCCCGGGGAGAGGGTGGATCCGCCGCGCCAAACGGGCGCGGTCACGGATTTGCTCGACCACATTGTCTATTGCCGCCACCCTGGATACTTTGGAGGAGGGGAGGGAGCGCCTGAGGCCGAGGCGAGCCACGGCTATGACTCGCCGGCGAGGGCTGTGACAACGTGTAGTGTGAGCTCGACCACGGCTGATCACAGGCCGGCTGATCACAGGCCGGCTGATGACAAGCCCCACAAGCCGTGGGGTAGGGCTATCCGGGCCACATATGGTCACTTGTTTTGAGCTTGCAGTGTCAGTGTGGAGCTTGTATTTAGAGGTATACTTAATTAAAGACTCAGTTCGAAGAAATAGTATATACGTAGTACATCAAGTATCTGCAACTCTGTCTCTGTGTTCTAGTACTCAATTTCGAATCGAACTGCATCAATGTCATTTAATGTTGAAGGCTAGATGGCGCCCCTTCGCCCAGCTGAGAGAAGAACCGACTCTCCACTCTCGCACGCTTGACTCCACCGCTGGGATGACTCTGAATGCCATCTTGGCCAGCCTTGCGTCCACTGTCATCCGTCAAGATCTGATCCCCGATTCCAGATACCCGAGATCGCGACCCTTCCAATTGCGACTCTTCGAGCTCGACTTGTAATTCCCCGCCGAGTGATTCCCCAGCTCGTGCCACCCCCGCTTGTGACCCCCCCACACGTGGTCGCCCCACAGGACTCCCCACACGTGACCCCCCCACTTGTGATCGGCCGAATCTGAAAGGTGATTCAACCTTCTTCTCATTGCGCTCGTCTCGAAAGACGCGAAACGTCAGATTGACGCGCCGTCCCGTCTTCTCGTCGGCGGAGCGTCCGGGGCGCAGAATCTCGTGTTTGTGCGTGCTCTGGCAGTCTCCGCCCATGACGAGAAGATCTCCGTCTCGCAGATGCAAGACGACGCCATCGGCACCGCCAGGCTCATCTCGCCATCCTGGGGGGCTAAACGCGCTCACCCCGTTGCTCGAGGAGAGCCAGCGCTTGCTTGGCGCCCACACGAAGCGGAAGCGGCGCGAGTGGGAGTGGGGCGAGCAGAGACTGAGCGAGCAGATCGGCTCGCCTCGCCGCAGCGCCGCCTCATTGTCCGAGTGCGCGCCAATGTAGTGCTTGCTCGACGCGTCGTACCAATTGGCGAGTACCGAATTCGTCTCTGCGCATGACTCGATCGCATTCACTTCATTGTGCGAGCGGCTGATGATCGATGGCGCCTGAGAGAGGGGCAGCGCGCTGGCCACCTGCCCCGTGAAGGCGTAGTCGAAGCCATACGCCTGGCTGTGACGCGGAAAGAGCACTTGCTTGCCCATGATCGTCCCGCGGGGCTGTGCAGTCGGCCGGTGCTTCCAGAGGCTTTCAAACTCCTCATGCGAGGAGGGCGCGAAGCCGCGGGCGAGGACGACCCATGAGCAGCCGTTGCTCGTCAACGGCTGCGCCTCCACATGAAGCCCAGGCCTGAGCCGCTGCAGACCAGCTACAATGCCTCGCGCTCCCGAGGGCACTGCAGCGCCGATCGCCATTTTACCGCGCAAATAAAAAAGGAACTCGGATGGTACAGCACCCGGTAGAAGATAATCGCGACACTAGATGCGTCGCACGCTGGTGAGGCCACCGAGGCTCCCACGACTCATGAGCACGAGCATGGGTGCGGCAGGCATCAGGGCGGATGGGACTCTGGTGAAGCATCCGCAGCCGAAGCCGCAAAATCCCGCAGCCGTCGCCGCGGCAGCTGGCTCCCTGGCGGAGTTGAAGCTCCTTCCAATGCCTGATCTGATCAAGGCAGACGAGAACGGGCAGACGCCGCTCATCTGGGCTGCGGACGGTGGGCATGCTCAGGTCGTTGACTTCCTCGTCGCTTCCGGCTGTGACGTGAATGCCAAGGGCTTCCTCGAGAACACGGCCGTTTCGCGTGCCTCGCGTAATGGACACGCTGACGCGCTGCGCTCACTTCTCAAGGCACCCTCGATGGCAACGATCGACACTCCCAACTGCAAGCTGCAGTCGCCGCTGCATTTTGCTGCCTTCAAACGGCAGAAGGCCACTGTCCAAGTCTTGCTCGAGTTTGGCGCCGACACGACAGTGCTTGATCGGAAGGGACGCACGCCAGCGGAGGATACATCAGATGTCGAGATACGTGAGCTCATCCTATCCCACAGGGCGCGCGTTCAGTAACAGTTTGAAGAGTGTGTACATGATGAGATGATGACGTGAATAATAAGTACTCCAGTCGTCCTGAAGCGACTCTCTCGCGAGATGGAGCTAATAATAACTGCATACCGTTTAACGGTGACCTACTAATACTATAGTATACTACTACTACTCCGAAGCAGCAAGCACTCGCTCGAATACCAATCGCAATACCCATGATTAACAGAGATCGGGATCCTCTAATGGCCGTCGCCATTATGAGCACGGGCAGTGAGCTTGCAAATGCGCTCAACTGAGACTCCCCGGACCAACCAAGAACCCGCGCGCCTCAGCGAGGGCCGACGTGACGCACCCCCATCACGGCGGTAACAAGAGCCCACCGTTGCCGGTCGGAGGCTCAGGACGCATATACTTGCCCAGCAAGTCTTGCGCGCTAGGCACTTTGAGGAGCTTCTGCACGAGCGGATTCGGCGGAAGCCCCTGCGCGTGCTCGTCCCGGCACTGCGGATGGATGAGCTCGCGCACGTCCACCCCCGCAGCCTCGCATGCGTCGAGGCTCAGCTCAAAGGGAACCAAGTGCGCGTAGAAGCCAACATGCGGATATTGTCCGGTGACCGCATCCTTGACCCCCTCGAGGTTTTCCTTCATGTCGTCGTAGAAGCGAACCTCTGCAGGGGAGCAAAGATCAATCATCTCTGCGATGGCAAAGGCCTTGCGCGCCGATGTCCCCGAGTCCACCCCGTCGCCAACTCCACCCGCCGCGAGCCGCGCGTCGAAGGCGGAAGAGTAGACGCACTTGACGAGTTCCGGCCGGATCCGTTTCGTCAGCCGAAGCTTCTGGTAGAGCTCATCTGCGAGCCACTCGGGTGAGTGGCCTCGTGCAGTGAGTAGCGCCACGTCACAATGCTCGCTCTCCAGAAACGTGCGCAGCACCTCAGCGACCGGCTCAACCACACACGCCTTTTGGATGAGAGAGTGGGGATCTCCAGACTGGTCCTCTTCGCCAGAGTGCGAAAAGTCCGAACGGCAGCCCTCGGGGAGGAAGGGGCGCACAGCAACCTCGAGGAGGGGGTGGAGCGCCACACGCATCGGTTCTCCCATCGGCTCTCCGTGTGAGAGCTCGTCACCCGCGAGCGTACCCGGCGCAAGTTGTGGCGCGAATTGTACAATCTCCCGCCCATGGGAGACTAGGAGCGTCCCGTCAACGTCAAACACTGCGAGCTTGCGTGCTTGCGGAGTGGCGGTGGTGAGAGAGGCGGAGAGGGAGAGGGTGCGAATCACGGTACTCCGCCAGCGCGAGTCCTGCACAAAGAGAGTGGGAAGGAACGCGGTCAAGGTGAGGAAGACGGGCAGCGCGGCACGGTGCAGCTGCGAGGCGGCGTGTGGGGCACTCTCAATCTCATTCTCGCCTCAACAGCATCTCAGGCGGGGTCGCTTGCACTCACCCCTTTGCTCTTCTGGCATGCGGCGTCTTCTGGGCGCAGCGTCGGTGGAGAGTCCTCGTCCATCTCGTGGAGCTTGATGTGGGTCATCGCTCGGGAGAGGACACCGTCACGCTTGGGCGAGACGGACGGCGTCACCTCGCCCGAGCTGCACACATCAACAGGAGAGCGCATCGTGTGCAAAGTCAAGAAAAATTCTAGGAATCTTTAAAAAAAGGGAGCGGCTGAGTACCCCCAGGTACCGTTTGTTAACGAATCTGACTGCCCTAAATATAGTCTGTGCACGTCGCCATCAAGCAAATCTTTTTGGGGGGTTTTCGTTACCCGTGCGACTACTCTATGTACGCACACATTCACTCCTACTTAGTCAGTGGTCAGCAGTCAGCACTCAGCAGGCTTGGGCTTGGGCATGAGCACGAAGGCGTACTCTAATCTTCTTGTGTCCACTGTCCAGCTTCTTGTGTTGGCGCGATACTGTAGCTGTGTCGAGGTCGTATCGATCGCACTTTGAGATTGTCTCAAAGGAGTCGCGCAAAGCCACGCCAAGGACCGATAGACCCTTTTCAAGCTTCAGCTTCGCATCGGCCAGGCTGGTGCCCCCGCAGGTTTGCATCTATGCTGTCTTCTGACAGTTTCTGGCAATGCGCCCCTGGAGAGCCACGAGCCCCCCATTCTGGTCGATCAGCGCCAGCACGACTGACGACCCATTCCGGATGTCCCATGGTCTTACAACATCTCCAACTTGGGTTGCACCACGTATTCTTGCAGCACCAACTTCTCGCCGACACCCCACGCAGCCAAATACCTTCCACTCAGATTCTTCACCGCTCGTGGGAGTACTCCGTATGTTGTGGTTCAACTGAAATGCTTGAGCGATCCTGTTGAGCGAGCTGTTCAACGCAAAGCATAGGACGGCCGCATCGGTGTCAGTGGCGAAGATGCGCTCCCAGGGGTCTCCCGGCAAGCGTTCCCAAAGGCTGACTAGGACGTCTGGCGCTGGGAGCTCGCGCGGGGCCTGACTCGTATGCGAACGGAGCGCACCACGAAGTTAAATAGGACGTTTTTTTATTCTTTATTTTGCATGCAACGGTTGTGGCGGGAAGCAAAAACGGCCATTAGCAGCGCACATCCGCGCTCGCTCTTTGCGGGAGCCCGTTTGCCGCGAGTCCTCTATAAGCACACGGTACCTTCGCAACCAATGACAAGGCGCGTAAAGCTGCGGGAAGGACTCCAGTTTGCTGCTCCTTCCGACCCTCCTGCCGCAACTAGCCTCGCTTCACACCCATACGTCTTTCCGGCACACCTCCGCTCCAATCTCGCCAACAGCCTGCCGCCCTCCACAGCGTGGACCGCCTCCAGCCTACCGAGCGTTGAGGTGCCTTTCGGTGCTCTCTTCGGCCCACCTACCAATATCATCCTCTCTGATGGCCTTCCCATCACCGTCCCAGCTGCCGCCCTTGACGCCACATTCACGGCCGTACCTTTTCCCGGAGCTCAGCATCCTGATGGCTCCATCTCTGGCTGTACCGCTCTCGCTGCCGCACCCGCCCACTCTGGTGGAATCAGCGGAGTATCGGATTCGTGCATGCCACATGCGGCGATCACTACCAATACGATCACTCCAGTCAAGTCCATCGGCCTCTTGCAAGGTCGTGCCGCCATCAGTACGTCTGCCTCGACTGAGGGTAGCAACTCTCACGAGAGGATGATCACGAGTGGTAGCAAAGTGCCAAAGGAGCGGGTTGTGCATCGACAGGCGCTCATGGAGCTCCAAATTTCCGCACCGCGGTCGTCCAAGACCAAGAGACGCCGGATCAATTCAATTGACCCTTCTCGCACAGTGCCAGAAGGACACCCGCGGGCTTCAGGGTTGCGGATGAGTGCTTGCACCGAGTGTCATCGTATGAAGACGGCGTGTGATGCCGGCGACCCCTGCTCCAGATGTGCCCGATTTGGAAAGGTCTGCGTGCGACGCGAACGTGTAAGCAAGAAGGGCAAGTTGATGCCACGTACCATCTTGCCCTCACTTGCCGCTCCGCAGCACTCTTCGAAATCTTCGCCGGATCCCTCACCGGATGCTTGGCCGGACCTGCCGGACCTGCCGATTGCTTGGCTGGAGTCGCAGGGGGAACTGACTGAGACGACCACTCGCTTTGAGGACCGCCCAGCTGTCTCGCCCTCGCCTCTCGCGAGCGCATCGTTCCGTCAGCTACGTTCACGCTTCTCTCGACGTGTTGCCCCCGCTTGCTCTCTCGACGCGGTGCTAGCTGCTGCCTACGAGATCGCCACGCCGCCTTCGAAGCTCGTCACTCAGAAGGTGTGGGTGAGAGAGCGCGTATACTCACGTTGATAGCACGTCTCACTTGATCTCCTACTCATGTGTTGAATCCCACCGTTCGTTCATTCTCATCCCTACTCTAGGTTACGACGCGAGCCTGCTCGGAAAGCTCGGGCCTCCTCTTCCTTGCTCAACTCGCAGCTCCCTCGCCGGATTCCCGCCCGACCACGACGTGATGCCTGATCGCACCATCTCTTCAACGGAGGACCACCCCAACATTCGCACAACAACTGGTCACGCGCATCCTGCAGTGCCACGTTCGGCGTTGCGAGCAGTTGCGCGCAAGTGCACCGATATTATTATGTGCCATCCAACTTTGGCTACAGATATATGGCACCCGGGTACATTGTCATCGGCAATTATGAGGCGGAAGCCTTACTGAAACTAGATACTGGTGACGTGTGCGTTAGGACGTCGTCATGTGTTGTTCAGAGAAACCGTCACCTCGAGACCAACAGTACCGTGAATGGATTTGGATTACGTATCTGTGCAGTATCGAGTATGATGTACTGCTCCGTATTTTGGGGTTAAGTATTCATCACAATGCAGCATGTCATCTTGCTTGTTTGCTGTGTGCCATTTGTACCATCAGGGAGACGGCAGCGTCTCGCAGAGATCCCACACCTGCGAGCAGGGAAGCAACGCTCTGCCTGCCAGGCCCGCTTTACTTTGATCTGGCGCTCAGCTCATCGATTTTTTCTCTCTTCTCAGCTTTCCATGCACCACCTGCTGGCGGCGTGGGATGAAGATCTTGAGGACTTCATCTTCGTGGCTGACCAACACCTGCATTGGATGAGTGATGATTGACTCCTCTTCTCCCTTCCATGAGGGCACAAGGTGAGCTTGTGAGTGGAGTCGGATAGGGTGAGCACAGACCTGTTCAGAATCCACATCGGCCTCTGCAGCAAGTTGCACTTGACGGTCGACGGTCTTAACGTGCCCGTCACTCCCTTTGGTCTCGCCGCTCACACTAAGCGATCCACCTAGCAGACAAAAACAAGAGATCAGAGCCCCTCCGCTTCAAAGCATAGCTACAGCGCGACTGTCGTCCACTAGTATGTGCGGGGCTGCTGACATTGTGGGAACACCTTCGAAAGCGATCGTCAGATCGTCCGTGTTCAAGCCTGGGACGGCGAAGGTGAACGTGTATCCATTCGCTTCATCCTCTGTGCCTGTTCCTTTCGAACCCGTCGCCTCGTCCTCTGGAAGCATCACCGAGGGAGGCTGAGGCAGAAGTTCAATGTTGAGTTCACGACGTTCAGGCACACGACGTTCAGGCTCAGGAAGATTCGGTAGGAAGACGGTGATGAGTCCGTCTGCATGATACACCTTGACCTTGTCAGACTCGGTATCCGCCATGCTTGGCAGCCTCGCCGCCCGGTCGATCGTCACGTGGCGCATGTCGGTCTTGGTCTCGCCTTTGAAACGAAGCATGCCGTCGGCGATAGAGACATCGAGATCCTCCGACCGCAGGCCGGGCATTTCCAGCGTCACTTGATAGCCATGTGCTTCTTGCCTCATCTCGAATTCCGACCGGATCTCTCGCTGCGCTGGCGGCATGACGCTGTCTGAGTCAGTGCGAGCCGCCGACGCATTCGTCAGTCCTGGACTGATCTTCAACATTTGCCGAAAAGGGGGGGGGCTTCTTCCAAAAAAAAAAAGGAATTTTTGGTTGATTCGCTTTCTGAGACTTCGGCACGAGACAGTGGACAGCTTCTAGACTACTACAACGCCTCCATATGTTTTTCGGAGGTGCGCGCGGCCCCGTGCCTCCAAACGGAGGGCGATTTCTCCCCGGCGCTCACGGCACACTGCATTGCCGGGTTGGTACCCACAGCGCGCAGCGGGACACCGCACATGCGCCCGGCGAGCGCTGGGAATCGTGTCAGCTATATGCGTGACGACGAGTGGGCCCAGCAAGAGTGAGGAGGGGGGGGGG
>MDSY01012007.1_pt1 | contig 12311 bp, 7 predicted proteins | sample 811131 | NCBI WGS metagenome assembly MDSY01 (sample SAMN05326643, study PRJNA326480) | marine metagenome | isolation source: seawater | place: Atlantic Ocean: South West | collected 2010
GGGGGGGGGGGGGGGGGGGGGCAATTGCCTGGCTGATCCATGTATCTTGATTCTCCGCCTCCTGATGTGAGCCCTCATGGGCGCGCATTTCGAGGAGGAGTATGAGCCAGGATGCGACGGTCTCGAGGGGCCTCCCTCCGAACTGGCCCATGACGCGCGCAGGTGCCCGCAGCAGACACGGCGCCCACACCCTCGCGAGCGCCTGGCGGTCGGAAGTCGACCGCCAGAACTTGCGCGACACGTTGAGTAGGAAGCACAAGATGTGCTCGAGGAGCAGTGAGTTCTCGTAGGGCATGGGCTCGAGGATGGTCTCAAGCTCGACCCCCTTCTCGCGGCTCGACTTGCGCGGCTCATCTCCCAGCCGCTGCGTCGCCTCGAGGAGCGGGAGGTACATGTCCACGGGAATCAACGGCTCAGGCAGTTCGAGCAGGAATCTCCGTAGCAGTCCGCACGCGGCGCGCACGTCGTTGTGGTCGGCGTCTTCGAGGCGCTCGAGGGTGGCGATGCCCTCGGCCGTGCTCCGTTCGAAGCCGTTCCGCAGCTGCAGCACGAGCGACGCATTGCCTTCCGCCGTGAGCAACTGGAGCGTCGGCGCGCCCCGCTCCTGAACATGGCGCGCGCACTCTTGGACGAGCTCAGGGAGGTCCTCGTCGCCGGCGACTTTGTGTAGCGGCATCCCAAGGAGGCGTCGCGATGGCGTGGGTGCCCGCCCCTCGCCATCTCCATCCGTGTCGCCGTCGCCCTCCTCCTTGCCGTCGGCCGCTGCGCTGCCGGCCGCGGCGGCGGCTTTCTCTGCGATCGCGCGGGCGCTCTTCACATCGAGGAGCTCAATCCTGGGCGCGTTGGCGAGGACCCACGAGCGCAGCTCGTTGTGCTCGCACACCGGATTCCCCTGAATCTGGAAGACGCGCAGCCGTCGCAGGCCCCGAAGCACCGCCATCGCTTTGCTCATCTCTCCCGAAGACGGACTCCAGTCGAGTTTATTGAAAGACACGTCGAGCCCTTGGAGGTTGGCGCAGTGGACGAGCTCGGGCCAGCCGCGGGCGATGCGATTGCGGCTGAGGCTCAGCACCTGCAGCGAAGGCACGCCCTTGAGCGGCGGCACCTCGCGCAGCTGATTCTCGTTGAGGTCGAGCCGGACGAGCCGTGGGAGAGAGAGCCGTACTCCCTCTACGCTCTCGAGGGTATTGCGTGGAGCGAGGAGGATCTTGAGGGCGTGGAAGCGGTTGAGCTCATCGAGCGATGAGAGCTCGTTCTCCGCGAGCACCATCTCGACGAGCGCACTCTCGCGGAGGAGGGAGAGCAGCGCGAGCGAGCGGAGCTTGAAGCGATCGTGCGAGAAGTCGAGGCGCGTCGGGAAGCGGAGCTTGGCGAGGGGCGTGGCGAAGTGCTCTGGGAGGAGCATGTGCGTCGTGCGCAGCGGCACAAGCACCGACTGCGCCTCCTCCAACTCCACGTACCGCTCGCGCGACGGCGAGAAGAGCCGCATGGCACAGTCCGACGGTTAGTCTTAACGTCCAGGTAAATGCACCACACCATCCCTATGGTCGCATGGCGTGTTGATTCTACATAAAGCCGGATCTCAAAGTAACCGCGGAGGGTCGCGGCGCTGCGTCCATGGCGAACGCCACATTCGACGTGCAGTGCGTACTGCAACAGCCTGCCACTTGCGTGCTGTGTGTGTGGCTTGATGATGCACCACCTCATGAGCGCATCGAGCGCCAGTCTCAGAGCGGACGCACAGCCCACGATGGCAGCGGCGCTGACCACCACCACCGCGTGACTGCAGATGGAAGAAGGGAATGCTCGAGCTGTTCGAGCAGCTCGGAGAGCTCGACCTTCCATTTGAGACGCAAACAAACGCCCCGCCATCGGTGCGCCGCCCGCCATGCATCATCCGCCAGCCAGCTGTGCGCTTTTTTTTTCTGTTCGTGCGTACAGCAGCCAAAAGCGCAGTCGAGATCAGCCGCTGCTGTCCCCTGCGGCTGGCACCTGTAGGGTGAGGAGAACGAGCACCACAGGTTGGTCACACTCTACATTCGCTACCTCCACATCTTCCAAAATCTCGAGGAGAGCTACGATCAGATGATTCAGCCGCAGAAGCGCATCGACATCCGAAAGGTGCGTGAGAGGCGTGATAGAGAGGCGTGACAGAGAGGCGTGATAGAGAGGCGTGACAGAGAGGCGTGACAGAGAGGCGTGGCAGAGAGGCGTGACAGAGAGGCGTGGCAGAGAGGCGTGCCAGAGAGGCGTGACAGAGAGATGTGACAGAGAGACGTGATCGAGAGAGCACGCCAACGTGCCTGCAGTCGGCGGCCGTCGCCTCCTTTGCCGGATCGCTCGGCGTGAGTTGAGCATATACCCTAGGCCACGGTTCGGCTTCGGCTTCGGCTTCGGGTCCGGCTTAGGCTGAGGGCTCGATCGCGCTCTCGCCTTGCCTCAGGCGCTCGAGGCTGTGATGGGACGACTCCTCGAGGTCAAGGAGGAGCTTGTGCGTCGGAACCGAGGGTGGAGCTTTGTGAGCCTCGAGACTATACTCGTCGACCTCAAGCTTGGTCCTGAGACCCTCGAGGTACCCGTGCCCAAATTCTTCCGCGAAGACCAACAGGAGGCGATCAGACTGCGCGAGATACTCCACGAGCGAGCGCTCGTGAGTGCGAGCGCAGCAGGGGCTGCCGGGGAGGGTTCGCTGGTCGACGACGATGGGATGAGGCTCGAAGAGGGGCTCACGCTGGAGGGCGCACTCCGGATCATCCAGGTGAACGAGCGCGGAAGACAGGGGCGCGAAAGGGCGATCAAATTGCAGCAGAAATACAAAAAGATGCGCAACGCCGAGGAGCGTGGCGAGAAGCCGGGCGTGGCGGAGAGGTTGGAGGGGATGGAGAGGGTCCGCACGGCGATCTCGCCGCGTGCACGACCAGAGCGAGCTGCGCTCACCCTCCAAAAGTCTTGGCGTGGCGCGTCGGTGCGTCGGCAGGTGGCGGCGATGCGCACGGCGGAGCTCATTCTCCTCGGGATGGCGCCTCCGCCCCCTCGCGAGGACGAGCCGATGGCGCGGCTGGCAGAGATCAAGGAGACGCGCAAGAAGGCGCAGCGGCGGCGCGAGGCCGAGTATGAGGAGGCGCTCGTACTGCTCGAGATGGAGGTGTATCAGAACGAGGGGCCGGATATCAGAGAGGAGATGGTTGACGAGCTCCGTGATTGGTACATCAAGCACCGCGAGCAAACTGGGAGCTTCCCAGCGTTTCCACCCGAGGAGGACAAGGAGACACTGGAGCAAGAGGCCGCGGCTGGCGGCAAGGGCGCTCAAGGGAAGGACGCCAAAGGGAAGGACGCCAGCAAAGGGAAGGGCGCCAAAGGGAAAGGCGCCAAGGGCAACGATGCGAGCAGTCACAAGGGCGGTCAGAAGGGCGGTCAGAAGGGCAAGGATTCCAAGGGTCCGCAGGGGGCGGAGAATGCGAAGCCAGCGAAAGAATCAGAGAGCCACTTCCGCAAGCTGATGGCGTCATCTTGTCAAGAGTGGTCCGACAAGTGGCAGCACCGCGCCGAGCCGGACGCCTGGTACGCCTCGCAGAAACACGACGCCGAGCTCATCAAGCAGGCGGTGCGACCCGACGTGGAGCTGCGCATCCGTGAGGAGGTCAACACGGCCATCGAAAAGGAGCTCGAGAGCCTGAAAGAGGCCTTCGATACCAAGGCGAAGAAGTCCAAGAAGGGTAAGGGCGGGAAAAAGGGCAAGAAGGGCACCAGCAAGGGCACCAAGGGCAAGGGGAATAATAAGAAGGGCAAGAAGGGCGCCGGGGGCAAGGCGGCCGCCAAGGGCGGCAAGAAGGGGCCGAAGGATCCGACAGAGGGGAAGCCGATTGAGACGCTCTACAAGAAGCTCGTCGCCGCAGGCATCGCCAAGAAGGTGGAGCCGGTGCATATGAAAGACTTTGTGGGGACTCCCCAATTTGTTGGCACCGGCACGCTGGACACCGTCTCGGAGGAGGCCTCATCACTGCTTCCGGAGCCATCGATGGCGCAGGTGCGCCAAGCAGTGACCGAGTACTGCGTGCTGCCGCTCGGCTCGCAGGCCGTCAAAGAGCACGCACCGCTCAACATGACGGGCACAAATAAGGCGGGCGAGGTCGCGCCAAAGAGCGGCACGCCAGTGCTACTCACAGGTGCCGAGGGCACCGGGAAGCGAATGCTCGTCAACGCCGTCGCACACGAGTGTGGCGCCAACCTGTTCGACCTGACGCCATCGAATACGCAGGGGTGCTACCCAGGCAAAAAGGCGTATGAGATGGTCCACACGGCGCTCAAGGTGGCCAAAGCGATGCAGCCATCAGTCGTTTGGATTGGCCAGGCGGAGGCCGTGTGGACTTCTGGCGGAAAGAAGAGCGCTAAGGGCGGCGGCGAGCCGGCGAATCGGATCGTGAAGCATTTGACTGCCTGCCTTCATCCAAAGAAGGGCTTGCCGCTCATTGAGGTTGCCGATCGCGTCCTCATCATCGGCACTTCAAGCAGGCCTCACGCGTGCGAGAAGGCAAAGGCATTTCGCACATTCACCGATTTTTTCAGTAAGGTGATTCCTCTGCCGCTGCCGAATGGCCTCGACCGGCAAGCCTTGTGGCTGGCCGTGCTACGCAAGGCAGGGATCGAGTGGCCCAACCGGGACGAGGTCCAATCTCTCGCGCGGGTCTCCGATCATTACAGCGCAGGGTCCATATGCAACGCTGTCAGGCGTACGGTGACGGCGCGGCGTCTCGAACGGTTGCCAAAGAAGCCTTTCTCCGCCACGGAACTCATTGGGCCGCTCTCAAAAGAGCAGCCGGTGCTCTCCAGTGAGGTTGAGCAGTTGCGTCAGTGGTGCAAAAAGGTGTGGAGTCGGCCATCAGCGGCGGAGGCGGCGGGTGGGGATGGGAGCTCTCAGAATCTGGCAACGGCCAATGAGCAGAAGAAGAGCGGCGCAAAGAAGACGGGGGGCGGCAAAGAAAAGCAGCGCCCGAGGAAGAAGTGATGACGATGAGCGCGTGTGGCCGTGTGCAACGTATGTCAACCAGCACCGTCCAGTTCTAGCATCGATTCGCGCGTTGTAGACTACATCAGAATCACAATTATCACACAATGAAATGGTGATTGGTGATCAGTATGCTAATAATTAATGTGATGTTTGTTTAAATCTAAATCAATATCATGTCGTATGATATACGATACGCATATATAGATATAGTACAAGTACTTAGTAAAAGACACTAGACTCAACAAATTTTGTGCGCGCCGCATCCATATTTTATAGATCATATATCTTTATCTAATATTTATATATATATATCACAATAATAATATAACTTAAACTTTAACTATGACTATCAGCAATACTATAAATACTAATATACTATTTAATATTCTAATTGGCATCAGTTAATGCGACACGATCTTATCGTACGTACGTTTGCGCGCATGACAGATTTTGCTATTGCATATATCCACGGTCCACGCACTACTAGCACATGTATGCAACAACTCAACACTAGGTAATACTAATACTGTATACATGTCCATGTCCATGTCATGATGAAACCATGTGTCCATGCATGCGCGCGTTACAGGTGCGTGTTACAGAGCGGGCACTTTGGGAGGCGGCCCTTGCCCATTTCTGAGTATGCCCACCTGTCGATGCATTCGACGTGGTACACGTGCCGGCAGCGCACGAGCGACCGCAATGGCATCCCCTCTTCAAAGTCCTCCTGGCAGACGCAGCACGTCTTGTCGACGCGCTCGCTCAACTTTGCTTCGGCCTCGGCGCGCTCAAGTCCGGCGGAGTTGACGCCAAGCTGCGCGAGTCTTTGGGAGAGCTGCTGATTTGAGTAGCACTTTGGCGTCCGGTACGGAACAATCGGCATTGCACTGAGCCGCCGAAGCATGGCGTCTGCATCTCGCTGCGAGAGCTGGGCGGCAGGTGCGCCGCCAGCGCGGCCGCCGCCGTGGCGATTGCTGCAGAGGTATGCGCCAACGGCGACCGCCGCGGCGAGGACGACTACAAACCACACAGATGCGTCCAGATCAAGCTCTGTCGATGCGTCGATCTCGTCTGTGTTCTGCAGGCGCGGCAACGCGTGGCGCCGGAGCACTGGCTCGCGTGGCATGCGCCATCCGCCGAGGCTGAGATGGTAGACGTCCTCGTTGCCATTTGAGGTGAGGAGGAGGAGCAGCGAGAGGGCCAGCGAAGCCCCTAGGGACTTCCACCCACCTGCATAGCAGACGAAAATCATCGGGGGGCCGCCTGATGGCAGGCGAAACCGCGAGTTCATTTTTTTTTTGTTTTGACGGGCGCAACGCGCGGTGGACGATGTTTTTTGACATCGCCGCCTTCGCCTGCCTCGGCTCGCTGCCGCTCTACTCGATCGGCGGCGTGGTGTACGCGACCTGCCTGCTTCGCGGCGAGCCTAGCCGCCACGCCGCGCCGCGCCGCCTCTTCGCCGCCTCCTTCTCGCTCTCGCTCTCGCTGCTCGCGCTCGTGGTGATCGAAGTCCTCGGCTGGCTGAGCGTCCGCGGCCGGTGGATGCTCTGGCGCGCTTGCCTGCTGGCAGAGCTGGCGCTCCTCGTCGTCATCCTCCCGCATTCCCTCCTCTCCCTCCTCACCCGCCGCCTCTTCCGCCTCCGCCGCCCGTGGATCGCCGCGAAGCTCGCGGCGTTTCCGTTCTTATTATGGCTCTGGCTCTTCTATAAGTTGGGCGAGCCCTTCCCGCTGCAGGAGGCGAAGCGAGGGGTGGCATCGCTCTGCCTCTCCCGCGCCGGCGTCATCGGCGTCGCAGTCATGGCCCTCGTCTCGGGCAACGGCGCCGTGACGGCGCCTACTGCAGCGCTGCTCCGTGCTCTCTTTCCCGTCTCGGACGTTGAGGTACGAGAGGCGGAGCGCGCGTCGGTGCGCGCGCTGCACGCTCTGCTGCAGGGTCGTCGGCGGCTCGCGAGTCTCGAGATGCGCCTCCGCGCCGCAGAGGCGCGCGTGCGCAGGCAGGAGGAGACGCTGAAGCGGCACGCGGAGGACTTTTTCTTTTCCGACGATCAAGTCGGCGCGGGACAATCCACGTGGCTCCGATGGTTCGGGCGCGCGGGGAGGCGTGTGATTCGCGCGGTGCCGAGTGGGCTCGTCCAGGCTGGTGCCACCGGACGCAGCTCGCTCGCCGTGCGCGCCGCAGCCGCAGAGCTCAGCGCGCTCAGGGGGGAGTTTGTCGGCAGGAGATTCCATCTCGCAGAGCTCCTCGAACAGAAGAAAAGGGCCGCCTTCGCCTCTACGGCGCGCGGCGCGCTCGACGACGGGTTGTCGGCCATCTTTGGGGTGTATTGCGTCCATAAGGTGAGCCCCCCTCGCGCCCAGTTGGACACAACGTAGTGGGGCACGGGACCTCTAGGGCACGCCCACTGAAGCATTGGCCAAGGAAGAATCAAGCACTGACCACACACGCACACTCACCACCAATCGACCAGTGAGCTCATCTGCGACGTCCGCCCGTCCACCCCACACAGATGCTCTTGGCGGTCGCCTCGCTCCTCCGCCGGCGAGCCCAATCAAGTGCCCCCGGCTTTGACCCGGTGCTCTTCCGCCTGCTCGGCTTTGCCGACTCGGTCCTCTTTGACGTTGACGAGCACTTCTGGAGCAGTTCGCTCTCGTTGCTCTTGGTGGGGCTGATGATCTTCTCGTCGGTGAGCAGCCAAATACACAAACATACAAGCGTGGAGATTCTTCTGCACACCATCGCTCCGCCCTCGCCCGATCCCCCACCCCGACCCACCCGGATCCTACCCCGATCCTACTCCCGTCCCCACCCGCAGGTGCGAACGCTCCTCCGACAAACCATCTTCCTCGGCGTGCGCATCGAGACGCGTCGTAGCCGCACCAACAGCCGTGGCGGTGCCAGCGGTACCAGCTCGCCGGCCCGGCCATCTCCACCGCCGACGCCGCCGCTGCCGCCGCTGCCGCCGAGCTCGCCGCGGCGTGATCGACAGGCCAGGCAGAGCTTGCGCCACCAGCCCTCGCGCGGCGAGAATGCGGACGAGGCGGAATTGGGTGCCGACGTAGAGCCGGTAGGGCTGCCCGAGCCGACTCGGTGCGGTGCGGTGGAGGAGGGGGGGGGGCACCAGGAAGGTGCGGGTGCCGGTGAGCATGCTAGTGACCGTGCTAGTGACCGTGCTAGTGACCGTGCTAGTGACCGTGCTAGTGACCATGCTAGTGACCGTGCCAGTGACCGTGCCAGTGACAGTGCTAGCGGCCGCCCCAGCGGCCGTGCCAGTGCCAATGCTAGCGACCGTGCTAGCGACCGTGCTAGTGATCGTGCTAGTGACCGTGCTAGTGACCGTGCTAGTGACCGTGCCAGTGAAGGCAAGGGTACCGCCGAGGTCGAGCTCGTCGACATGCTCGGCTGCATCGCCGCCATGCTGATGGGCTTCTACTCCCTCTCGTCGCTGCTACTCGTGCGCTCGTCGCTGCCGGCAAAGTACAGGCAGGTCATCTCAGCCGCTGTGGGGGAGCTCGAGGTTGCATTCTATCACCACTGGTTCGACGCAATCTTCCTGAGCGCCGCGCTCTGCACCCTCACACTCCTCGCCGTGCGCGAGGGGCTCTGGAACAGCAGGCTCCGCCGCTCGCAAGTCGACCTGCTGCAAGGGGGGCAGTTGCAAAGGCATGCGGCTCTAGCCGCGAGCGAGCGCCAGCGTGCCCTTGGGCGCATGTCCGCGACGCCCACTGCCCGTGCCCACAGTGGAGGGCGCGCGGCTGCATACACAAGCCCCGCAAAGGCCTTTCCGATGCCCTCGGGTGGTTTCTCGAGCCCCCTACCCCCCACCGCGACCCCCCAATCCCACCAGCCTCCCCCACCCCCGGCCCCCTTCTCGAGCTCGGCGGTCAGCTCATCGGTCGATGGCGGAGCATCGGCGGGAGGGGCGGCGCTGCGGCGGCGACGGCGTGCCACGGAAGCGCCCGCATCTGCGACTGGTGGCGGCGGTGCCCGCACCGGCAATGGCACGGGTGGCACTGGCGCTGGTGGTATTGGCGCTGGTAGCGGCACGAGCGGCGGCAGCAGCGGTACTCGGCAATCGCCTGAGGTGGGGGGGGGGCTCTCGGGTGAGCTCGACGATGCGGGCGCCCTCGAAGAATGGGCCGAGGGGCTCGCTCACCAGGAGGCGTCGCAGAGAGCGACTGCAGAGATTGCGGCGGCGTCTGCAGCGGCCGCAAGAGGGCCAGAGGCATTGCTCGACTTCTTGGCACAGGTCGAGTGACTACAAATGAGTGAGTCAGGTATTCGAGTGAGTCACACGATAAGTACAGTTGTATCTAGTCACAAAGTCAGGGCTCCATCCTATGTCTATGTGACACTTCACTGATGTACAATACAAGTATCAGAAGCGGAAGTGGAGCGACGGCCAAGCTCCCCGGAATGGAACCGCAGAGGCCCCACCCCCAAAAGCCGCAAAATAGGGCTCCTACTCCTAGTCCTAGGGTCCAATGAATTATAATAATACAGTACATAATGTTTTGGTTATGACTTATTAGCGCCCGCCGAGATGCCTTACATCATGACAGGCGACGATGGTGGCATCATGGCAGGCGACGATGGTGGCGAGGGATCGGGCGTGTTGAAAGGGAGCTATGGGCTGGGTACCAGCTTACTGTTCTGGATCTGCTTCCACACCGCGACCATGCGCCTCCTCGTGCCGAGGCTGAGAGGTCGACTGGTGCGGGCGGCGCACTGGTCCGAGCGTATACAGTGTCGGTTCCTGTCTCATATGGGCCTGTCCAGATCCGAGATCACCGAGGAGATGAGAGCCGACATGTGCGTCTGTTTCGCCATCACGACGCTCTCGCTCTGCTTCAGCGCGTGTCTCATGCTCGCAGCGTCTGTGGTATCGGGATTGACGACGGCGATCGGGTGGACTGTGCTTGAAGAGCGCTGGTGCAAGGTGATGTTTAGCCTGTACAGCATGCAGCCTGTCGGTTGGTTCATCGTCATGTTCTTTGATGAGCTGCTACGAGTCTGCTTGACCGAACAGTGCCGCCGAAAGTACTTGACCATCTTCTGGCGCCCTCCGCAACGCTACTCGCTCGTCATGAACCTGGGTGTGTACCCGTATTGGCTGCTGAGTGTGCCCTATTTGGTTCGGGTGATGGTCGAGCGCGCCAATCCCAACATGGTGGCCATCGACCAACTCCTCTTGGGCTGGGCTTTCTATTTTGTCTCCGTCTCGACATCGCTCGCGACACCTGTGTCGTACGGCGGCAAACGCAAAGAAATGCTGATGCGGATTGGGCGGGTGTTCCTCGTCGTCGCACCCTTGGGATTTTTCTATTCGTGGCATACTCTGAACTTTCTCCGGGCACTCGACGCGCGCGGCCCGCCACGACCCAAGAACTTTCTCCTTGTGAGTATGCACATCGCTCTGATGAATGTGTTTGCCATCGTCGACTGTATACGCTTCGAGTTCCTCAATGGTGCGAGAGGCGCGAGGGAGCCGCTCGTCGATGACAAGGAAGGCTTGGGAACGGATTGCAGCATGCGGGGTGAACAATTAGAGGAGGGTCTCCAGCTAGAGCAGGGTCTCGAGCGTCCATACCTAGAAGATGGGGAGACGGAGACGCCGGCAGCCGACGGCGGACCCAAGCCCAAAGGCAAGATTGGCGCTAAGGCGGACGGGGAGGATGTGCCACTGCAGGAGACGCCTGGCCCGGCAGTGTCAGCGGCAGTCTCTTCTGGGGTTGCTTCCGGGGCTGCTTCCGGGGTAGATTCTGATGCGGACTCCAGTCAGGACGAGATGGAGGAGCGTGTGCATGAGATTTCATCCTTGCAAAAGGAGAAGATGGTTGACGAGTTTAGGGAAGAACTCAAGGAGCAGCGTGAGACACAGCGAGAAGAGCGCGCCCAGGCCCAGGAACGGGCAAAAGCAGCCAGCCGCGAAGCTCGGGCACAAACGCAAAAATCATCCAGCCGCGAATCTCGGGCACAATCGCATCTCCCCGCGAGTAGAGCCCTTGTGGACCATTACCAAGTGCTTGAGTTGGCGATGGACGCGAGTGCCAAGGACATCAAGCGTGCATACCACAGGCTCTCCAAGCGGTGGCATCCGGACAGGAACGATGCGCGTAAGGTGGAATACAATAACACGCAGTTCCTCACTGTCAAAAACGCGTACGATGTGCTTTCTTCGCCACACGAGCGCCGCTTGTACGACCTGGCGCTTGTCGACCGACTGTGATCGTATCATGCGATTAAATTGGGCTGGTAGCGTGAGCGTGATCGCAGTGAAACTGCAATGTGAATGTTTAATATGAAAGTTTGTGCAGATGTTTATGCTTGTAGTAATTAAATTATTGATTTTTTTTAAAAAAAATAATGTCATTGCTCTTAAACTAAAACTATGACTGTGCAATGATGCATCAGACGCAGAGAAATGTATGACCAAGTATATATTAGTATCAAGTATGTAGTTGTTATAAAAAGTACTGGAGTGAACCGAGGGTGAACACGACAGAAAAAAATATGTAACGCATACATAGGTTGAGGTTCCTATGACTTTGACTACCTACTACTACAGACACATCTGTACGACCAGTACAGTACTGTACCTATGATATAAAATGAACGGGGGACGGAACCTACCGACCAGGGACAAGGGGCGCAAACCAAACAAACCGAGGCGCGGGAAGCACCCTCACTTTAAGTAGACTGTACTTTTACTTATGTAAACGCGAAAAAAAATAATAAAATTCTCATTGCATTCCTTCCGTACCTCGTGAACGGATCCCCCCCGCCGCGGCCGATCCAATACGCCTTTTGTCACACTGCACCACGAAGCGGGCTGCTGCCCATGCCGCCCAACGTGACGGACGGAATTGTGACCAGTGATGCTGGCTCAGAGAGTGCCATCGGTACCTTCAATGACACGAATTCTGCCGCATGGAGCGCCGCCGAGGTGCTCTCGCATGCTGAGCGGGCGTTTAAGTATGCGTCCGCAGCAGGCTGGATCGGACCCATGCAGCAGGCGTTCGTAGCGGTCTCGTTTGGCGTGATGCTAACTGTGATCTTCATTCGCTGCGAAGAGCGCGCGCATCTCGGAAAACGCGCGCTGCAGGGGCAGCAGAGGATGCACGACAGCGAGAGAGATGCAGATGAGGAGGGCGAGCGGCTAACGTGCTGCCTTGCAGACTTTGATCAGCTGTGCTTTCGCACGTGCTGCAGGTGGTTCAGGTGCGTCGAATTTGACCATGAACCTTCTCGGGAGATGCAAACGAGCTGCACCCCGCCGCGCGCAACCCCCCCCCCCCCCCCCCC
>MDSY01048563.1_pt1 | contig 12310 bp, 13 predicted proteins | sample 811131 | NCBI WGS metagenome assembly MDSY01 (sample SAMN05326643, study PRJNA326480) | marine metagenome | isolation source: seawater | place: Atlantic Ocean: South West | collected 2010
GTACTGCTATTAACAAAAATAATTTCACTGGAGTTCAATTTCACCCTGAAAAAAGCGGAAGCAAAGGGGAGGTAGTGCTTAAAAATTTTATAAATAATTTGTGATGAGAATAATTCCAGCCATAGATATTATTGAAGGAAAATGTGTAAGGTTGTCACAAGGAGATTATAATAAAAAAACTATTTATAGCTCTAATCCATTTGATATGGCTCAGCGATTTGAAGATCATGGTATAGATTTTCTTCATTTAGTTGATTTAGACGGAGCTAAATCTAGTAAGATTATAAATTATAAGATTCTTGAGCAAATTGCTTTAAAAACAGCTTTAAATGTTGATTTTGGTGGTGGTTTAAAATCAATAGAGGATGTTAAAGTAGCATTTGAGTCTGGAGCATCGCGGGTAACTCTAGGAAGCATAGCTGTCTCGAATCCTAAAATTTTTATTGATCTATTTGAAAAATATGGAGCTGATAAGATAATTTTGGGTGCTGATTTCTTAAATAATAAAATAAAAACAAACGGATGGTTAAATGATTCAGGAAATGATCTTATGAATTTCTTAGAATATCACATCTCTAAAGGAATAAAATATGTTATTCCAACAGATATATCAAAAGACGGAATGTTAAAAGGACCATCTACAGAAATATATAAAGATATTTTGAAATCGTTTAAAGATGTGTGCTTGATTGCATCTGGTGGAATTTCAAGTATTAAAGACTTAGAGGATCTGAAAGAAACGGGTTGTGAGGGAGCTATTCTTGGAAAAGCTATTTATGAAAACAAGATTAAATTAAAAAGTTTAATGAATTTTATAGAAAAAGAATGTTAGCTAAAAGAATAATACCGTGTCTTGATATAAAAGATTCTAGAACTGTAAAGGGTGTTAATTTTGTAGATCTTATTGATGCAGGAGATCCGGTAGATCTTGCTAGATATTACTCTAAAAATGGAGCGGACGAACTAATTTTTTTAGATATAACCGCTACAAAGGAAGATAGAAGAACATTTGCCAATCTTGTTGATGAAATTGCACAGAATATTAATATTCCTTTTACTGTTGGTGGCGGAATTAAAACAGTAGAGGATGTAGATATTCTTCTTAAAAGTGGAGCTGACAAGGTTTCAATAAATAGTTATGCTGTTAAAAACCCTGATTTTATTAATGAATTAGCAACAAATTTCGGAATTCAGTGCATTGTATTGGCAATAGACGCTAAATATGTTGATAATGATTGGTTTGTGTATCTGGTCGGAGGCAGGGTTAAAACAGACATCAGGTTGTTTGACTGGGCTAAAGAAGTACAAGAGAGGGGAGCGGGTGAAATTCTGTTTACATCTATGGATCATGACGGTACTAAAAACGGATTTGCTTGCCATACACTTGAAAAGTTATCACAAGTGGTGAATATTCCTATTATAGCTTCTGGAGGAGCAGGAAAGATTCAGCATTTCTGTGATGTCTTTAAGTCAGGAAATATTGATGCCGCACTTGCTGCAAGTGTCTTTCATTTTAATGAAATAGGATTAAATGAACTTAAAATAGAGTTAAATAATAATAATATACCAATACGATTATGAATTTAGATTTTAGTAAAAACAATAACGGTTTAGTTCCTGCTATTATTCAAGATGATATTACCCTTAAAATATTGATGCTAGGGTATTTGAATAAAGAATCTTTAAGTTTAACTTTAAGCACTAATATAGTTCATTTTTACAGTAGAACTAAGCAACGAATTTGGAAAAAAGGCGAAGAAAGTGGAAACGAATTACATGTTGTTTCTTTAAAAGAAGATTGTGATAATGATACTATTTTAATAAAAGTGAATCCAGTTGGTCCAGTATGTCATAAAGGAGATGATACTTGTTTTAAAGAAATTAACAAATCAGAAAATTTTATTGATGTTCTTGAGGGAGTAATTGAAAACAGGAAAAATAATCATGATGGATCTAGCTACGTTTCAAATCTTTTTAAGAAAGGAACAAATAAGATTGCTCAAAAGGTTGGGGAGGAAGCAGTAGAGATGGTTATTGAAGCTAAAGATAACAATGGAAAATTATTTTTAAATGAGTCAGCTGATCTTTTGTTTCATTATTTAATTCTTCTTCAAAAAAAAGGTTATAAAATGAAAAATGTAATTGATATTTTAAAATCGAGATCTAAATAATTTAATTAAAATTATTTTTCATCTTAACCTTTATTTCGTTTAAACATAAATTATTTATACTTCCCATAAGAGTGTGCTCTATATTTTTTTCAGGAACGTAATTACCTTTTTTTATAGATTCAGATATTTTCACATATGCATCTCTAAAGGATAAACCACTATTTACTAATTTGTTAAGATTCTCTACAGAAAAGGCATACTCATATTTTTTATCATCTAAAATATTCTCTCTAATCTTAATTTTTGTAATTGAATAGTTGGTTAATTCAATACATCTTTTTATTTCAATAATACCTTCTATTATTCTTTCTTTTAAAAGTTGCATATCTCTGTGGTAGCCACTAGTAAGGTTTGTAGTAATAAGATTTAATTCTTGTGTTATAGATTGAATTGCGTTACATTTTCCTCTTATTAATTCAAAAACATCAGGATTTTTTTTGTGAGGCATAATACTAGACCCTGTTGTTAATTCATCTGGAAAAGAAATGAAATTTAATTCTTGAGTCATGTAAAAACACACATCTGATGAAAATTTTGATAATGTATTTGCTATTTGCGAAATCGCTATTGCTACAGACTTTTCAATTTTCCCTCTGTTCATTTGTGCAGCAACTACATTGTATTTTAAAGATTCAAACCCTAATTGTTTTGTTGTATAATCTCTATCAATTTTAAATGAACTTCCATAGCCAGCTGCGCTTCCTAAAGGGTTTTGATTATTAATTTTATATGCAGTATTTAAATACAAAACATCATCTATTAAACATTCAGCATATGAAGAAAACCAAAGACCAAATGAAGACGGCATAGCTACTTGTAGGTGAGTGTAGCCGGGTAATAGATGATTTTTATTCTTATCAGCTAAATCAATTAATGTCTCAAATAACTCTTTAATACTTTCTTTAATTTCTTTTATTTCATCTTTTAAATAAAGTTGAGTTGCAACAAGTACCTGATCATTTCTAGATCTTCCTGTGTGAATTTTCTTTCCAATATCACCTAATTTTTTTGTCAATATAAATTCAATTTTTGAATGAATATCTTCAAACTCTTCTTCGATAACAAAATCATCTTTTAATATTTGAGTATTTAAGACATTTAATTCATCAACTATTAAATTCATTTCATAGTTTGAAATGATTTTTGATTTATTTAACATTTTTGCATGAACAATAGATGCCTTGATATCATATTCTGCTATGTATAAGTCATATATTCTGTCTTTGCCAACAGTAAATTTTTCAATTTTCTTATTTAGAAGGTCATTTTTATTCCAAAGTTTCATTATTGTAATTTTTTAAATTATTGTATTTAATAGTTTTATATAAATTGGAATGGCATTTTTAATTTCATTTATATAAATAAATTCATCAGCAGTATGAGACCTTTTAGAATCTCCTGGACCAATTTTTATTGAGGGAAAGGAAATTTTAGACTGATCTGATAGAGTAGGAGAACCATATTTTTTAATTTTAATACTATCTGCCCCTTTGACTATTGGATGCTTTAAATCAATTGATGATGAATTTAGATTTAATGATCTTGGTTTAATTTCACAAGGTGCTTCGTTTTTTAGTATTTCGTAAATTTCGTTATTACTATAATTATCATTAACCCTAACATCAAGAACTATGTTTAATTCTGAGGGAACTACATTATGTTGATTTCCTGCACTTATTTGAGTTATTGTCGCTTTTGTATCTCCAAGAAAATCAGATTGTCTACTAAAATTTAGGTTTTTTATCCAATTCAATACAGTTATTGATTTAAGTATTGGATTATTATTATTGGGATGAGCTGCATGACTTGCAGTTCCTTTTACATTTAAATCAAAGACTACAAGTCCTTTTTCAGCTACAGCCATTTTCATTAGTGTAGGTTCACCAATAATTCCAAAATTTATTTTTGGTAGAACTGGGACTATTGAACTTATTCCATTTTCTCCTGAGCATTCTTCTTCTGCAGAAGCAAGCAATATGAAGTTATATTTTAATTTTTTTTTGTTATATAAATAAGTAAATACTCCAATTAATGAAACTAATGCCCCACCTGCGTCATTACTTCCAAGACCAAATAATTTTCCGTTTTCAATTATACTTGAAAAAGGGTTTTTAGTATATCCTTTATTTGGTTTCACTGTGTCATGGTGTGAATTTAAAAGGATTGTGGGTTTTTTAATATCAAAAAATTCATTTTTTGAAAAGACATTATTTTTAATTCTCTCACATTTAATGTTATGATCTTTAAACCATTTTTCAATTCTATTAGCACTTTTATCCTCATTGAAAGAAAATGATTCAATAGATATTAAATCCTTAAGTAATTCAATTGATTCAGAAATTATTTTTTCCATTATTTAAGGGTTAATTTAGTACAGTCTTTTTCGTTTTTAATTATGTTATAGTCTCCAATTAAAATATTTTTAACTCCTTTTTTAAGAGCGTTAAAACAATTTTCGATTTTTGGAATCATTCCATTGGTTATTATATTTTGATTTATTAAATTTTCATAATCATTTAAATTTATAGAACTAATAATTGTAGAGGGGTCATCTTGTTTGGTTAACACACCTACTTTATCAAAGCAAAATTTTAATGTAACTTCAAAGTTTGATGATAATTCTATTGCAAATTTTGATGCTATTGTATCGGCATTTGTATTTAGTAATTGACCATTTCCATCGTGAGAGACCGAGCAAATAACAGGATGAATATTTGATTTTATTAAATTGTTTATAAAATTGACATTAATTTGAGTTATATCACCAACAAGACCAAAATCAATATCCTTTATTTCTCTTTTTTTTGATTTAATTAAATTACAATCTGCACCAGAAAGACCTATTGAATTACAATTTAATTTTTGAAGCTGCGCTATAATTTTTTTATTTATTAATCCGGCATAAGTCATAATCGCTACGTCTAAAGTTTTTTCGTCTGTAATTCTTCTTCCATTTATAAATTTCGTAGGAATTCCTAATCGAATCATATAATTTGATGCAATTATTCCTCCCCCATGAATTAATAATTTTTTTTCTTCGATTTTTGAAAAATTATTTAAGAACGCTTTAAAAATCTTATCGTCGTTCAGAATTGCTCCACCAACTTTAATTATAATTAATTTATCTTTCATTTAATATTATTTTCTTTAGGATGGTTTGAGTAGCATATGTTCTGTTATTAGCTTGATTAATAACTAAAGAATATCTAGAATCTAATACGGCATCTTCAACTACTACATTTCTTCTAACTGGAAGACAATGCATGAACTTGGCACTGTTAGATATTTCCATTTTTCTTTTACTAATCATCCATTTATTATCATTAATCAAAACTTTACCATAGTTATTGTAACTCGACCAGTTTTTAGCATATATAAAATCTGCATTTTTGAAAGCCTCTTCTTGATCATGTGTTACATTTATTCCCTTAGTTATTTTTGGATTTAAATCATACCCAATTGGGTTGGTGATAACAAGGTTATAGTTACTCATTTTAGCCATATTAATAAATGAATTAGCTACCGCATGAGGGAGTGGTTTAGTGTGTGGTGCCCATGAAATTACTATTTTAGGATTAGATTTATTTTTATGTTCTTCTATAGTAATAGCATCTGCTAATGCTTGAAGCGGATGACTACAAGAGCTTTCTAAATTTATAATTGGAACTGACCCATATTTTTTAAATGAATTTATTATTTTTTCTTTCTCATCATCATTTTTATTTTTTAACTCGGCAAAGGCTCTAATTCCAATGATATCACAATATTGAGAAATTACTTGAGCAGCCTCCTTAATGTGTTCAGCTGAGTTTTTTGACATGATTGTTTTTTCTTCGAATTCAATTTGCCACCCTTCATTATTAAAATTCATAACTATTGTTTCCAAACCAAGCATTTTAGCTGCTTTTAAGGTACTCAGCCTTGTTCTAAGACTAGAATTAAAAAAAATCAGACCCAATGTCTTATTGACTCCTATTTCCTTTAGAGAATAAGGATTTTTTTTAATATTTAAAGCATCCTTCACTAGAGAAGGATAGTTAATTATATTATTAATATTTATAAAATTTTTCATTCCAATTCAATTGTTAATGCATTAAACAACATGTCAATATGTTGTTCACTAATATTTAAAGGAGGTAAGATTCTTAGTAATTTCTTATTAGCACTTCCTCCCGTAAAAATATTATGTTTAAAGATCAGATTTTTTCTAAGTTCCTTTACATCGAAATCGAATTCTAAACCTAACATTAAACCTCGACCTTTTATTTTTTTTATTGATTTTATTGTAGATAATTTATTTTTAAAATATTCCCCCAAGGTTTTACTATTTTTTAATAAATTCTCTTCTTTTATAGTTTTCAGGACTGATAAAACTGCTGAACATGCCAAATGATTTCCTCCAAATGTAGTTCCAAGCATTCCGTATTTTGCTTTTATTTTTTTATTTATTAAAACTCCACCAACTGGAAATCCATTCCCCATCCCTTTTGCTATTGGAATAATATCAGGTTTTATATTATGTTTTTGAAACGCAAAAAAATCTCCTGTTCTTCCAAATCCTGATTGAACTTCATCAGCAATTAAACAAATGTCATATTTATCACAAGTTGCTCTTAAAAACTTTACAAATCCAGTATCAGGCTCATCAAGTCCGCCAACACCTTGAATTGATTCAAATATTATAGCGCTAACATTACTTTTGGAAACTTCTTTTATTAAGGACTCTTTATCATTAAATTTCAAAAAGGTAACATCAATTTTAGTATTTAATTTAGTTTTTATATTTTGATTATCTGTTGCGCTTAAAGCAGCATTACTTCTCCCGTGAAAAGAATTTTTAAATGCAATTATTCTTGATTTGTTGTTATGAAATGAAGCGATTTGAAGAGCATTTTCATTTGCTTCTGCCCCGGAGCTGCACATAAATAATTCATAATTTTCGCAATTTGATTGATCGATTAGTTTTTTGGCAACTTGTTCTTGCAGTTCATTAATAATATAATTTGAATAGAAGCCAATTTTATTTAACTGATTTGATAAGCTTCTTACATAATTTGGATGACTATGCCCAATTGAAATTACAGCATGTCCACCATATAAGTCCAGAAATTGATTTCCTTTTTTATCAAAAACATAACACCCTTTAGCATAAGAGGGTGTCACTTCATATAATGGATATACTTTAAATAAACTCATTTTTTATAGTTTTAATATGTTATTAGTTTTTTGATAAGGAGATACTAATCCACTTATTATTGCGGAATTAAGTCCCTGGTTCTCCATTTTGATAAGTCCTTTAATTTTACATTCACTTGGTGTTGTGATCTTGTCAATTTTTTCTTGGGGATGTGATTTTTTTTTGTTTGTTAAATAAAGGCTAGTAAACGTGTCGTTAGCAAGAAGACCTTTAGATATACTAGTTACAAAATTGTATGATTCTATGATTGAAATTTTCATTTTTTTAAAATATTGAGCTTTTTAATTTTAGTCCTGTTTCTTCTTCAATGTCAAACATTAAATTCATGTTTTGTATGGCTTGTCCCGACGCGCCTTTAATAAGATTATCTATTATTGAGGTTACCATTATTAGGTTTTTATTTTGATATAAATGGATTAAACATTTATTTGTGTTAATCACTTGTTTTAAATAAATCTCATTTTTTGAAATAAATGTAAACGGATCATTTTTGTAATATTCTTTATATAGTATTTCCAAATCTGATAATTTTAAAGAGCTTTTAAAATAACTTGTACAAAAAATTCCTCTTGTGAAATTTCCTCTAAGTGGAACAAAATTGATTTTACTTTTTTTATTACTTAAATTGTTAAACGAATAATTTATTTCATTTAAGTGTTGATGAGTAAAAGGTTTATACCATGATATATTGTTGTTTCTCAAGCTAAAGTGTGAGGTCGGACTTGGTTTTACACCAGCTCCAGTGCTTCCAGTTATCGCACTCGTATGAATTTCACCATCAATTAAATCTTTTTCAATTAAAGGTATTAGACCAAGTTGAATAGCAGTTGCAAAACATCCAGGATTAGCAATATTTTTTGAATTTATAATTTTTTCTTTTTGAAGTTCAGGTAAGCCATAAGTAAAATCCCTACTTAGTATAGAATTTGAAAATGATGTTTCGAGTCTAAAATCTTGACTTAAATCAATAATTTTTAGTTCTTTTTTTAATTTATTTTTCTCCAAAAAATCAATTGAGTTACCATGTCCTAAGCATAAAAATAAAACATCGATATTTTCATCAATTGAATTCGAGAATTTCATTTCAATTTCTCCTTCCAAATCTTTATGAATGTCTGAAATATACTTTCCATCATACATATTACTATTAGCAAAAATCAATTCGCAATTAGGATGGTTGATAATTAACCTTACCAATTCACCACCAGTATAGCCTGAGGAACCAACGATTCCTACTTTAATTTTACTTTGATTTATTAACATGATGGTAAATTTTATTTTGATTAGACATTATTTTAATGAAACCTTTAGCGTCTTGTGCTGTCCATTTCTTGTTTAATTCACCATAAGATCCAAATTCATTATTCATTAAATCATTTTTTGATTTAATTCCATTTAGTTCAAATCTGTATGGAGAGAGAGTTAAATAAACTTCGCCATTGACATTCTTCTGGCTACTTTCTAAAAAAGCTTCAATATCTCTCATAACTGGATCTAAAAAATGACCCTCATGTAGATGCATGCCAAAAAAATTAGATAATTGTTCTTTTTGATATTGTTGCCATTTGGTTAAGGTGTGTTTTTCTAGTAAGTGATGAGCTTTTAAAATTACAATTGGCCCACCTGCTTCAAAACCCACTCTTCCTTTTATTCCAATAATTGTATCACCAACGTGAATATCTCTTCCGATACAATAATTATCACATTTTTCAGAAATTAATTCTATTGTAGTAACGGGATTATACTTTTTTCCATTAAATCCAGATATTTCTCCATTTTTAAATGTTATAGTCAATTCCTCTGATTGATTAGTTTTTAGCTGACTTGGATAGGCTTTGTCTGGCAATTTTTTGTTTGATGTTAGAGTTTCATCTCCACCAACACTAGTTCCCCACAAACCTTTATTTATTGAGTATTTTGCTTTTTCCCATTCAATATTTACTCCATTATCTTGTAAAAATTTTGTCTCATCGCTCCTTGTCAAGTTATTGTCCCTTACAGGGCTAATAATTTTCATTTCAGGTGCAATAATTTGAAATAGCATATCAAACCTAACTTGATCATTTCCTGCACCTGTACTCCCATGAGCGATATGAGTGGCATTATTTTTTTTAGCATAATTAATTATTTCAATAGCTTGAACTGTTCTTTCAGCACTGACCGATAGGGGGTAGGTATTGTTTCTAAGTACATTACCATAAATCAAGTATTTGATGATGTTATTGTAATAAAACTCAACAGCATCAATTAATTTAAATTCAAAAGCACCTAGTTCAATTGCTTTTTCTTTAATTGATTTGATTTGAGTCTTTGTAAATCCTCCAGTATTGATACATACTGCGTGAACTTCGTTTTTTTCTTGAGATAGTTTTTTTAAACAATATGAGGTGTCTAATCCTCCACTATATGCTAATACTATTTTTTTCATATTTAATTTTTATTTGGGTCATAAAGCATTCCTGTACATAAGCACATTTCTCTTTTAGTTCTATTAAGTACATCATAATTCTTACAAGTAGAACATCCTTTCCAAAAAGCCTCGTCATTAGTCAGTTCAGAAAAGGTAACAGGCTTATATCCTAATTCATAATTTATTTTCATAACTGGAAGTCCTGTTGTTATTCCAAATATTTTAGCATTTGGATATTTATTTTTTGAGTGATTGAATGTTAATGTTTTTATTTTTCTTGCCAGTCCTTTTCCTCTATATTTTGGAGAAACTATTAATCCTGAATGAGCAACATATTTTCCATGCCCCCATATTTCTATGTAACAAAACCCAGCAAACTCATTATTTTCGATTGCGATTATCGCGTTGTTATTTTCAATTTTATTTTTAATATAATCAGGATTTCTCAAAGCAATTCCAGTCCCTCTTACCTTTGCAGAAGAGAGTATAGTTTTAGATATTATATTACTATAATTAATATGCTTCAATGAAGCAATTTGTATTTCCAAGATGTTGTAAAAAAAGTTAGTTAAGATTGAATTGAAATGAAACTGGACTCACCTAGTTTCTTAAATAGAAAAATACCCGAATGGGCGGATGCGAAGTGTACTACGCAGAATTTTAGTTACAAAAAGTGATTTATTTATCAAATTCACATTACAAAGATTATAAAAAAAAACATTAAATCAAACTATTGATAAATAATTGTGGAGCATTACAAACAATTAGTGGTTTTTGTTTAGTTGTATTTATAAATTTTTACTTATAAAATCTGCATTTTCTTTTGTAACAATTTCAATTGGGGATAGGTATTCTATTTTAGGATTAATATTATTTAACAAAAAATCTTGCATATGAATTATTGAGTCATATCCTTGGTTAAAAGATTTTTGTGAAATTAAAAAAGTTATTTTACTATTATTTAAGTATTTTAAATTGAGAGGGGTTGTATCGTACCCAATAATTTTTAATTTATTTTTATTTATTAAACTTGAAATTAATCCGACTTTTCCAGAGGGAACAAATACGCCTTTAATTTTAGGGTTGGATTTAATAATAGCATTTATTTTTTTAGAAATTTTATGTATTGATTTTAATGATTCAACTGTGATGCTAACAGACGTAGTTTCTATTTTTTCTTTTAAAAAATATTCATCAAAACCCTTTGACCTGTTAAGTATAGCTTCATTATTAAATTCAGCTGCAATCTTAACAGTCAAAAAATTTGGTTTGTCACCTACACAAGTATGTAAAAGTTTTCCAGCTAAGTATCCACTTTTATAAGAGTCTTCTCCAACATAGGAAAGATTATTATAGCCATTTAGCTTAATATTTAAGAGGAAATATGGGATTTTTGCTGCTTCAATTTTTTTTAAAATACCTTTAGTTGCTTCTTTAAATGCAGGAACTAAAATAATTCCATCTGGCTTTTCATTTAAAAGTTTATCAAATGATTTTAAGTAAGTATCAACTTCTGTTTGTGAGAATCTGTAATTAATTACACTAAACCCAAACATTTTAATTTTAGAACTAGCTTTTTTTACACCCAAAGCAGGTGATTCCCAAAATACATCCTCACTGTCAGGAATTAGAGTAACAATTTTATACTCTTTTATTTTTGCTAATACGCTAGCTACTATATTTCTTTTGAAATCGTATTTTTTTATTAAATCATTTATAATTTTTTCCCTATGTTTAGAAACCCTTCCTCGCCCATGAATAACCCTGTCAACGGTTCCTGTAGAAACTCTAGCAAGTGCAGCAATATCTTTAATTGTCATTGTTCAAATTATGTTATAAAAATAGTAATTATTATTTCAGTTCAAATTAATATGTTTACAAACACACTTTAAATTATAGTTAATCAAATCATACTAATATGAGATGTTGAATAAGAAAATATTATAATTTAATATAAATTCTAATCATTAATTAAACCAGGAAAAAATTGATTTATAAAAAAAAGTATATTAATTATTTCATAAAAATTATTTTAAAATCTAACCTTTATTTTAATTTATGAGAGTGAAAATTTCAGACGGAATGAATGCGAGTTACTCTCTTGTGTATCGTTTTAAAAGACATTAAGGTTTAATATGAACATACTTATACAAACACCTCCCTTCTAAAGAAAGCCAATGTTATTTGAGTAGGGTAGTACCAATTAATAATTACTATTGAGATTTTTTGGTTTTTTGTAATAACTTAGTAAAAGTTAATGAGAAAAAAAATAATTTTAGGTTCACTTCTTACTGGGTTAATTCTTTTGGGAATCTTTCTTTATAATTTGGGGCAGAGACCAGATAGAGAATATCCATCGTTTACACTTCATCCTGAAAAAAAAGCCGCTACAGTTCATGACAGTATTCCATTACAGGATGTTGTCCTAGCAGGTAATAACTGGGACGGAGTAATTACCATTTTTGACCCAAATACTTTTAAAATCATAAAAAAAGTAAGTGCCATGCCCGATCGAGAAGAAAGATTTGAAGA
>MDSY01027608.1_pt1 | contig 12309 bp, 11 predicted proteins | sample 811131 | NCBI WGS metagenome assembly MDSY01 (sample SAMN05326643, study PRJNA326480) | marine metagenome | isolation source: seawater | place: Atlantic Ocean: South West | collected 2010
CAAGATAAACAGGAGCAAGACCAACAGGAGCGAGACCAACAGGAGCAAGACCAACAGGAGCAAGACCAACAGGAGCAAGACCAACAGGAGCAAGATCAGCAGGAGCAAGAACAACAGGAGCAAGAACAACAGGAGCAAGAACAACAGGAGCAAGAGCAGCAGGAGCAAGAGCAGCAGGAGCAAGAGCAGCAGGAGCAAGAACAGCAGGAGCAGCAGGAGCAAGAACAACTTTCTGAAGAAGAAAAATCACAAGATCTCAAGCAAGCTGAAAGTATTTTAGATGCTTTAAAGCAAGAAGAACAAATTATGCAAAAAAAACAAATCGCAAGATCAAAATCAAAAAAACTAGCTAAAGACTGGTAATGACTCTTTTCAAAAATTTAATATTATTATTATCTGTTAGTTTTGCAAATGCTCAAACGAGTGTAACTGCATCAGTTGACATAAATAGAATATCTCAAAGTGAAACAGTTGGTTTTAAAATTTTAACAGTAAATGTTGATGGGACTCCAAGTGTCGATATGTCTCCTATCCAAAAACATTTTAGTATTGTTAGCGGTCCAGCTCAACAAACAAATATTCAATGGGTAAATGGATCAATGACAAGTTCTCGCAGTTTAAGTTGGACTTTATTACCTAAGCGTTATGGAAAACTAAATATACCTTCACTTAAAGTTATAATCGGAAAACAAATTTTCAACACAAAGCCAATTGGTATTTCAGTTGCTCGAAGTGCTGGAAGAGCTGATTTAGCAAATTTATTTATTGAAGTTAAGCCAGATAAAGATCAAATATATGCTGGCGAACAGTTAACTGTTACATATCGATTATTTACTAGGTTAAATTTATCCATTGAAGACATTGAATATCCAAAAAGTGTTGGTTTTTGGAATGAAGACTTACGTGTAAGTCAAAACGTTCGATTTAGAGATACGCAAATAAATGGTGTTGCTTATAAAGTTGCAACTTTATATAAATCAGCAATGTTTCCTACTCAAACAGGAAAACTAACAATAGCACCAATGACTGCTATTTGCAATGTTGAAAAACCTTCAAAAAGACGTTCTAGCGGAGTATTTGATGATCCATTTTTTAGCTCAATGTTTAGAGAATCGCAAAGAAAATTTATTCAATCTGATTCATTAAATATAGATGTTTTGCCTTACCCAAATAATCCTCCAAGTGATTTTACTGGTGCCGTTGGTCAGTTTGATGTAGAGGCATGGATTGATTCACAGAATTTAAAGATTAATGAAGCAATAACTTTTCATCTAAAGATTTTTGGCTCCGGAAATATTAATCAATTCAATATAAATCCAATAAATTTTCCTCAAAATGTTGAAGTTTTTCCTCCAACCTCTACGTTTATTCGTGATGAATTTAGAGATTTACTAACAGGTGAGCAGAAATTTGAATATATTTTGATTCCAAGGATGAGTGGAAAATTTCGGATTAATTCAATTAATCTTACTTATTTTGACCCAGATATTGATCAATTTATTACTAAACGTTCTAAGCCAATAGATATTGTAGTAAAACCCGGTAATCAATTAGAAAGTATTTCAACTAAATTTGGCAAGGAGGATATAGCAATTCTTGGAGAGGATATTAGATATATAAGAACGCAACCATCTAAGTGGTATAAGCGTGGTAATCAAGCTATTCCAATATGGGTTTTAAATATTTATCTATTAAGTTTTGGATTATTTGTCTTCCCTTTTGCTTTTAATATTATTAAGGAAAAACAATTAAGTACTTTTGGAGATCGTCAAGCAAAAAATGCTCTTCGATTAGCAGTAAAAGATTTAGGTAAAAATGTAGAAGATCCATATTCACACACTACATTGATTATCAACAAATATTTTAAATCTAAATTATTTCTTTCATCAATTAATCTAGACGGAATAATTATTGAAAAAAAACTTGATGGTAAAATTGATAATAAATTAATCACTGAGCTTATTGCATTAATTAAATTATGTGATTCAGGAAGATATGGGCCTGATTCAATTCAAAAAATGGATTCACTGCAAGCTAATACGATAAATTTGTTAAAACGTATTGATAAAGAATTAATATGAAAATTTTAAAATATCTAATTTTAATTAATTCTATTTTATTTTCCCAATCACCTGATTCTTTATTTCATTTAGCAAATGGCTATTATGTGAATGAAGAATTTGAGGACGCAATAATTAAATATGAACAGCTTGCGCAAATCTATGAGAATGAAGACCTATATCTTAATCTGGGAAATAGTTATTTTAAAATTGGACAATTAGGTAATGCAATATGGGCTTACGAAAAAGGTTATTTATTGTCTCCTCGAGATAATGATATCAATTATAATTTGAAGTTCGTTCGAAATCAGATTAGAGATAGGATTATAGCGCCAGATGATTTTTTTATTATCGCTCTTTATAGATCTATTATAAATAAATTTACACTTATAGATTTAATAATGATATTTGGTTTAATGCTTCTAATATTAAGTTTTTTATTTGTTTTACATTGGAACAAAAAATTGTCTGACAAACTTTATTCTATTTTAAATACTACTTTATTAATAGTTTTAGTTATAACTAGTGGAATACTACTCGACAAATATTGGGATGTTTCTGATCAAGAGTATGGTGTAGTTACATCAATCTCATTAGATGTTAGATCATCTCCTATTTCAAGAGGAGAAAATATAGTTTTTGTTATTCATGAGGGTACTAAATTTGATATAATTAATGAGCAGGGAGGATGGTACGAGATATCATTATTAGATGGTAAAAAAGGTTGGGTTTTTTCAAATGATGTGAGATCAATATGAAATTCATTTTAATAATTCTTTCGGTATCTATTTCATTTTCTCAGCAAAAAAAAATAAAATTTGACGCAAATAAATTAAATGATCCAAAACCTAATTGGCCTAAAATTTCAAGTCCTTTTAGTTCTGATGTATTAAACTATAACCAAACTATTGATCAAGATTCAATAATAATAGAAGGTTATAGAGTTCAGGTTTTAGCAACGCGTGAAAGATTTAAAGCAGAAAAATTACAAAGTGATCTAGAAGAGTTATTTGAATATAAGATTTACGTGATTTTTGAGGCACCTAATTATAAGGTAAGAATAGGGGATTTTATAGATCGTCAAAAAGCAGAGAAATTTAGAAAAAAATTATCCGGTAATGGGTATTCTTCTGCTTGGATTATTCGCACTAAAATTGATTCAATAAATAATTAAAAATAATATTCTCTATTATCTATAATATCAGCATTTTTCTTTAGTTCACTCATCCAATTTCTGTAAACTGTATTCTCTTTCATTAATTTAAGGTTAGAGGAAATCATATCCTTTTGTGAAAGCCAAGCAGTTGAATCAAAATTACTAATTTCATTTATGATAATTAAACTATATCCACGAAATGTTTTTACTGGACCAACCAATTGATTTTTTTTGGCATATATTAGTGAACCAATCAGTTCTTCTGATTTGCCTAGTGAAATAAATGATTCAGTCAATTTTTTCTTATCGGATGGAATATATTCTATATTACTATTGTCATCTTTTAAGTTTTGAAATGTTTTCCCACTTAAAAATTGGGTTTTTAAATTATTTGCTAATGTATTCATTATCTTATCTTTATAATCATTTTCTAATGATGAAGATATTTGTGTGCGAACATCTTCAAACGGAGTAGTGCCAGCTAAAGTAATAGAGTCTAGTCGAAATACAGCAAAATAATCATCTGTTTCTATTGGCTCTGATATGTCATTTATCTTAGAATTAAATCCCCATCTAATTGCTGATCTGGATGGACCTAATCCAGCTATAAAAAAATCAGTTTTACTTAAATAATTAGCTGCTTCTTTTTTTACGCTATGACTATCTATAGCAGATGTAAAATCATAGTCTTGTGCATCATAGCTAAATAAAGTAGCTTTTCTTCGAAGATTTGTTCGTGATTTTTGCCCAAGTTCAATTTTTAATAGAATATGATTAGCCTTTGCTTGAGCGTTATTTTTATTTTTATTTTTTATACTATCAACTTTGATAATATGGTATCCGAAATTTGTAAGTACTGGGCCTACAACAGAACCAGGATTTGCATTAAATACTGCATTCTCAAATGCTCCTACCATTTGACCTTTACCGAACCATCCTAAATCACCCCCACGTCCTGAATCAGGCGTAACTTGATTGCTTGGATCTTGAGTATGAATATTGGCTAATTTTTCAAAATTATCTCCATTACTATATGACATAAGTATTTCTAATGCTTCTGCTTTGACTCTTTGCGTATCTTGAAGAGAGGCACGTTTTGGCCACTTAATAAATGATAGATGCCTTCTTTCTGTTCTCTTAAAATCATCCAATCGAGATTTATAACTTTTTATAAGTTCTTCTTCGCTGAGTTTAACAGTTGAATCTTTAATTGATGAATTTGTTACATGCAAAGCAGAAATAGTATATTCTGTGTTACGTTTTGTAAACTCTTCTTTTACATCATTTTCAGAAATAATAGCTGACTGATTTATATATTTTTGCAACTTAAATCTCGGTAAATAAAAATCTCTCATCCATGCTTCAATAGGATTCCAATCCATTAAACCTGGTGTACTTAATGCTCTTCGATAGGTTTCTTCATCAAATTCATTATTTTCTGTAGTAAATAATCGTTTTATATCTAATGGAGGATTATTTTCAAGGTGATGAAGAACTTCATCATCTGTAATAAAGATATCTAAATCTTTTATCGCTTGTTCTGTTAACTTTTCTTCAACAAAAGCATTCCATACTTCAAGTCTTATGTTGGATAATTGTTGATCTGAAATTTCCATACCAGAGCTTCTTAATGATTCTAGTCGCATAGAAACAGCTTGATTAAATTGATCTGGTGTTATCTTTGAACCATTTACAGAGCCAATTGCCTCAGCAGGATTAACTCGGCCAAGAAGCTGATCAATTATATTTGCTCCTCCCACTAGTCCACCTACTGTCATGCTAAGGAGAAACAGTATTAGTAGACTCCATAGTACAACGTGCATACGATTTCTTAATATTGACATTAAAGCCATTAAAATTTTCCTTTAATTACAATTGTTGTATTTAAACAAAGGTTGCGAATTTATGTTTTAGTAGGCTCAAAAGGCAATTAACTTGAAAAATTATATTTTTTTTTATTACACAAAAAATTATTAATCTACATACAATAATAATAATAATTTATTCTATTGATCAATATTCATCCTAAAATAAAGAATCATCCGCTTATAAATAGCGGACCTATGTCATCTCTATATAAAGAAGTTGCGAAATGCACTAAGTGTGAAAGATTAGTAGATTTTAGAGAGCAAATAGCATTTGATAAGCGAAAACAGTTTAAAGATTGGATCTATTGGGGTAAGCCCATAGCTGGATATGGAGATATAAATGCTAAGTTACTTATAGTAGGCTTGGCACCAGCTGCTCATGGAGGAAATAGAACAGGAAGAGTTTTTACTGGTGATAAATCAGCAGACTTTTTAATGGACTGTCTTCACAGAGAAGGAATAGCAAATCAATCAACTTCTAATTCATTGAATGATGGACTTAAATTAAAAAATGCATTTATGACTCCTGTTTTGAAATGTGTACCTCCAGGTGACAAGCCTACTGCATTAGAACTAAAGAATTGCTCGAATTTTTTTCAAAGAGAGATGAAGCAATTAAAAAATATAAGTGTGATTCTTGCATTAGGAAAAATTGGGTTTGATGGATGTCTTAAATACTTTCGTAATGATTTTGACCTTAAATTAAAAGACTATCCTTTTGGTCATGATCTTAAATATATGTTACCAAATGGTAAAACTTTGTGGGGGTGCTATCATCCAAGTCCGCGAAATGTTAATACTAAAAGATTAGATAAAAAAATGATGAGCACCTTATTAAGAAAGGTTATAAAAGTTTTAAAAAAATGATCTGCAAAAATATAATTATATCAATTTTCATTTTTGTATCTCTTAAGGCTGAAAATAAGCGATTATCTTTTGAGGACGTTCAGGGAAAATCACCTTTTAAATATTCATCAATAAATTTTATTAATTGGGTTCCAAATGAGAATACGTATATATCTAGACATGGGGGTAAACTCGTTAAGATTGATATTTTTTCAGGAGATACATCCTTATTTTTATCTAAAGATGATTTTCTGATAAATAAAAAAAATATTTTTATTGGGAAAAGTCTTACTCAAGTAGCAGAATGGGGTGAAAAATTTCTCCCATCCAAATTTTGGTTTGATAAATCAGGAGAAAAAATTCTATTTACTTCTAATATAGAAAAAATATGGAGGAGATCATTTTATGCTTCATATTTTGTTATGGATTTAAGTACAAAGCAGATTCATTCAATTTCAAAGAATAATAAAAAATTACGAAATGGAAAATTTTCACCTGATGGAGAAAAAGTTGCTTATGTTCGTGAGGACAATAATATTTACATTTATGATTTGAAAAAATATAAGGAAAAACAAATTACGTTTAATGGTTCTGAAACAATATTAAATGGTTTGCATGGCTGGGTTTATGAAGAGGAATTTGGTTCATTTGATGCATATCGTTGGTCGCCTGATAGTAAGTTTATTGCGTATTGGGAAGAGAATCAATCAAAGGTACCCCTTTTTACATTATTTGACGAATTACCATTATATCCTAAAACTCAAAAAATATTTTATCCTAAAGCAGGTGAAGATAATCCTGTGAAAAATATTTTTGTTGTTGAAGTGAAAAAGAGAAGTCGTAAGAAAATGAATATTGGAATAAATAAAGATTCATACTATCCATGGATGGAGTGGACTAATGAAAACAATATAGTTGTTATGCGAATGAACCGCTTACAAAATTTTTGGGAATTTTTAAATATATCAAGATTTAATGGGAAATCTATATCAAGCTTGTCTGAATCTGATCCCAATGGTTGGGTAGAGCTACATAGAAATTATCATTTCCTTGATAATGGTAATATTATTTGGTTATCAGAAAAATCAGGTTGGCATCATCTCTACATTCATAATTCTGAAGGAAAGTTAGTAAAACAACTTACTAGTGGAAAATGGGAGGTAAAAAACATAAGTCATATTGATAAAAAAAATAGGAAAATATATTTTATCTCAAATAAAGAATCGGTTTTTGAAAATAGATTTTATTCAATAAACTTTGATGGAAGTGGTTTAAAGCTATTAACTAAAGAAGCCGGATCTCATTCAGTTAGAGTTTTTCCTGAGGGTAATGGATTTATTGATTCTTTCTCAAGCTTAAATCATCCGCAAAAACATATTCTTAAAGATATGAATGGAAAAATATTGAAAGTTATATCTGAGACTGATAAAACCCAATTTCAAATGTATGATTGGTCATATCCAAAAATAATTCAATTTAGTTCAGCAGATAAAACAACTATTCTTGATGGTATCATAACTTATCCTCCTGACTATGAAAATAATAAAAGATATCCTATTATAGTTTATGGATATGGAATGCCTGGTACTCAAATAGTAAATAATAGATGGGGTAGCACTTGGAATCAATATTTAGCTCAGCAAGGTTATATTGTTTTCTCGATGGACGCTAGAGGAATGAGTGGTCGTGGAGAAGCATTTAAAAATTTAAGCTATGGTGATATGGCTAAATATTTAGCAAAAGATACAGCTGCAGGAGTAAAACATTTAGTAGATAAAGGCATTGCGGATCCTGATCGAATCGGAGCATGGGGATGGTCAGGAGGAGGTTATTTTACAGGTTTAATGTTAACAAAAAACGCTCATTTGTTTGATGTGGGTGTCTCGGTTGCACCAGTAATGGATTTTAGATTGTATGATTCTATTTATACTGAGAGATCTATGGGATTACCTCAGTTTAATAAAGCTGGATACGATTCAACATCTGTATTATCGTATGTAAACCGTTTCAAAGGAAAATTATTAGTAATTCACGGGACTGGTGATGACAATGTCCATTCACAAAATATGACATGGCTTGTCGAAGCATTTATAAAACATAATAAACAATTGGATACTTTCTATTATCCAAATCGACCTCATAGTATGTCTGGTGGAAATGCACGTAAAAACTTGTATCAGAAAATGATAAATTACTTCAATGATAATTTGAAAGAGCGTGCTGTGATTGAACAAAATAATTAACTCTTTTAATTTTCAACTTTGCTATCAACTAATAAAGCAATGAAAAATCTTTGGATAACTATATTTCTAATTTCTTGTTCAGAAAATGATAATAGTTTCTCTTTAGAAACAATTGATCACGATGGAACAGCAAGAAAATACATTCTTCATATACCTGAAAAGTATGATAATGACATAGCAATTCCTTTAATGCTTAATTTTCATGGAGGTGGTGGTACTGCAAGTGGACATGTATATACATCAGATATGCGTTCTTTAGCAGATGAAGAAAATTTTATTTTGGTGTATCCTCAAGGACTTTATAATGTATGGAATATTTCTTTGAGTTCTGACAACTCAAGTAAAAACACCACGGATGATTTTGGATTTATTAATGCAATGTTAAATAAAATTATTTCAGAGTATAGTGTTGATACAACTAGAATATATGCTACTGGTTTTTCTAATGGCGCAGGTATGGCTCATGCATTAGCATGTGTGATGAATGATAAGATAGCCGCTATTGTATCAATGGGAGGCTTGTTATATAAACATACATCTGAAAATACTATTCCATCACCTAAAGGTATCATGACTATTCATGGAACATTAGATGAAGATAGACCTTACGACGGTATAGAGAATTATTATTTATCAATTAATGAAATACATGAATTTTGGATAAATATAAATAAAACAAATACTACACCATTAGTAAGTGATTTTGAGAGTGAGGGTCAAGCAGTAGGATATTATTCCTATAATAATGGTACTAATAATACTTCGATTGAACATTATAAGGTATATGGAGCAGGTCATTATTGGCTTGAATTCATTCATAATGGTGTTAATACCAATCAATTAATTTGGAATTTTGTATCTAAATATGATCTTAACGGGTTAATAAATTAGTTTTTCATTATAAACAATAAAATATTCAAAACATAAGCAAAGGAGTGAATATTATGAATATTAAATTATTATTAAGGATCTATGCTGGATTAATGGCTATTATGCTTTTAGGAGGTGTTTTTGCCCCAGAAGCAATGATGGAGGGTTTTGGCATGAGTTATACTAAAGAAGTAGTGCCAATTTTACATTTTGCTCTAATGGGTCAAGCTTTATTTGCATTTGTAACTTTTTGTTTAACAAACTGGTTGGAAGCTGATCTGCAAAAGGTCGCAACTACATATACTGGAATAGCTCTTGTTCCTGTTTTAATAAATACATATCATGCGATTTCTGGTTTAGTTCCATTGGTCGGTGCATTCTACGTTGAAAATGCTATATGGGTTACTTTTGCAGTGTTGTTTTTTGTATATGGTAAAAAATAAATATAGCTTAAATAGACAGGTGCATAAAGTTTGTACCTGTCTATTTTTATTAATTTTTATTAAAAATTTTGGCTGTAACGGATATAAGGAGAATGAATTAAATACAATTCTTGAAGAATCTTTACTATTTCAATTAGGTCAAAATTCACTTTATTCCAATCATGGCTTCTGGTACGATTTACAATCAAAGGACACACCTTATTCAATAAATAATCGTATGCCTTCGATAACGCTTGAGTCAATAAATGATCGAGATATTTTTTGGAAAAAAATAAAAAATCGTTTAGAGGCTATAAACTCAGACCGTTTATCGCAAGGACAAAAAATTAACTATCGTATTTTCAATCGGATTGTAAATGAAAAAATAAATGAAATAAAATTTAAAAGTTTTCTAATGCCGATTAATACTGATTCTGGTTTTCATACGGGATTAATTCGTATACAAAGAGCTATGCCATTTCATACAATTAATGATTATAAAAATTATATTAATCGTTTAAATGATTTTCCTCGATATTTTGATGAGCAGATTACACTTATGAAGGAAGGACTTCGCCAAGGTATAACCATTCCACATGCGATACTAAATGATTATGAATTAACAATTTCTGCCCATATTGTATCAGACCCTGAGATGAGTTTATTTTTTACCCCTTTTAATAAAATTCCAAAAAATATATCGAAAAATGATAGAGAAAAACTTCTTCAAGATGGCCGTCAAGTTATTTTAAATAGTGTAGTAAAAGCTTATAAAGATTTTTTCGATTTTTTTATTTCTGATTATCGCAAAGGAGCTCGTAAAACACTAGGGGCAGCTGAAATGCCTAATGGTTCAGAATATTATCAATTTAAAGTAAAACAGTATACAACTCTTGATTATACTCCAGAAGAAGTGCACCAAATTGGTCTAAATGAAGTGAGTAGGATAAGAAGTGAGATGAATGCAATTATAAATGAGGTCGGATTTAAAGGCAGCTTTTCTGATTTCTTAAATTTTTTGAGAAAAGATAAGCGTTTTTATGTAAAATCAGCTGATGCGCTAATTAAAGAAGCTACTTTCATTGCAAAAAATATGGAAGGTAAACTACCTTCATTGTTTAAAAAATTACCGCGGATGACATATAGCGTTTTGCCTGTTCCTGATGCAATTGCACCTAAGTATACTGCAGGGAGATATGTTGGGCCAGCTCCAGGTAGCAATGCCTCTGGCCGTTATCTCGTCAATACCTATAATTTAAGTTCCAGGCCTTTATATAATTTGGAAGCCTTAACTTTTCATGAAGCTGTACCGGGACATCATTTGCAAATTTCAATTTCTGATGAAATGGAGAATGTACCTTACTTTAGAAAAGGGTTATATATAGGAGCTTATTCAGAGGGTTGGAGTCTATATAGTGAATGGCTTGGATTAGAAGCAGGTTTTTATAAAGATCCTTATAGCAACTTTGGAAGACTAACATATGAAATGTGGCGTGCTTGTCGTTTAGTAATTGATACCGGTATTCATGCCTTTGGCTGGAGTCGTGAGCAATCTATAGATTATCTCGTCTCAAATACAGCTTTACCTTTGCATGAGTGTATTACGGAAATAGATCGTTACATATCTTGGCCCGGACAAGCATTAGGTTATAAAATTGGTGAATTAAAAATTAAAGAATTACGTCAATTTGCAAAAAATCAATTAGAAGATAATTTTGATATTCGCGATTTTCATGATGTTGTTCTTTGGAATGGATCTGTTCCACTTGATGTATTAGAGGATTTAATACATGAATGGGTTAAATCGCAAAAGCCTTAACTAATAAAATGTCTAGGGATCAAATAAAAGATAAATAATTATAGGAGTGATTAATGGCTAACAATAAAAAGATAAAAAATACTAATAAAGAATATCCTGATAGAACATTATCCGATGAACAAATTAAAAAAATGAGTTCAGATGATATGATTCTTACAACTTACCAATGTCAATATGTTGATAAGGAGAATAGTGAAAAGGTTGCTCATCAGCTATTAAGAATCCTTTTGCGAATTGTAAACCACAATTCTATAGAAATGAATCAATTATGGTATAAAGTGGAATTAGGTAATTTAGAGCAACTTCGCTTGAATGAAATTATTTCAGAAGAAGAATGGGAAAGCGAGCAAAAAAGACTTATTGAGGTTTGGAAACCATCTAAAAATTTCAAAGATAATTAAATAAAGGATTAATAATGTTTAATTGGTTTAAAGAAATTGACAAACAATATCCCTATTTACTCATTATATTTTTAATTCTTCTAGGAGGTGGCTTATTATTTGTGCGCATTATGAATTACATAAGCTGGCCTAATCTATTTGGTGTTTTTGTAATTGGTGAAGGTTTATATTTATTTTATAAAAGATATTTAAAAAATAATTAAAACCTTTCTTAGCTATCTAATCTGAACTAAGAGGTCCCTCTTTATTTAAAGCACTAATTATATTTAGTCCAAACGCAACTGCTGGTCCTACCCCAAAAGTGAAAAGTAATGTTCCTAATCCAATAGTTCCTCCAAGAATCCATCCTAATAAAACTACAGTTATTTCAATTAATGATCGGACCCATGCGATCGGGTAGCCTGAAGCTTTTTGTATACCTGTCATTAACCCATCTCTTGGCCCAGGTCCTAGGTTAGCTATTAAATATATTCCGCTTCCTATGCCAACGATTATTACTCCCGATAAGGCAATAAGAAAATTAATTAAAAATAAATTTGATGTAAGATTAAATATATTTGTTGATAAATCTAAAACTGTTGCGATAATAAGAATATTCATTATTGTTCCTATTCCAGGTTTTTC
>MDSY01035962.1_pt1 | contig 12308 bp, 14 predicted proteins | sample 811131 | NCBI WGS metagenome assembly MDSY01 (sample SAMN05326643, study PRJNA326480) | marine metagenome | isolation source: seawater | place: Atlantic Ocean: South West | collected 2010
CTGTTGAGTGTGGCGATCTCCCATGATTTCTTAAATCTATCAAATGAACCTTGCAATATTTTGCAAATTGTTTCCCCAAAGTATTCCAATTATCACTCATACCAAAAAGTCCATGAATAACAATTAAATCCTGGCCTTTATCTCCATGTATTTTTGAATAAAGCTTCATCTATAAAAGCCGTTTATACATTTGTATTGTATTTTCTAATCCTAAATAAATTGCATCACTAATAAGTGCGTGCCCAATAGAAACTTCTGCCAAATCTGGAATATGCTTTGCAAAATATTCCAAATTCTCTAAGCTCAAATCATGTCCAGCATTTATCCCTATTCCTAATTCCGTTGCTTTATTGGCGGCGTCTATATATGATGCGATTGCTTCCTTTTTGTTCTCAATATATTTTGTTGCGTATTCTTCTGTGTATAGTTCAATTCTATCTGTTCCGCACAATTTTGCCCCTTCAATCATTTCTATTTTAGGATCTACAAAAATGGAAGTTCTAATTCCATATTCATCAAACTCTGCAATTATTTCTCTCAAATAATCCTGAAATTTTATAGTATCCCAACCTGCACATGAAGTTATAACATTAGGCCCATCGGGCACCAAAGTAACCTGTTCGGGCTTTACAGCAATTACCATTTTAATGAAATCAACTGATGGGTAACCCTCTATATTATACTCTGTAGTAATTATTGGTTTTATATCATAAACATCTTTTTTTGTAATGTGCCTTTCATCTGGCCTTGGATGAATAGTAATTCCATCGGCACCAAATTTTTGGCAATTTATTGCCGCTTCTAACACTGAAGGGGATGCTCCACTTCTAGCATTACGAATAGTTGCTATCTTATTTATATTTACACTTAGCTTTGTCATAGGCCACAAAAGTAAAAAATAGTATGTTTGCTGCATGCAAGCAAGCGAATTAATTTCATCTTCCCTAACAACTCTACATCCTGATGATGATGGAGATAGAGCTTTATCACTTATGAACGAGCTAAGGATAAATCATTTGGCAGTTGTAAGGAACTCTTTTTATCTAGGAATTTTATCAGAAAAAGAGATATTAAGTTGGAATAAAACAAATGAATTTATTGACGAACATCTTGCTGAACTCACCGCTCCATCAGTAATTGACTCACAACACTTATATGATATTATACAAACCGTAGAGCTCAATAGTCTTAGTATAATTCCTGTTTTAGATGAGAAAAAACATTACTTAGGAGCCATTACAAATCGTAAATTACTGTATACCATTGCAAAAAGTACTAGCGTACAAAGCATTGGAGGAATGATTGTTTTGCAAATGAAAGACAATGATTACAGCATGAGTGAAATTGCTAGAATTATTGAATCGAATAATACAAAAATTCTAAGTTCTTATATCACTTCAATTCCAAATGCACAAATGATGGAACTTACTTTAAAGTTAAACAAAGTAGAAATTACTTCAATTGTGAAGGATTTTGAACGACATGAATATAAGGTGACTGCATCATATAAAGAAAAAGAGGCTGATAGTGATTTTTCAGAAAGATACGAATCATTAATGCGATTTTTAAATCCATAAAATGAAAAAAATAATATTTTTTTTTCTATTTACAACTCAATTAGCACAAGCACAAATTACAGTTAGCTCTATTATTTTAACTGGGAATACTAAAACACAAAATGATATAATACTAAGAGAACTTTCTTTTAAAAAAGATTCTAGCTATACAAATTTAGTGTTGGATAAAAAAATTAAAGAAAGTAAAGAAAAGCTAGTTAACCTAAAGTTATTTAATTTTGTAGCAATTAATAAAGCTAAAAATAAGGACTCTTTTGAAATAACAATTGATCTCATTGAAAGATGGTACATATGGCCTTTCCCAATTTTCGAAATTTCAGAACGTAACTTTAATACTTGGTGGAAAGAATTTGCAGACAATAATTATTCAGATTTTTCTCGATTAAATTATGGTGTATCTTTCAATTGGGAGAATTTCAGAGGTAGAAACGAAATCCTTAAAATAAAGATACGAAAAGGTTTCAAAGAACATTATCTATTATCATATGAAGTCCCTTATTTTAACAAAAATAAAACCATAGGAATCAACACAAATTTACAGTTTTTTAGAAGAAAGAAAACACATTTATCAACAGAAAAAAATAAATTAAACTACTTCGAAAGTGATAAATATAACAGTATTGATTACGACTTAAATACTGAAATAATATATCGAAAAAATCTGCACCAGAAACACAAATTTAAATTTACATACCTAAATTCAAGAATTACCGATTCAATTGCCATACTTAACCCTAATTATTTAGGAAATAGTCTTTCTAACGCTAGTATTTATACTTTAAGATATATATTTGAATATGAAAATCGAGATTATAGTACTTATCCATTACATGGCTCAGCTGTTACTTTTTTAGCAGAAAAATACCTTTCCTCAGAAACTAATGCCAATTACTATGATTTTGCCGCTAAATTAGAAAAATATATTGAGCCCTTTACAAATATCTTCATTGGCTCTAGTTTTAAAGCTAAGTATAGCAGTGAATCGAAACAACCTTATTTTATACAAAAAGCACTGGGATATACTGACTATGTTAGAGGATATGAATACTATGTAATAGATGGACATAATTATTGGCTCTCAAAAACAGCTGCTAAATATGCGATTATTAAAAAAACCAATTTTGATATTCCCTATATAAAGATGAAGCAATTCAATAAATCTCATTATTCAATTTATTTGGGCGTATTTTCTGATTTAGGATATGTTATAAATAATCAAAATCAAGAACAAAATTCCATCAACAATTCTATTCTTTGGGGAAAAGGAATTGCGCTTGACTATGTAACTTATTATGATAAATTATTAAGAATTGAGTATTCAATAAACGCTTTAGGAGAAAAAGGAGTATTTTTACACTTCTCAAGTCCATTCTGATAAAAAAATAAATTATGACAATTGCAATTTTCGGAAGTCCTTATCCAGATCATTTTACCAAGTATATTCAGCACTTAATTAAAAAATTAGAAACCGAACATATTAACCTTGTTATTGAGGAAGGATTTAATATTTTTTTAGAAAATAACATTCGTTTTAACAAAAAAATTAGCACCTTTAATAGTTACGAGACACTTAAAAATAAAGCTGACTTTTTGTTAAGTATTGGTGGGGATGGAACACTCTTAAAGGCAGTTACATATGTTCGTGAATCAGAAATTCCAATCATGGGAATAAATACTGGAAGACTTGGCTTTATATCCAGTATATCGGCTGATCAAATTGATGATGCAATTACTGATATATTAAAAGGAAACTATAAAATAAATGAACGAACATTACTAGAGTTAATATCGGACAAAAAATTATTTAAAGAAAAGAATTTTGCTCTCAATGAGGTAGCTGTCTCTAAGAAAGATACTTCATCCATGATTCGTATTGATGCATATGTTGATGATGAGTTTTTAAATACCTATTGGGCTGATGGATTAGTCGTTTCAACTCCAACTGGCTCAACAGGCTATTCTTTAAGTTGCGGAGGACCAATCATTATGCCAGGAACAAATAATATCATTATCACTCCTAACGCACCTCATAATTTAAATGTTCGTCCGATTGTAATTGACGACAATAGTGTTGTAAAATTAAAAGTTGAGGATAGGGATAGACTAGCCCTAGTCTCTCTTGACTCAAGATCAAGAGCTTTTAATTCAGAAACAGAGTTAATTATTAAAAAGGCAGGCTTTAAGGTAAAACTAGTACAGCCTCAAAATAATTCTTTAATCAAAACTATCAGACATAAGCTTATGTGGGGGCTTGATAAAAGAAGTTGATAATACTTTCTTAAATCCACAGAATAAGTATATTTGCAAATTATTGACAAATAATGATTATGATAAAATTTATTTTACCTTTTAAACAGATGAAAAATCTTCTTATCCTAATTTCTTTTATTGGCCTAGCTACTAATGCAAATGCTCAATATAAAGAAAATACTGAACTTGGTTTTATAGGTGGAATTTCTTATTATACAGGCGACCTAAATACTACTCATTTCAATAATTCCTTACCCTTTGGTGGAGTGGTGATTAGAAAAAATATTGACAGAAGATTTTCTTACAAAGCTGAATTACTGTACCTCAACATAGCTGGAGACGACAGGAAGGATGCAACTGATACTATTGCAATTGATAGAGGCTTACATTTTAGAAGTTCAGTTTTTGAACTTTCTGGTCAAATTGAATTTAATTTCCTGCCTTTTGAATCTGGAAATGTTCTTCATAAATGGACTCCTTTCGTTTACACTGGATTATCTTTCTTTCATTTTAATCCACAGGCAGAAAACAAAGATGGTCTATGGGTAGATCTACAGGAATTAGGAACTGAGGGGCAGGGGTCTACTTCTTTTCCTGAAAGAACTAAATACCCTCTAGCGCAGCTAGCTATTCCTTTAGGTGGAGGATTAAAGATAGCTATAAACCCTTCATTCAATATTATTTTAGAATATGGCGTACGTAAAACCTTTACAGACTATCTAGATGATGTTAGCAAAACTTATCCACTAACAAATGGAGGTGATATAGCAGACATTTCTAATGCAACATATGAGATGTCAGATCCAACTAAAAATCATATTGCAGGTGACCAGAGAGGCGATCCTGACAAAAAAGATTGGTATTCATACGCTGGAATTACTTTATCTTTCAAATTAAACAATCAAGCCAAAGGTTGCGATTACTAAACTCTATTTTAGTAAAACTCAATGCAAGAAATAGATAAAAATAATTTACCACAACATATTGCTATTACCATGGATGGTAATGGGAGATGGGCTAAAAACAAAGGAAAGCTAAGGGTTTTTGGCCATAAAAACGGTGTAAAAGCAGTACGGGATACAGTTAAGGGGGCTGCTAAAATAGGAATTAAATTCCTTACCCTTTACGCCTTTTCGAGTGAGAATTGGAACAGACCAGAAAAAGAAGTTAATGCATTAATGACTCTTCTAGTATCTGCAATTAATAGAGAAACAAGCACCTTAATGGAGAATAATATTCGATTAAGAACAATTGGTGATATTAACAAATTACCATCAAAAGCACAAAAAGAATTACAAGCAGCTATTTTAAAAACAAAAGGAAACACTAGAATGACTTTGATATTAGCACTAAGCTATAGTGGGAGGAAAGAAATATTAAATGCAGTTCATAACATAATTAAAGATAGGAAAGAGCCTGAAGCTATAAGTGAAGCAGTATTCCAGCAATATCTCAGCACAAAAGGCGTTCCTGACCCTGAATTATTGATTAGAACTAGTGGAGAGTACAGGGTAAGTAATTTTCTTTTATGGCAAATTGCATATTCTGAACTTTATTTTACCGACACACTCTGGCCTGACTTTAGAATTAACGATTTACACAAAGCAATACTGAATTATCAAAATAGAGAAAGACGATTTGGAAAAACAACTGAACAATTAGAAAAATAAAATTTTGAAAAAATTTACACTCATTATAATTAGCTTTTTCACTCTAACATTGGGGGCTCAAACTGAAAAAAAATTAGATTATTCTAATCCTAAAACCTATGAAATAGGCGGGATTATGGTAATAGGTGCTGACAACTTAAATAATAGCACTTTAATTTCAATATCTGGCCTAACAGTAGGAGATAAAATTAAAATTCCTGGAGATAATTTTAGTATCGCAATTACTAAACTTTGGAAAGAGGGTTTATTTTCAGACGTAAATATTACCATTGACAAAATAAATGAGAATATAGTTTTTCTAAATATAAATTTAAAAGAAAATAGTCGTTTATCTAAGTTTAAATTCAAAGGGAAAGTCAGTAAATCAGATATTACTAGTCTAAAAGAGGATTTAAATTTAATGAGAGGGAAAATATTAACTCAAAATAGTATTAACAATAGTAAAAACATAATAAAAACCTATTACCTGAATAAGGGGTTCCTTAATGTTAGTGTTGTCTCTTTAGCTTCAATAGATACTACTGCAGTAAATTCTAAAAACTTGATTTTTATCATAAATAAAGGGAAGAAAGTTAAGATTAAAGAAATTAAGATAATTGGGAGAAAGAAAATTAAAAATACAAATAAAACATTCCTAAACAGAAAAGATACAGTTTATGCGATAAATGACAGAAAAGTAAAGAACAGCATGAAAGAAACAAAAGCCAAAAATTGGTGGCGTATTTTTAAGGTTTCAAAATTTATTGATGAAAATTATATTGATGATAAGCAGAAGCTAATTGCGAAATATAACGAAATAGGTTATAGAGACGCTCGAATAACAAGTGATACTAATTTTCTTAACAATGACAATACCTTAACAATTGAAATAAATATTGAAGAAGGGGTTCCTTACAAGTTTGGTGAAATCAAATTTGTTGGTAATACAGTTTATTCTTCTGAAGAACTAAGTAGACAATTAGGGATTAAAAAAGGAGCCATATTTGATCAATCTATTTTAGATGCTCGTTTATTTGGGAGTCCTGAAGGAAATGATATTAGCTCACTTTACCTTGATGATGGTTACTTGTTCTTTAATGCAACGCCAGTTGAAATTGCTGCAAACAATAAAAATATTGACCTTGAGATAAGAGTCTATGAAGGTAAGCAAGCTAGAGTAAACAAAGTCATGATTAAGGGTAATACAAAAACAAATGACCACGTAATTATGCGTGAAATCCGTACACGTCCAGGCGATTTATTTAAACGTTCAGATATTATGCGATCACAAAGAGAATTGTCTCAAATGGCATTCTTTGACCCAGAAGCATTTGATGTAAAAGTAGAGCCAGATCCATCAAGGAATCAGGTAGATATAACTTATGTATTGGCTGAGAAATCATCTTCTCAAATACAATTACAAGGTGGCTGGGGAGCAAATAGAATCGTTGGGTCATTAAACCTTGTATTTGATAATTTTTCAACACAAAACATCCTAAATGGGAAAAGTTGGTCTCCACTTCCTTCAGGAGATGGACAAAGACTTTCATTGAGCGCATCTTCAAACGGAGCATACTACCAAAACTACAACATCTCTTTTACTGAACCTTGGTTGGGAGGAAAAAAACCTAATGCCCTAACAGTTTCTGTTTACAGATCAGTATCTTCAAACGGACAAGAAGGAGACTATAGAGAAGCAATTGAAATATTGGGGTTGTCAGTTGGTCTTGGCAAAAGATTGAAGAATCCTGATGACTATTTTACAATTTATAATGGAATAAATTTCCAACAATACAAACTCATAAATTCTCAATCCTTTTTTACTTTTAAGGATGGATTTTCTAGTAATATAAATTACAACATCAGATTGGGAAGAAATTCTGTTGATCAATTAATTTTTCCAAGAAGAGGGTCGAACTTTTCATTAGGACTAAAAATAACCCCTCCTTATTCTATCTTTGATGGATTAGATGATTATAGCTTAATAAGTGATCAAGAAAAATACAAATATATTGAATATTACAAATGGAAATACAAATCATCATGGTATTCGGCATTTACTGATAAATTAGTTTTAGCAACAAAAATAGAAATGGGATTATTGGGAGCTTATAATAAAAATCTAGGAATAGCGCCATTTGAAAGATTTTATGTTGGAGGCGACGGACTAAGTGGAATGGGAATGGTTTACGATGGAAGGGAGCTTATTTCATTAAGAGGATATAGCAACAATTCTATTTCACCCCAAACAGGAGCTACTATATACAGTAAATATACAACAGAAATTAGGTATGCACTAAGCCTAAACCCAAGTTCAACTATGTACGCTTTAGGATTTTTAGAAGCTGGGAATGCTTGGGATAATTTTGATAATTTCAATCCTTTTAGTGTAAAAAGATCAGCAGGATTTGGAGTAAGGATTATGTTGCCAATGATCGGAATGATGGGACTTGACTATGGTTGGGGACTTGATGATATTATCGGAAGATCAGATGCAAATGGAGGGCAATTCCACTTCTCAATAGGTCAACAATTTTAATTATATTTGCACACTAAAATCTAGATTATGAAAAAGACACTTTTATTATTAGCAATAAGTTTTTTAACACTCAACTTACAAGCTCAAAAGTTTGCTTATGTTGATACTGACTATATTTTAAATAAAATTCCTGATTTTAAACAAGCGCAAGACAAACTAGATGGACTTTCAGCTGATTGGCAAAAGGAAATAGAAAATAAATATGCTGATGTTGAAACAATGTATCGCGCATATCAGCAGGAGCAAGTTTTGTTAACTGATGATATGAAAAAAAAGAGAGAAGAAGCCATTGTAAGAAAAGAAAATGAAGCTAAAAATTTACAAAAAAAATACTTTGGTACTGAAGGAAGTTTAAATATAAAAAGAAAAGAATTAATAAAGCCTATTCAGGATAAGATATATGATGCAATACAGAAGTTATCTGCTGATAATAAATATGCAATAGTTTTTGATAGTTCAAGCGATTTAATAATGCTTTACAAAAATAATAACTATGACAAAAGTGACAAGGTACTTGAATTAATGGGTTATTAAAAACATAAAAAAATAAAATAACTAATTAAAAAATAACTAAAAAAAATGAAAAAAATTACCCTTTTGGCACTTTTAAGTGTGCTTACTCTAAGTTCAATAGCACAAAATAAATTTGGATATATTGACTCTCAAGAACTTTTAACATTAATGCCTGAGCGCGTATCAGCTGCAGCTGAAGTAGAGAGTTTTGCAAAAAGTCTAGAAGCTCAGTTGAGTTCAATGACTGCTGAATATCAACAAGGAGTACAAGAGTACCAGGCGAATGAAGCAATTTATACTGATTTAGTTAAACAAGATAAAGTTGCTGAAATTACTGGATTAGAACAAAGAATTCAGGCATTCCAACAAAACGCACAGAAATCACTACAATCTAAAGAACAAGAAATGTTAGAGCCAATTTTAGCTAAAGCAAGAAAAGCAATTGAAGAAGTAGCAATAGAAGGCAGCTTCACATACATATTTGACAAAAGTATTGGATCTATACTTTATGCAAAGGATAGTGAAAATGTAATAAGCTTAGTAAAAAAGAAATTAGGACTTTAAACAACACTTTAAACCCATAATTTTTAAAAGCATCTTTATAAGATGCTTTTTATATATATTTATCTGATGAAAAAATCTCCTATTGGCATATTTGACTCTGGCATTGGTGGACTTACTATTGCTCATGCATTAAAGGAAAAATTACCTAATGAGAATATTATCTATTTTGGAGATACCGAGCATTTGCCCTACGGAGAGAAATCCAAAACTGCTATTCAAAATTTCAGTAAAAAGATTACACAATTTCTATTAGAAAAAAAATGTAAAACAATAATTATTGCTTGTAATAGTGCTTCATCAGTAGCTTATGAATCTGTGAAACAGATGGCTGGTAATACATCCGTATTTAATGTCATCCATCCTGTAGTTGAGAAAGTGATAAGACAATGTTCAGAATATAATATTGGAGTAATTGGCACAAAAACAACCATACAATCCAATATTTATGAAACTGAAATAAAAGCACTTTGTAGCACTACCAAAGTTTCATCTTTAGCTACTCCTCTTTTAGCACCTATGATTGAAGAAGGATTTATTAATGAAGATATTAGCCATACAATTATAGCAAACTATCTTTCTAATAAACAACTAGCTAATATTGATCACTTAATATTGGCATGTACTCATTATCCTTTAATTCATCAAGAAATAAAAGATTATTACAAAGGAAATGTAAATGTAATTGATTCTGCTAACATAGTTGCTGAACACATTGCCAAACAACTTAAAAAAGATAATTTACTAAATGATAGTAATCAAACTGAACATCATTTTTATGTTTCAAACTACACAGAATCCTTTGAAAAAAGTGCTAAATTCTTTTTTAAAGAACATTTAAAATTAAAAGAAGTTCAGTTATTATAATTAAAAAATACCTTTGAAATGTGAAAAAATCAATTCTTTTATTGATTTTTAAACCAAGAGGAATACATTACATAATTATTAGATATCCCCTTAATCAAAAGAGCGGTCTGTTCCTTATTTAATTCTTTTACCTTTTTAGCAGGAATACCTGCATAAATTGTTCCTGATTCAATATGAGTTCCTTCTAAAACTACGGCTCCTGCTGCAATAATTGAATTACTTTCAACAACTACTCTATCCATAACAATTGCCCCCATACCAACAAGTACATTGTCATGTATAGTACAACCATGAACCAAAGCATTATGCCCTACAGACACATTGTTTCCTAAAATGGTAGACGATTTTTGATAAGTGCAATGTATAACTGCACCATCTTGAATATTTACCTTATTACCTATTCTAATAGAGTTAACATCACCTCTTATCACAGTCGAAAACCATACGCTACAATCACTTCCCATTTTAACATCACCTAATACTGTTGCGTTTTCTGCCAAATATACATTGTCTCCAAAAATAGGAGTCTTACCTTTTACGCTTTTTATTAATGCCATACTATAGTTTGTTTGTATTTTTGCGCAAAAGTAAACATTATGAATTATAGTATCTATGCAGAAAGCACTCCAAATCCTGGAGTAATGAAATTTGTATCTAACCGTATGCTAGTAGATAAAAGCATTGAGCTAACTAAAGCTGAACAAGCTAAAGATATTTCTATAGCAAAAGCTTTATTTAACTTTCCTTTTGTTAAAAGTTTATACCTAAGTTCTAATTTTATATCAATTGCAAAAACTGAAAATGTAGAATGGGATATGATTGCAATGCAATTGCGTAATTTTATTACTGATTTTTTAAATGAAGAAGGATTAAAAAACTACACAGAAAATATTACTGAAGAAGAAATAATTAAAAAAGAAGTAAAATTAGAAGCAAATACAGAAAAAATTGAATTTACTGATAAAGAAAAAGCAATTATTGATTTGTTAAATGAATATATAAAACCAGCAGTTGAAGCAGATGGAGGGGCTATTACTTTTAATTCATATATAGGTGATGTAGTTACTGTAAACCTGAAGGGAGCGTGTAGTGGCTGCCCATCAGCAACTAGCACTTTAAAAGGTGGGATTGAAAGTTTACTAAATCAAAAAGTTGATCCTAATATTGTGGTAAGAGCTAATGAAGGCTAAAATTCTTTTTATCCTATTTTTTTATTTTCCCTTTAATGCAAAATCTCAAAATAGTAAAACTACATTTGGCTTACAATACAAACCAATAATTCCTGCTGCATATTTTAATGCTGCTGAACTGAGCAAGATTTCTGCTTCTTATATCTTTAACTTAGAGCCTAGATATAGCAACTCATTTGGGATGGTTATCCGACATCAAATAAACAAAACTTTCTCTGTAGAATCCGGATTAAATTATACCAAAAGGAATTTTAAACTTTCAATAACTAATAGCACCATTAACTTATCTGATTTCACTGCTTTTGGAATGCGATCGTATGAATTTCCTATACAGTTGCTAACTTATGTTCGTGCATCAGAAAATTGGCACCTAAATATTGCTTTTGGGGTTTCGCACAATGTATTAGCATCCGATATTTTCTCTTATGGTGAAAAGAAAAATAATTTTTTCTTTCAAAATACATACAGAAAAAGCGGAGGATATAGTGCTCTATTAGCTAATATTGGTATGGAATATAGAACAATGAGTAAAGGGTACTATTATTTTGGAACCAGCCTTCATAGACCCTGGAAAGAAATTGCTAGAATTTACCCTCAATATGATGACAAAATAAATATATTTAACATGTATCAAGAATTCTATTTCGAAATGCTTGGCAATTTTGTTACTATAGATTTCAGGTACTTTTTTACAGAGTAAAAAAGAAGTAAATACTTCCCTTTTAAAATAAATATAGCCTTTCTATTAAATGTGTAAATTGTCTTTTTTAGTTATTAGTTCTGATTCTGACTCAACATTATCTTCATCAGGAACGCAACAGTCAACCGGACAAACAGCGGCACATTGAGGTTCTTCATGAAAACCTATACATTCTGTACATTTATCTGTTACTATGTAAAAAAAATCATCTGATCCAGCTTCATTTTCTGCATCATCTTGTACACTAGTCCCATCTGACATTTTCCACGTTTCTTCAGGAGAATAGATTGCATTATTTGGACATTCTGGCTCACAAGCCTCACAATTAATACAGTCATCTGTTATTCTAATTGCCATGTTATTATTATCTTAATTATTTGATTGCAAAAATATAGCTTTTTTTGATAGGAATAACATAGCCCATTAATTTATACTTATTCTAAATGAGAGATAAAATAATCA
>MDSY01059669.1_pt1 | contig 12302 bp, 7 predicted proteins | sample 811131 | NCBI WGS metagenome assembly MDSY01 (sample SAMN05326643, study PRJNA326480) | marine metagenome | isolation source: seawater | place: Atlantic Ocean: South West | collected 2010
ACCTGAACCCTCAAAGAGCTCAAACATGCGGTCGGAATTTAGCCCACCAAAAATAAAGGTGATACCATCATTTCCATAGTCAATGACTTTTTGGACGCCCGAAGAAATGCTCAAAAGCGCCGATTTACCAGCTGGGAAATAAAGCACAAGAGCGCCGAAAAAAAGTTGAATCGCAAAAGCTCCTGCTACCGTTCGCAAACGAATGGAGGTTCGATGATGGGAAGCCAAAACAGCAATTCCAATCAGAACGAACATTCCCACTACACTGATCAATATCGACATGTGGCCCAAGCTACAACGGCAATGACCACTTTTGTCATTTCATGAATAACGCGTTGAAATCTTCAATTAGAAGGAGCCCACTTTGAGCGCGTTGTTTGCTGCCATTGAATCCCTAGTGCAATACTGGTTCCGGTCCAGTTTTTTGGACCAATGGACGAGACACTTAAATCATCAGAATTAAAACCAGCGCATTGAACAGTTAACAAAGCCTTCGTTGAGGCATTCATTGAATATCCCAGCCTTGATCGCAACTCCCAACTCCACCAAGAGTTTGAATGAAAGCCGCTCAACTCATTGCTGCGTAAACGATCAAACGACTGATGCCCGCATTCCCCCTGAGCACGCCACTGCCACTTAGTATGTTTCATTTCAAGCCACATCTGGCTCGTGTGCGTAACATGATCGTAGTGTCGAATGCCTTGGTCTTGAACAAATTCACTGGAAAGACTTGCTCCCCATTGCCATCCTCCGATTTCTGGGGCTGTATAGCCTGCTTTCGCTTTCCAAAGCAACCAAAGTCGAGGAGACAGAAGATCATTGGATGAAAAGACCAATGCAGACCTAGGATCCCGAGATTTAACCACCAACCCACCAACGCCTTCACCATTCAACCAATTCACGAACCCCAATTGATCATACTTGACTTGTCCCCAGAGAAGTCCTGCTGATTCGCTTCGTTTTTGGTTCACGAGTGGCAGTTTGTGAATGCCGCGAACCCGTTTAAAAAGACTTCTACGAAAAGTCGCTTCAACCTGAAACTCATTTCGATCATAGCCCCACAATTGCTGATAGTTGCAAGACCGTCGTGCAATGCTAATGTGCCCAGATTTCTCCTCCAGCGCCCAGCGTATTCCAACCTGTCCCGTGCGAGACGTGCGATCCAGGAGGATCCATTGAGTGCGAAACCGCCAGTGCCTTTCAAAGTCCGATACTTTATCCACTTCTGCACGCAACCAAGCGTTCATCCACGGATTTAATGTGCGCGTTAATTCCACATCTGCAGAAAAGTCACTCCTATCCAAATCCAAGCCAATCGCCTCAATTTTCCGAGCATCTGTTCTCCACACGAGTTTCTGCTGATTGATCAACTTTGAACCTTGGTATGCGCCATCCAAGAGCATGACCGGCGCACCCAACGACGCATCAAAACGTGTTGGATTCGTTTCCCAACCGCTTCGGGCAGCAAATAAAACCTCATGCTCAGATTGCCCCACAATCTCCTCTACTCCGATTGCAGAGCAGCAGATAACAGTAAGCAAAAGATGCCGGATCTGTTGTTTGGTAGGTAAAAAAAGAGTCAACGGTTGCATAAAAGAGCGCTTATCTCTTTCATTTACGAGAATTGTTGGCCAAGGTTTCGTCCTTGCCGCCCCGCCAATTCAGGTTCTCGGCAGCTGGAAGGTCAGCGGCAGAAATTGACTGACATTCGAAGAAACGATTACCTCACCCGTTCCTGGCTGCATCAAAAATCGAATGGGTGCGCTATTCCTGATTTCGGACTCCAGCATCACTTGACGGCATCCGCCACAAGGCGAAAAATCGTGCACCTCCATCTCACGGTCCGTGACGACAGCTGCAGATTCAATTCTTTGCTTTGGATACTGAGATCCTGCGGCAAAAAAAGCCGTTCGCTCCGCGCACATGCCACTTGGATAAGCCATGTTTTCCTGATTGGAACCGATGACGATCTCACCAGATTCTAATCGCACAGCAGCACCCACTCGAAAATCCGAATAAGGCGCATAGGCATTCAATGCCGCTTCATGAGCACGTTCCAGAAGTTCTTGATCCTCCTCTGATAATTCTTTCGCATCCCAGGCTTCAACAATGAATTCTCGCTTCAGTTGCTTCATAGGGACAATTTAAGCAAATTCACTCAGCGCAGGTTCATTACATTGCAAGCATGCAAACCAAAGATGAAATTGTATCAAACTGGCTCCCTCGATACACCGGAATGGAGTTAGACCAATTCGGTTCTTATGTATTACTAACGAATTTCTCCAATTATCTCGAAAAGTTTGCTGCCTGGCATTCTATCGAAATAGTTGGAAAAAGAAAAGCCATGCCCTGCGCAACTACTGGAGATATAACCATGATCAATTTCGGAATGGGAAGTGCCAACGCAGCGACCGTGATGGATTTACTCTCAGCCATCAACCCCAAGGCAGTGCTCTTTTTGGGCAAGTGCGGCGCCTTGAAAGAAAAAAACAAAATTGGCGATCTTATCCTACCACTGGCAGGCATTCGTGGCGAGGGAACATCCAATGATTATTTCCCGCCGGAGGTTCCAGCACTCCCAAGTTTTGCTCTCCAACGAGCCATTTCCTCTACGGTTAGAGATTACAAGCGAGATTACTATACCGGTTCTGTTTACACCACCAATCGCAGGGTATGGGAACACGACGATGTCTTCAAATCCTATCTGCGCGAAACACGCGCGCAAGCGATAGACATGGAAACGGCTACGCTATTTTCTGTTGGCTTCGCCAATCGACTGTCTGTCGGGGCTCTGCTGCTCGTCAGCGATGAGCCAATGACTCCTTCAGGAGTTAAAACAGACAGCAGTGATGCGAAGGTAACAGCAGACTTTGTAGATGAACACATCCGAATTGGCGTAGACTCCATCAAGGAACTCCAAGAAGAAGGACGTTCGATCAAACATCTGAAGTGGCGATGAAAATAATTGGGGGAACGAGCATTTTGCTCTTATGTCTATGCCCCTATTTGCAACATCTCTTCGTCGCCTAAAAATTCTTGCGAATCCACATATCGAATCACAATCGATTGACCATGGTTTGCATCCAACTTGACCCACTTCGAGGATAGCTTTGAAACCCCCTCTTCTCTGATCGACTCTTCTTTTACTGCACCCCAATCACAGAGTTTGTGCCAGATTTTACTGGCATCATGCACCTCCGCATCCGAATGTGAAGTGCGATCGCGCCACTCCACTACAGAAGCATCAATGTCATCAAAAGGCAACTGACTCAATAATTCCACAATAGGTCCTTCCACACGGATGTACAAACCCGAATCCGGGAGGCGCAAGATCAAATCTTGATTTTCAAATTCCGCGTCAGAAAAAGGGTTCCAAAAATGTGCCATTCTATTGTTTAGAATGCATTACGAGATTCTAAAGGAATTCGTTACAAAACAATTGGATTAACTTCGGCTACTCAGTCTTGTCATCATGCCCTTGCAACTCAACTGCTTCGAAAGTTACCGTGCTGCACAAAAAGAAAGCACACAAAACCCGGCTCAATTCTGGTCGGAAATCGCTGTTCATTTTGACTGGCAACGTCCATTTACGGATGTGCTTTCGGGTCGGATGGACGATGGGTCTATTCGATGGTTCTCTGATGGTCAAATCAATATCACAACCAATGCCCTTGATCGGCATCTGAAAACAAGTGGGCATCAAATTGCATTGCAATGGGAACCCAATGACCCCGCTGCGGAAGGGCAATCGTTTACATATACTCAATTGCATCGAGCCGTATCTAGGTTTGGTAATTCTATGCGTTCTATGGGCGTTCAAAAAGGTGACCGTGTGATTCTGTACATGCCCATGGTTCCGGAGTTGGCCATCGCTGTTTTGGCCTGTGCACGTATCGGTGCTGTTCACTCCGTCGTTTTCGCAGGGTTCAGCGCACAGGCTTTGACCGATCGGGTAAATGACGCACAAGCTTCAATGATAATCACAGCCAATGTTGGGCTAAGAGGCACAAAAACCATCCCACTCAAAGCAACTGTCGACGAGGCCTTGAGAGGCAACACATCTGTGCAGAACGTAGTGGTAAAGCGCGTGACCTCTGCTGAGTGCGCCATGGAGCCATCCCGCGATGTTTGGTGGCAAGATGCAATCGACCTTGTGGACGCTGAAAAAAAATGCCCTGCTGAGATAATGAATGCAGAAGATTTGCTCTTTATCCTATATACATCTGGCTCGACAGGAAAACCCAAGGGAGTCGTTCATACACATGGAGGATATACCGTCTTCGCCGGATACTCCTTTGCCAATGTATTTCAATGCAAACCTGGGGATGTTTATTGGTGTTCTGCGGATATCGGATGGATCACCGGACACACCTATATCGTTTACGGTCCTCTGCTTCAAGGTGGTACCACCATCATGTTCGAAGGAATTCCAACATTCCCCGACCCCGGGCGTTACTGGGCAATTTGCGAAAAGTACAAAGTGACTCAATTTTACACAGCCCCCACTGCGATTCGCGCTTTGATGGCTTGTGGCGACGAATTTGTGGAGCGCTACAACCTTGACTCGATGCGGGTGCTCGGATCAGTAGGAGAACCGATTAACGAAGAAGCGTGGCATTGGTACCATCAAAAAGTCGGTCAGTCAAAATGTCCCATTGTTGACACCTGGTGGCAAACAGAAACCGGTGGCATTATGATCAGCGGCTTGGGAGACTTGAGTCCTCAAAAACCAGCGCACGCCGGCTATCCACTGCCTGGCATACACCCAGTACTTGTAGATACTGAGGGAAACGTCATCGAGGACAATGAAAAAGAAGGATTGCTCTGCATAGCCGCACCTTGGCCCAGTATGATCCGGACGACTTATGGAGATCATGAACGCTGTTTGAATACCTATTTCCGTCCATTTCCGGGACTTTACTTTACCGGAGATGGAGCCAAGCGAGATGCAAGTGGGATGTATCGAGTAATTGGACGTGTGGACGATGTAATCAACGTTTCTGGCCATCGTTTTGGAACTGCCGAGATTGAATCTGCAATCAATCAAACGCCTGGTGTCGTGGAATCGGCTGTTGTTGGCTACGAGCATGCCATCAAGGGACAGGGAATTCAAGCATATGTTATCTGCGACCATCTGCCAGCAGAGTTAGCCCTTCAGGAAATGAAGCATAACGTAGAAAAGCAGGTAATTCTAGAGATAGGTAAGATTGCCCGTCCTGACCGAATTCTATTCGTTTCGGGCTTACCAAAAACGCGATCTGGAAAGATTATGAGGCGCATTCTTCGTAAAATTGCATCAGGCGACTTTGACCAATTTGGTGATATTTCCACCCTTTTGGACCCAGAGGTAGTCGATAACATCGTCACACAATTCAAAGAAACTTCCATTCAATGAATAAGCCGTACCTCCAATGGATGCATAAAATAGTCATCGGTTTTTGTGCAATGCTTTGCACACTATCGGGAATCGCCCAAGTAGACACTGAGTTTTGGTTCGTAGCTCCTGAGGTGTGGGCAAATCACGGCGACAGTCCTACGCTTCTTCGGTTTGCCACATTTGACGAAGCCGCAGTAGTGACAGTACAGCAACCGGCCAATCCCGGATTTCCCACACAAACCATATCAATTGAAGCGAACAGCGTCTCTTCCTTGAACCTTGCCGCATGGCTTTCCATCATCGAAAACAAACCCGCAAATACCGTACTGAACTATGGTCTGCGCATCACTTCGACATCTTTGATTCAAGCGTATTATGAGGTCAATCCGTCCAACAATTTGAACCCTGATATTTTTGCACTCAAAGGAATCAATGCCTTGGGCACTGATTTTCTCGTGCCCTTCCAAAACTACTTGAACAACAGTTACACCCAGTCCACCTCATCTTTCGATATTGTGGCCACCGAGAATAATACAACCGTACAAATCACTCCGAGAAAAGCCATTCAAGGCCATGCACCCAATATTACGTTTAGCATTTCGCTCAACGCCGGTCAAACATGGAGTGGTCGGGCCTCGTCCACATTGGCCAATCAGCATCCGTTTGGCACAATCGTCACTTCAAACAAACCCATTGCCATCACCATGAGCGATGATTCCGTAGCAGGGACCCCATATGGTGGTTGTGCTGACATCATGGGGGATCAGATTGTTCCAGTGTCCGTCGTGGGCACCGATTACATCGCTGTCAAGGGCAACCTAAATGGTCCTGACAAGGTGTTTTTCATTCCAACTGAACCCAACACGACCATTTCAGTAAATGGCAATGTGACAAGTACGCTGACGACAATGGCCTCAATATATACGCATACGCTGACTGCAAATTCGGCTTTTTACCAAGCCAGTGCTCCTGTTTACGCGCTACATATGACTGGTTTCGGGTGCGAAATAGGCGGGGCATTGTTACCGTCTATTATCTGCACCGGATCCCAAGAGGTTGCCTTTATCCGGTCAACCAATGAATTCATGGGGCTCAAGATTATAGTGCCCGCGGGTGGAGAGGATGATTTTGAATTCAATGGAAATCCAACCCTGGTATCCGCTGCCAATTTCTACAACGTACCCGGGACAGATGGCAGTTGGAAATATGCCAATATCACAGCTTCTTCGTTTGTCCCTCAACTGCAAGCCTCTCGCCTGTCCAATTCTACCTCAGAATTTCATCTTGGCATCATCAATGGAGGTGCATCATCAGGAACCCGATACGGGTACTTTAGTAATTATGGTCAGCAGGCTTATGCCATTGAAATCGAAGACAACACCGTATGCGAGGGCGATCCTGTCATTTTGGCCTCTAATCTTTTAAATGCAGCAACATACAATTGGACGGGTCCGAACGGCTTCAATGGACAAGGAAGTTCCATCGACCTCGGTGCCGTCTTCCTCGATGATGCTGGACAGTATTTGATCTCGGGATTTGTCGGAGGGTGCCCCATTGAAAGTGATTCCATAAATCTTGGGGTTTTCGCTATTCCCAGCCCACCAATAATCACAGGAACACCAAACTTATGCGAAGGTGAATCTCTCTGGCTATCTGCCGATAGTACTGGTCCCTTTTGGTACAATTGGAGTGGTCCAAATGGAGCACTCGCTAGCGGCGCAGACGTATATATCGAAACCACACAATATTCTGACTCGGGACTATATTCAGTAATGGCCAACGACCATGGATGCCTTTCTGAACCGGATTTTTTCAATGTCGATATTATTGCTCAAACGCAGGCACAAATCAGCGATGTGCCATCATCCATTTGCACGGGAAGTTCATTGATTATAGAAACCGAATTCTCAGCAGGGTCAAGCTATTTGTGGACAGGGCCTGAAAACACGACCCTCGGCAACTTATCAGATATTCAACTCACAAACTTAACTCCAGGAGACTCCGGCTGGTATGTGCTCAATGGCGAAGCAAATGATTGTCCATTAACGCCCGATTCTGTGTGGGTGGAAGTGCAAGAAAACCCAGAATTAACTGGCCTTGACGCACCAAATTCCTGCCTTGAAAACGAGGCCATTTTCACAGCCACTGCCAGTGCTGAAGGCACTGCGTTCACATGGTTTAATCAGGCTGGCGAAGTATTGGGTGTTGGCAACCCTTGGGCCATACCGAGCGTGGACTGGAGCGATGCACAAAATTATTCCGTCATCGCGAATCTCAATGGCTGCGATTCCGAGCCTTTTGAGTTTTCATTCAATATCGTTCCTCCTGAAATCTTGGAAATTATTGACGGCAACGATCAGCCTTTTGATGCTGTGCAAATTTGCGAAGGAGAGTCCACAAACGCGCAAGCGGTGGGCCCTGCCCTAACAAATTGGGATTGGATAGGCGGCAATAATTTCACGTCGAATGTATCCGACATTAATGTTGTGAACGCGACTCCTAATGATGGCGGATGGTACGTTGTCAATGGCTCAGTTGGCACATGCCCGATGCTGCCCGACTCCTTCTGGCTTGAGGTAATCCCCACACCACTTCCTCCTTCCATCTATGGATTCGACGAAATCTGTGAAGGCACAGCTTGGGAAATTTGGGGCACACTGAACGGCCAAGGAACTTTGGAGTGGTACCATCCATATTGGGGAGAGGTATCGGAGAACACATTGAGCATGGATTCTGTCCCGATGCAAGCAGATGGAATTTATGAAGCTTACGCCTTGTTCGAAGGGTGTCCTTCTGAAGTCGTTAGTGGAATGCTTGACGTCGTCGCATTGCCCGAGGAAATCATCAATTCTTTCGATGCCTTGACAGTTGAGCGATGTCCCGAGACGAACCCACTCCTAAACTTGCCGCAATACGATTTCGCGTACAATGTATCCTGGAATTTTATTGACGCCAGCGGCATTGTTACTCCAGCCGGCTCAGATCCTTTAATTTGGGTAGCTAATGATGGCAATTATGAAGCTTACATGACCACTGGTGCTCCATGCTTTTTAGATGCAACTGGAAATTTTGAAGTGGAAACAGTTTTGTGCGATCTGATTGTACCGAACGTCTTTTCGCCCAATCAAGAGGGTGGCAATGAACAATTCGTGCTTCCAGATCTTGCTTTCTTTCCAAACAGTACGTGCGCAATCTTCAATCGTTGGGGCAACGTAGTTTTTCAATCGACAGATTTTGGCAACTCAGCAGGATGGCAACCAACGCCTGCAGAAGCCGCTGAAGGAACATATTATTATCGCATAACAATCAACCGAACAGATGGAGACCTCGTCATTCTTGATGAAAACGGATCCACCACTTACACGGAACCGGGTGCAATTCAACTTACGGGAAGTCTGACGCTGGTGAGATGAATAAATCGGTTTCCACTCATTATTCAGTTGTATTGTTCGTGCTTGCAATTCTCGCATCCATTGCGTTTCATTTTGCACCTCAATTCGCATGGTATATCACTGGAGTCCTCGCACTGATCGGACTCACGCTTGTCGGGATTCCACATGGAGCGCTAGACGTTCTGACCCACACCTCACGAACAACTCATGTGCACCCAATCCTATTTTTGTCCACCTACATAGCAAGTGTCGCACTGGTCATTTGCGGTTGGTTTTTCATTCCTACAGCGACGCTTGCCTTTTTTTTGCTTCTGAGTGCCTGGCATTTTGGCCAAGCAGATTTCGAGTTATGGAAACTGAAGCGAGGCAGCATGTGCTGGGGAACCCTTTTGCTAATCATTATCCTAGGATGGCACCTCGAAGAGGTGAATTCTATCTTATCGGCTATTGGCGTTTCAGAAGCTGTTCTGTCTCTGGTGATCAAAGCTGAATTTTGGATAAAAAACGGCACCATCATTGGATGGATGATTGCACTGGCTCTTGCCATTTACCGACGAAAAAAACCTTGGTTTTGGAGCCTAATGCTTCTTGCATGCACACCACTTTTGCCTGTTCTCATTGCTTTTATGTTTTTTTTTATTGGACAACACAGTGTAGCAGGATGGATGCACCTGAAGCGTGGATTGAAGTTGAACGATCGCCAGCTTTGGATAAAAGCGGCACCGTTTCATTTAGGTGCTTGGGCAATCATCGGCGTAGGCGTATATTCGCTTGGGATCAATGAATCCCAAACATTCCATGCAACGGTCGGTTGGTTTTTTGCGTTTCTTGGAAGCATTAGCATCCCCCATATCGTTGAATCTCATCGCTTTATTCAAAACCTTAGAGAACACTCCTGATTCGATCAGCAGAAAGATACTTTGGTGCCTTTTATTGCCCTTTTATTTTTTGTCAACGCCCCTCCAAGGAAGTGCCCAACTGGATACTGAATTCTGGTTTGTAGCACCGGAAGTTTGGGCGAATCATGGCGATTCCCCGATAGTGCTCCGATTTTCTGCATTGGACGAAGCGGCAGACGTAACCGTTGATCAACCTGCGAACACTGGGTTTCCTGAACAGAACATCACCATCAATGCCTCTGGCACAGCCACGTTGGATTTGACCGCTTGGCTCGGAATGATTGAAAACAAGCCCAGCAACCAAATTCTTCAGCGTGGATTGCGCATCGTCTCCAGTACACCGATCACGGCATATTATGAAGTAAATCACCCGGAAAACACGGACATCTTCACGTTAAAGGGGAAGTCGGCAATGGGTACAAGCTTCTACACTCCCTTCCAAACAAATCTCACCAACAATTTCACTCAATCTACTGCAGGAATTGATGTTCTGGCTACTACAGATGGAACAGAGGTCACAGTCATTCCGTCGCAAAATCTAAACGGACATCCTGCTGGTATTGCTTTTAGTTTCGAGTTAGAGCAAGGAGAAACGTACGGCATGCGTGCGAGCTCGGTGAACGGTCCTGGACACCCATCGGGAACTCTTATCAGCAGCAACAAACCGGTCACAGTAACAGTCAGCGACGACTCTGTGTTGAACGGCACATGCTGGGATATGATGGGAGACCAAATCATTCCTGTCACTGTTGCTGGAAATGAGCATATTGCCATCAAGGGCAACCTCAGTGCGCCGGACAAGGTCTATCTAGTGGCAACGGAAGATGGAACCACGGTTTCTATCAATGGCATGGAGGCTTGGACTTTAAATGCTGGTGAATCATACAGCCATACGTTGACAAGCATCACGGGATATTACGCAACCAGCGCACCCGTAATTGCCCTCCATGTGACGGGTTTTGGTTGTGAAGTCGGGCAAGCCATTCTGCCCCCCATTGCCTGTACCGGATCGAATGAAGTGGCATTTGTACGATCAACGTCTGAATTCTTTGGTCTAAAAATTCTGGTACCTACAGGTGGCGAGGGAGATTTCACATTGAATGGCTCCGCTGTGAATGTGGGTGCTGGATCGTTCTCCGATGTTCCTGGCACAGCGGGAGAATGGAAGTACGCCAATATTACTGCGACCGGTTTCGTTCCCACCGGATCAGCATCTAGATTGGAAAATTCTTCAGCCAAATTTCATCTCGGGATCATCAATGGAGGCGCAGCTACCGGAACTCGATACGGATACTTTAGTGCCTTCACAACATTCGAGCATGAAACGTTTGTAACCGATGATAACCTGTGCGAAGGGGAAATGGCCGAATTATTTTGCAGTCCCATTCTCAACGCCACGTATGATTGGACAGGTCCGAATGGATTCACCGACTCTGGCGATGCCATTGAATTTGGCCCCATCACTATGGCAGACACCGGTCTATACATTGTTTCTGGCACCGTGAATGGGTGCGAGATTTTGCCCGATACGCTAGAATTGCTAATCAATGAGCAGCCTGAGGCTCCCATCGTGATGGCCATTCCAGATGTTTGCGAAGGCGATAGCTGGGACTGGACTTCCTTGACAAATGCTGATGAATATAATTGGATGAACGAAGCTGGAGAGATCATTGCAATGGACAGCACAGTTTCTTGGACGAATGCCGGACTGGACGATGCCGGTTCCTATGAATTGGTCGTCGTCTCCAATGCATGTGCGTCTGCCGCAACCGCTTTTGAAGTGGTAGTGAACGAAACGATTACAATTGCCTTCAATTCACCTGTGGTATCCTACTGCTCAGGCACTGAATGGACTCTCAGCCCTGATCAAGTTCTAGCCGATGCCGAATGGAACTGGACGCTTCCAGATGGTTCTGAAAATAATTCAGAGACACTCGCCTTCACGCCTATTGAGCTTACTGACTCCGGCACTTACAGCTTGGGGGGAATGAATGCGGGGTGCCCGATGATAAGCGGTTTCATTGAAGTGATTGTGGCAGAGCCAGAGGTGTTGGTGCTATCCGTTCCAGAATTCATTTGCTCTTCTGATGAGCCGATCGAAATCACTGTAAACGACTCATATCAAGGTTCTTGGGCGAGTACAAATTGTCCAGATTGTCTATCCGGAGACGGCTATTTCGATGCCTCAGGGGTAGAAGCAGGAAACATTGACATCACATACACATCAGACAGCCCTTGTGCGACAGATGCCATGGCTGAGATTGAAGTCATTTTGACTCCCAATAGTGACTTCGAAGATTTCACCGCTTGCGAAGGACAAGGTGAAGTGCAAATGGCCTCAGAAGAATCCGGTGGGATTTGGACGACTTCTTGTGGAACCTGCAGCAATGAATCTGGTCTATTCAATACGGAAATCGCTGGCGTTGGAACGTGGCAGGTCACCCATTCCATAGATGGGCTTTGTCCTGTCTTTTCAACGGGCTCATTTAATGTCACTGATAATCTGAATAGCGGATTTTCAGTCCCCTCCTCTTTGTGTGCGAATTCCCCCCTCGTCGAATTCACTGCCGAGTTAGCAGGAGGAAGCTGGTCAGCTTCCTGCGGCAATTGCCTCGAAAGCAATGGAATGTTCGA
>MDSY01092214.1_pt1 | contig 12301 bp, 12 predicted proteins | sample 811131 | NCBI WGS metagenome assembly MDSY01 (sample SAMN05326643, study PRJNA326480) | marine metagenome | isolation source: seawater | place: Atlantic Ocean: South West | collected 2010
CAGTTAGTTACAATTATTTGAATGAAGAGCGCAATGCGGGTGTACAAATCAAAAGCGTAAGCTTCTAAAACCATCACCGCTACCGTGGTAAAAGTGGCAATAATAAGCACGAAGCAGGGTAGGCGAGCCACGTCAGGAATAATTTTTCGCAGCAGTGAGATGCTTGTGTTGGCGCCGAGCAAAACAAATCCGCTGGCTAAGGCCAACCCCAACGCGTTGGCAATACTGTTACTTACAGCCAGCAGTGGGCAAAGACCCAGAAGTTGCGCCCAGGCCGGATTATTCTCTATTGCGCCACGGCTGAAATCGTTATTCGACACAGGGATATTTCTCGGTGTGGTAGCGGATCCGGGTTTGGATATTTAGCGCCGCCTTTTTAATCGCTCGTTGGGTAATGGTTGCCCCAGTAATATTGTCCAAATTTTGCCATTGTTCAATTGATTGCTGGTCGAGGTCGGGCAGGTAGCTGTCGCGCTTGTGATCAATGAAGTCGCCAATGCCTGGTGTTTCTTGGTGACGCGTGACTCGCAAACTAAGCTGTTCTTGCCTGGTAGTTTTTCCGCGGGGTGCTTCATCATCAGGTAAGTTTGGGTGGTACAGGGCAAAAAAATTGATCGGTCCTGAGTAGCCGTTTTCTGCATGCTTAATGAAATAGCCCAACTGACAGCTTCCACTAATATCGTCCACCCAAAAAATTTTATCAGGCAGCGGTTGTTTAAGTAGCTTAGCCATTATTGCTCGGGCTTTTTGTGTTCTATTTTTTTCAATATCACCGCGGGTTATACCATTCATGGCAAATAACAAAAGCCCACAGGCAGCGCCGATCAACGTAAGCGCGGTCAGCGTTTTAAACATGCCGGCTCTCCCGCTGTCTGTGGATGCGGTTGAGTAGTGGCGTAGCGCAGTTGGCGAGCAAAATGGCGAAAGCGATGCCGTCGGGTAGGTTGCCTTGGGTGCGTATGACAAATAGAAGGATGCCTATGCTGACGGCAAAAATCACCTGATGACTGTGGCGGCTTGGGTGCGTGACTGGGTCCGTTGCAACAAAAAAAGCCGCGGCTATAGTGCCGCCAGTAGTCCAATGAAACCACGCAGAGCCCATACTTTGTGTGGAGCCTTGGTCATATGTGACGCTGGCCAGCAGACCAACGGTAATCAGTAGTGCCAGAGGAATTCGCCAGCTGATAATCCGGAGATAGATTAGGCCCAAGCCGCCGAGTAAAAACAGTCCGGCGATAATTTGTTGATGCAGAACTTGTGGGCTATTGAGTAAAAACTCATCAACCGTCATAGCATCGCGGTAGCGAAATTCTGAAAGGTAGGTGGCACCGCTGAGGGTGTCCGCTGCTAAATTTTCTACGCCCTCCAGTGCCGGCCATGCGGCTAATGCTTGGGGGAAAGAAAGTAATATTACCGCGTAGCCCACCATGGCTGGATTAAAGATATTGTTACCTAGTCCGCCATAAGCGTGTTTTGCCAGGCCAATGGAGGCGAGCGCCGCGACTGCTAAAATTTGTATGGAAACATAGGGCGGAAGGCAAATGGCAATGAGCCAGGCAGCCAGCAAGGTTGTGCCGTCGCCAAGGTTGTTGTGTAGGGGTGCGCGCAAATTCGCCGTGGCAAGACTGCCGTTTTTAAGGGCGACAACGAGCACCTCGGTGGCCAAGCAAAAGGTAGATAACCAGAATAAATTCCACACTACGCCCAAACCGAGATAGAAGGTCATGCCGGCTAAGCCGGGGAGCAGTGCAACGAGAACCCATGCCATGACATTGGGTGTCTTAATGATTTTGCGTGCTTTCACTGATCACCGCTCCGACTCTGCTGAGGTCTTTGCAGGCGCTCGTTGATGCGCTGTTGGCGACGCTGGTCGCCCTCTTCTTGTTTAGCTTGCAGCCGCGACTGATGATTTTCAAAGCGATCTTGAATACGCTCCTTTTCGACGTTTTCTGCAAGTCGCTGCTGTTCTATCTCTTTGCCGTGAGCAAAGAATTGCGCCAAATTGATTTCGCTGGGACACACTCTGTCGCATAAGCTGCATTCAATGCAGTCTTGCAGGTTCAGTTCGTCTGCCTGTTCCCATAACCCGCCGTTACCGAGTTTTAGCAGTTGGTCGGGTAACAGATCTTTGGGGCAGGCTGGCGCGCATTGACCGCAGTTAATGCATCCTTTGCCTTTCAGTACGAATGGCTTGTCAGTCAAATCTGTGGTTGGGTTGGCGACGGGTTCTAAGGTGATGCAGTCCACTGGGCAGGGTGCAATACACAGTTCGCAGCCGGTACAGTCTTTGCTCAGCACAGTGTGCATAAACCCTTGGGCGCCAATAATGGCATCCACCGGACAGGGCGGCAGGCACAAGGTACAGCCAATACATTCAGCTTCGTCAATGACAGCAACCAAGGTTAGCGGCTCTGCTAATGTTTGAGCCGGTATTTCCACCCCCATCAAAGCACTTAACTGAATAACCAATTCTTGCCCGCCGGGCGGGCATAGATCTATTTGCGCACCGTCAGCAACCGCCTGTGCATAGGGGCGGCAACCGGGATAACTGCATTGGGCGCACTGGGTCTGCGGCAGCAGGGCGTCAATGATTGTAACAAGACTGTCTTCGTCTTTTGCCACATTGCCGCGAATCCATAACACGCCAGCGGCAAATACCACCAAAGCGCATATGATGAGCATTGGCGCAAACATTAGCTACCAATGCCCTGAAAGCCCATAAATGCCAGGCTCATGAGTCCTGCACTTATTAGAGCGATGGGCGTACCTGCAAAAGCTTCAGGTAGGCTGGCTTGTTGTAACTGCTCGCGCAGGGCACCAAATAACACCATTACCAGCGTAAACCCCGCCGCAGCACCAATGGCGAATGTCAGTGTTTGCAGCAGCGTTAAATTTTGATTGATGGCCAGTAAGGTCACTCCTAATACGGCGCAGTTACTGGTGATGAGGGGCAGATAAATACCCAGCAGTTGGTGCAATACTGGGGAGGTGGCGTGCAGATAAACTTGGATCAGTTGTACCAGCCCGGCAATGACCACGATGAACAAAATGATATTCAGGTAGGTTAGGTCCAAGGGCACCAGAATGCCGTGGTAAATGAGGTGGGAGATGACGGCTGCGAGAGCAAGTACAAAAGTTGTGGCTAGACCTGTTGCAAAGGCGGTGTCGTAGCTTTTGGTGATGCCCATAAAAGGACACAAGCCCAAGAACTGAGCCAAGACAAAATTGTTCACCAACAGTGCGCCGATTAAAATTAGGCCGAGTTCAGTCACAGGTTAAGGCGGCTTGTGTTGAGCTGTTGCTGGGTGTTTGCGCACATTTTTGACGCAAACAGTTTTATTCTGCCTAGTTCATATAGCCGATGGCATACCGCACAGTAGCTGGTCGCTGCGACTAGCAAAGCGTTTCCGCTCTTGTTAACGCCTCAGCATTAAGCATTACTTAACGTCCATGCCGGGTTCTGCGCCGCTGTCAGGTGCAAGTAGGAAGAAGTTAGCTCCGCCAGGACCGGCTGCTAAGACCATGCCTTCGGAAACGCCAAAGCGCATTTTTCTTGGTGCTAGGTTGGCAACCACGACGGTTAAACGACCGACTAAATCTTCTGGGTTATAAGCTTCTTTGATGCCTGAGAATACGAAGCGTTCATGGTCGCCCACATTTAAAGTGAGTTTAAGTAATTTATCCGCGCCCTCTACTGCTTCGGCGGAGATAATTCTCGCTACCTTCAAGCTCACTTTGGTGAAGTCGTCTATATCGATAAATTCACTGTTTGAAGTGTCGTTCTCTTGCTTGGCATGCTTAGAAGTTTTTTGTTGCTTGTTCTTTTCTGCTGTTTTGTTTTCAGCAGATTGCTCAGCGGGTTCCACAGATGCGTCTACCAAATGAGCAACCGTTTTGCCTTCAATACGCTGCAACATAGGTTTGAATTTGTTTATCTTATGGCCGCTGAGCAAATGCCCGCAGTCAGACCATGCGAGCGGCGCAACGCCGAGAAACTCCTCGGCCTTTTCTGCCGTCACCGGCAAAATCGGCTTGAGGAAAATAGCGAGGAAGCGGAACATGTTAATGGCTTGGCTACACACCAACTGTACTTTGTCGCGCAGCTCCGGATTTTTTACCATAGCCCAAGGTTCATGCTGAGCAATGTATTGATTGGCTAAATCGGCCAAGCCAGTGATTTCACGCACTGCCTTGCTGAATTCACCTCGTTCATAAAGTGCCGCAATGTTTTCTGCTTGCTCGGTGAATTTCGCCATTAACGCGCTGTCGTGAATTCCGTCGGACATTATACCGTCGAAGTTTTTCACCAAGAAGCCCGCTGTACGGCTGGCGATATTGATGACTTTACCGACCAAATCTGAGTTCACGCGGAGCACAAAATCCTCTAGGTTGATGTCTAAGTCATCTACCGAATTGCTCAGTTTGGCTGCGTAGTAGTAGCGCAGATATTCTGGGTTCAAATGTTCTAGGTATTTTTCAGCGAGAATAAATGTACCCCGAGACTTAGACATTTTGGTGCCGTCTACAGTGACAAATCCATGCGTATGTACTTTGGTCGGTGTGCGGAAACCTGCGCCGTCTAAAACCGCCGGCCAAAATAGCGCATGGAAGTTAACAATATCTTTACCGATAAAGTGGTGTACCTCTGCGCTGGAACCTACATTCCAGAAATCATCGAATTGTAGGTTTGGGTCGTTCTGCGCACTGCAGTAGTTTTGGAAGCTGGCCATATAACCAATGGGCGCATCCATCCAAACGTAAAAATATTTGTCTGTAGTGCCGGGAATAGTAAAGCCAAAGTAGGGCGCATCTCTTGAGATATCCCAAGGGCGCAGACCATCGTCCAACCATTCGCTGAGTTTATTGGCGATTTCAGGTTGTACCGCGTCCGTTCTTGTCCAATCTTTAAGGAATTGACTGTAGCTGGCTAAGTCAAAGAAGTAGTGGGTTGAGGCGCGCAGCTCTGGCGTTGCGCCTGAATAAATGGACTTAGGATCGATAAGGTCTGTGGCGTCATATGTGGCGCCGCAGGCCTCGCAGTTGTCACCGTATTGGCCTTCAACCTTGCACTTTGGGCACCCGCCAACAACGAAACGGTCGGCTAAAAATAGGTCCTTTTCCGAATCGTATAACTGCTCAACTTCTTTGGTAAAAATCAGGCCTTTTTCTTGGAGGCGGTTATAAATGAGTGACGAGAAATGCTGGTTTTCGTCACTGTGGGTAGAGTAGTAGTTGTCGTGGCTGATTAAAAAGCCCTGAAAATCTTTTATATGTAATTGACGTATATTTTCGACCAGTAATTCTGGCGTCACTGACTCTTCGTCGGCCTTAATCATGGTGGCTGTGCCGTGGGTGTCGTCCGCGCACACATAGATGGTTTGATTGCCGCGCATGCGTTGGAAGCGTACCCAGATATCTGTTTGTACGTGCTCAAGCATGTGCCCAAGGTGTATAGGGCCGTTGGCGTTTGGCAGGGCGCTGGTAACTAAGATTCTACGTGACATGTGGGGCCTATGAGTACCGTGAAGCATTGAACGCCGCGGAAATGATCGACAGCGTTAAGATCGGAGCAATATACATTGCCTTGAAGAAGAATAAAGCCAAATTAGAGCAAATGGGCTTACACTATTCGCCTTGTTTTATTTGGATGTTAGACACTGATGAAGGTTGAAGATTTTTTAGACCCCTATTTAAGGCAAACTTGGGGTTCCTTGGGTGCCCGAGTACTGTCATCTGGCAAGCACGTTTCGATTACCTTAGGTTATCCCGCCCAGGGCATGCAGGCAAAGTTAACTGAGCAACTCTCAGCTTTTTTGGGTGTTGACGATATCGAATTAGATATTGGCTTTTCAGCCACACCTGGTAGAGGCTTCGGTCAGGTGAAAAACGTAGTCTTGGTGAGCAGTGGCAAGGGCGGTGTAGGCAAATCTACTACGGCGGTCAACTTGGCACTAGCGCTGGACGCAGAGGGAGCGAAAGTTGGGCTCTTGGACGCAGACATTTACGGCCCCAGCCAAGGCATGATGCTTGGCGTAGCAGAGGGTCGTCGGCCAGACATCAAGGATGGTAAGTTTTTTGATCCCATTCGGGCCCATGGTATAAAAGCTATGTCTATGAGCTTTATGATTACAGATAAAACCCCAATGGTTTGGCGTGGGCCTATGGCAAGTGGTGCACTGCAACAGATTTTGGGTCAAACTTTGTGGGGCGACTTAGACTATCTGATTGTTGACATGCCTCCCGGCACTGGCGATATACAGTTAACGTTGTCGCAAAAAGCTCCGGTCGCTGGCGCGGTAATTGTAACTACACCCCAAGATATAGCCCTGCTAGATGCCCTTAAAGGCATCGAAATGTTCGCTAAGGTAGACATTCCTGTGCTGGGTATATTGGAGAATATGAGCGTTCATCAATGCGATAACTGCGGCCATCTCAGCCATTTGTTTGGCGAAGATGGGGGCAAGCGAGTTGCCGAAGATTTAGGCGTGCCGTTGTTGGGGCAGTTACCACTAGCTATGTCTATTCGTCAGCAGGCCGATGGTGGCAATCCAACGGTGAAAGCAGAGCCCGACTCCGCTATTAGTGAGCTTTATCGAGACGCAGCGCGTAATATGGCAGCCCGATTATGGGGCAATCAAACTAGCACGCCGACAATTAGTATGGTTGACGATTAATCGCGGTCAATCCCCCACCGCTGGCTAGAATGCAAAAAATAAATTTTAAAAATACAGATCAAGAGACGTAAAGTATGAGTATAAAAGCCGATCGCTGGATTGTTGAGCAAGCTAAAAAAGGCATGATCGAACCATTTGAGGCAGGACAAGTTAGAACGCGAGACGGTAACAAAGTGATTTCCTATGGCACTTCTAGTTACGGCTATGACGTGCGCTGCGGTCCTCAGTTCAAGGTATTTACCAACATCCATTCTGCCACTGTTGATCCTAAAGACTTTGATGAACGCAGTTTTGTAGATGTTGAGGGGGACGTGTGCATTATCCCTCCCAACTCTTTTGCACTAGCTAGTACTGTTGAGTATTTCCGTATTCCAGAGGATGTGCTAACAATTTGCTTAGGTAAGTCGACTTACGCTCGGTGTGGAATCATCGTCAATGTAACGCCCTTAGAGCCAGAGTGGGAAGGTCATGTGACTTTGGAGTTTTCTAATACGACAACATTGCCTGCAAAAATTTATGCTAACGAGGGCGTGGCGCAAATGTTGTTCTTTCAGTCTGATGAGCGCTGCGAAACCACCTACAAAGATCGCGGTGGTAAATATCAGGGTCAAACGGGCGTAACACTCCCTAAGCCCTAAGCCCTAAGCGCATAAGCAAATTTGGTATCGGTGGCTCGTCTACGGTTAGAGGCTTTGAGGAGTAAGTGCAGTAAGGTGATAAGGGCTTGGTAGTGAAAAATGAGCTTTATTATTTGCTAACTGATAAAGATGATATTTTTGTTTTTTTGATTGGGGGAAACTTTACGAGTTAAACGATTAGGCGAAGAGCCAGAAGGTGTAAGTTAGCTATCAGTAGGGGCCCCGCTTCGGCTATCAACTGTACAGAATTTGCTTTTTGCACTCACCTATGGAGCGCAATTGAAGGAGGTCTAGCTAGGGCGAGCGCCAGAGGGTCCACGCCACCATTTTGTTGACCATTTAGCCGGAGTCTTTATGTCTGAGAGCAAGCGTTATTTAACCAGTAACTTACCTTTCGTAACTGCAATATCACCTTCGACTACTATTCCAACTAACACTGGTTCTTCGCCTTGCTCTTTTAAAGTCCGCAAGGTTTGTTCAACGTCATCTTGAGCAACCAACAGCAACATGCCTAAGCCACAATTAAATGTGCTCATCATTTCATCGCTACTGATGTTGCCCGCTTTTTGCAGCCACGAAAAAACTTCCGGTTGTTGCCAACTGTCTAAGTCTAAAAGGGCTCCATGATCTGGGCTGCTAAATACTCTAGGAATGTTTTCGAAAAAACCTCCGCCGGTGATGTGTACCATACCGTGCACTTCTACATGCTCTAGTAAGTGCCTTACTGACTTTACGTAAATCCGTGTGGGTGCTAATAAATCGTCTAAAAGATCGTCATTGGGCACTTTGCCCTGACGCTCTATAACTTTTCTTATTAGTGAGTAGCCGTTGCTATGGGGGCCACTGCTGGGCAACCCAATAATATGGTCGCCAGTACTTATTTTGCTGCCATCGATGATTTTTGCTTTCTCAACAACGCCCACGCAAAACCCAGCTATATCGTACTCGCCTTCGCTATAGAATCCTGGCATCTCTGCGGTTTCACCACCTGCGAGTGCGCAACCGGCTAATTCACAGCCCGCGGCGATACCTTTAATAACGCGTTCAGCTACGTCTACGTCGAGCTTTCCTGTGGCGTAATAGTCGAGGAATAAGAATGCTTCGGCCCCTGTTACCAAAACGTCATTAACACACATAGCAACCAAGTCTTGCCCAACACCATCATGGCGGGCGTAATCTATGGCTAATTTGAGCTTGGTGCCCACACCATCTGTGCCGGTCACAATAACAGGCTGTGAATATCCTGCGGGTATTTCTGCCATAGCAGCAAACCCACCAAGACCGCCCAATAGTTCAGGCCGGCGTGTTGCTTTGGCCGCTGGACCAATACGCCTTATTAATTCTGCGCCGGCTTCAATGTCTACTCCAGCCTCTTTATAGGTGAGTCCGTTGGATTGATTATCTGTTGAATGGTTTGATGTCGGGGGTTGCGGCACCTACGTTCCTTTAATCCTCTGCTCAAGGGGTGAAGTGTACAGGATTATCGCTAGTTTAATAAATTCTGCGGTGGAATGAGGAGGTAATTTTCCGTCTATTTCGGCGGTTGCGCTAAGATGAAGCTTAAGCTCAGCTCCAGCCAGGAGCACAAATCTTCATCGTCCTCGATGCCCTGCCAGGTGATATACAAAAAACCCTTCATGGGGCGGCCGGTGAAATCCATTTCACCAGCGTGAGGCTGGGTTAGCGCATGTTCGTATTTACCTGCACCGACTCGCAACATTAGACCTTCGTCGCCAACGCCACAGGTCATATGCCCGTTGACCATGAACATCAGGCTGCCAAACATTTTGCGCTCACTAATGTCTGCGAAATCTGCCAAGTTAAAAAGGCTTTCGCGTACCCGCTGCGCGAGACCTTCGTCGATAGCTGCCATTATTATTCCCCTTAATCTCAACACAGATGATAAGTTAGATTACACACGAAGACAGAGTCCGGGTCGCGGCCCGGTTCATAAGCTAGATAAGCTGTAGAAACATTCTACGAACAGTGGAATTTCGTTACACTAGGCACTTCTATAGTCAGCCCAAATTGCAGCATGACACTGATAAAAGCTTTACATCGCTTATTGCTTCCACTTTGCAAAAACATCGCCAAACTGTGCTTTTGTCTGCTGCTTTCTATAACGAGCAACGCCAGTTGTGCAGCCGAAAGCCAAGATGATCGATTGTATAGAGTCGATCAGCAGGTTGCCGATCAAAGGGAAGATACCAGGCGCGTTGCAGCAAAAGAGGCATTACTAACCGTAGTCTCCCGTTTGACGGGCCTAGCGTCCATACCCAGATCGGACATCGTTAACTCAGCCCTGAATTCTCCCGATCGGTACTACAGTAAATTTGACTATGTGCGCAGCCAAAGTCGCGATCGCTCCTCTCAGGTGCTGAGTATTAGGTTCACTTTTCAGGCGAAATCGGTTTTGGCGTTGATCAGACAGGCTGGTTTGCCCATTTGGTGGACTAAACGGCCGCAAACGGTGGTGTGGGTGGTAGTGGATGAACCGGGACAAAGACGTATCCTAGGTGCTGACGATCGTAGCTTGTTGGTGCAAGGGTTGCTTACTCAAGCCGTCTTGAGAGGTCTGCCGGTTGCTCTGCCATTAATGGACTTAGATGACAGTATTTTAGTCTCAGTGAGCGATGTTTGGGGTAAATTTACGGATGCATTGAATGTTGCTTCCGAAAGGTATGGGGCAGCGCAGTATTTAATCGGCAGATTCAGCGTTCAAGAAATTTTAGGTGAGCGTTTGTATAGTGGAGAGTGGCAGTTGATGCAGGTGCGACGCGGAGAGAATTCCTTCAATGTACCCAATTCAAATACCCCAAGCGCTTTTGTGGCAGCTGGCGTAAGAGGCTTGCAAGCGCAAAAAATTGAAGGGGTAGCTCGCTCTGGTGTAGATATGGCCGCCACCAGTTTGGCTGAAGAATACGCCATATTCGGTCGCAACCCGCGAAACCACGAGATAAGTGTTAGCGGCTTAGACTCTTTGCAAAGTTACTCAAAGTTGGTGGCCTATTTGCAAGAATTTGAATTTGTTGAACGAGTGGACGTATTGGCCCTGCAAGGCAACGTTATTTCGCTGCAAATATTTTCCTCAGCCACCTTAGATCGTTTGTTGTCGCTGCTCGCCATGGAAGGCAGGCTGACAAATGCGACTGCCGCGGAAGCACAGCCGCTATTGGTCTGGCAGGGATAACAAGGTATGCGGCATTTGCCAAATATCGTCACAGTGATTCGTATAATGTTGGTTTTCCCCACCACCTGGTTTTTGTGGCAGGGACAAACGCTTCAGGCTTTCACCCTTATGTTAATTGCCAGTTTTTCTGACGCTCTAGATGGCGCACTTGCGCGCAGGTTTCATTGGAAAACCGATTTAGGCAGGCTACTAGATCCTTTGGCGGACAAATTTTTGGTCGCCGCAGTTTTCATTGTCTTCACAATACAAAACTTAATTCCTTTATGGCTAGTAGTGCTGACTCTGGGTAGAGACCTAATTTTATTGGCTGGCGGCACACTTTATCGAGTCATTATTGGTTATATTAAGGTTCAGCCCAGTTTGATCAGCAAAGCCAATACCGCCATGCAGATGCTCGTATTGTCTATGCTTATGGCCAGTCAATTGCCCATAGGGGTGGCGGCTAATTATGCGCATGCTGCGGTTGATGACTTCGGCATCTATCTGCTTGCCTTGCTCAGTGCAGTCTCCGGGATACATTATATTGTGCTTTGGGCGAATAGATCGTCTAAGGCGCTGAAGTTAAAAAAATTACGCGAGGAGCGAATAGTGCAGGATGAAGTAAAATCCAACGTAGGCGGTTACTGATTTGTTAGATCAGGATGTACTTTCTATAGATACTCCCTACCAACCTAGATTGGATAATTTTGTTGTGGGTAACAATGGTGAACTGCTGAAGAACCTGCACAGTGAAGTTGATGGTTTCTGCGGTATGTGGATTTATGGTGAGGAATCTAGTGGGCGCAGCCACCTTCTGCAGGGACGGTACAGCGAAGGACTGGAGCAAGGCGAAAACTGTTTTTTTATTGGATGCGCAGACCTCGCTAACGCAAGTGAGCCAATTGTGCTGCAAGCGTTCCGTCCTGCTCTTGAATCCTCAGTCGGGCAAGGGAAAAACGTTTTAGTGGTGGTGGACGACGCCCAAGGGATGAAGTCGAATGCATCAGCAGAGGAACAACTTATGGCGCTCTACAATCATTTGCAAGCCATTAAAGGCACGCTGCTCATCACCCATAACCAATCTGCGTTGTTAGAGAATTTTGATTTAGCTGACCTCAATTCACGTATGCGGTCGCTGAGTCATTATCAAATTATGCCGTTAGACGACAAAGGTAAAGCCCGAGTTTTACGCCTGCGGGCTGAAGAGCGCGGTTACCACCTGTCAGAAAGTGTATTGGAATATTGGCTGCGACGTGGGCCACGACAGTTACAGGTTTTGTTGGAAGATCTAGAGAAGTTAGATCACGCCACGCTGCAACATAAGCGTATGTTGACCGTTCCCTTACTCAAAGAAGTTTTGGCTTACTAGTTTCTCCAGTGCCCCCCGGATTTGACTCGTTCAAGCATTGTGTTGCTCAGGCAGTAGGTTACGAAAAAGCGTTTTGACATCGCATTGGCTTAATGACGCCGCCGTTTGGTCTTAACTAAAAACGCAGTCCTGAGTGATGATAGGTTTTACCGATCATATTAAGGGGCGGAAGGACGGAACAATTGATAGATAGAAATTTGCTTAAAAATTTACGCAATAGTCGCTATTGGTCCCAAGAATACCCTCCGCCAGGTTCAGTGCTTAGCGTGCGCACCTTTCAAAGAATAGAAAAACATGGCTACTGTTCTGTGGAGTTGAAAAAGGCTTTAGCCTCTGTTTTCGAAAGCGACATTGAGTCGCTAGGACTGAGCATTGCTGCATCACGTGCTTTCTTCTTAAGTTATAGTCACTCAAATCTAGGGTTTGCCGCCGCAGTTTTAGGACTTGCGAA
>MDSY01101280.1_pt1 | contig 12301 bp, 14 predicted proteins | sample 811131 | NCBI WGS metagenome assembly MDSY01 (sample SAMN05326643, study PRJNA326480) | marine metagenome | isolation source: seawater | place: Atlantic Ocean: South West | collected 2010
AAAGCACTCAAACAAATGCTAGAGCATACATATTGGGATGATTTGGATTATTTATTAATTGATCTGCCACCTGGTACCGGGGATATTCATTTAAGTTTAGTTCAAACACTTTCTTTAACAGGCGCGATAGTTGTAACTACTCCGCAGCCAGTGTCTTTAATTGATGCTAAAAAAGCGATTAGTATGTTCAAAAAGCCAGAAATTAATGTCCCTGTAGTTGGACTAGTTGAAAATATGTCTTGCTTATTTATTGATGGTCAAAAGCATTATATCTTTGGGAAAGATGGAGGCAAGGCTTTATCGCAGAATGAGGGGGTTTCTTTATTGATTCAGATTCCATTAGAACAAACTATTAGAGAGGCAGGTGATGTGGGTAGGCCAGCCGCTTTACAAAAGAGTCTAGTTTCTAAGATCTTTGATGATTTAGCAGAAAAGATAAAAGATACTATTGATAAAAGAAATATAGAATTGCCACCAACAAAAAAAGTTAAAATAACGCACAATAGAGGATGTAATTAATTAATTTTGCATTTGATTATGGATAGAGATAGTTTAATGAATCGTATTAATAAAGGATTGGATGAGGTTAGACCTTATCTTGAATCTGATGGTGGTAATTTGTCTTTAGTTAAAGTTACATCAGACCTTGTAGTGTTTATAAGGTTTGAAGGAGCATGTAAGACATGTGACGTAAATCAGATGACACTTAAATTAGGAATTGAATCATCTGTAAAAAAACATGCACCAGAAATTAAGTCTGTGCAAACAATAGATTAATTTATGATTAAAACAGATATAATTATTATAGGCGCAGGACCTTGTGGCTTGTTTTCTGTTTTTGAGGCAGGTTTATTAAAAATGAGATGTCATTTAATCGATTTTTTACCTAATCCTGGTGGGCAGTGTTCAGAGATATATCCCAAAAAACCAATTTATGATATACCTGGTTTTCCTGAAATTTTAGCAGGTGATTTGGTAGATAATTTAATGCGGCAAATTAAACCCTTTAAACCTGGATTTACTTTAGGAGAGAGAGTAGAAACTATTGAAAAAAAAGAAGATAATAGTTTTGTAGTAGTTACTAATAGAGGAACACAACATTTAGCAAAAGTTGTTGTTATTGCAGCTGGTTTAGGTTGTTTTGAACCAAGAAAGCCAGTTATTGAGAATTTAACCTTATTTGAAGACAAGGGGATTGATTATATTATTAAAAATCCTGAAAAGTTTAAAGATAAAAAAGTTATTATTTCTGGAGGAGGTGATTCTGCACTTGATTGGTCCATATATCTTGCGAAAGGCATTGTGTCAGAGTTGACTCTTGTACATCGACGAGATTCTTTTAGGGGGCATTTAGAATCTGTAGAGCAATTAAAGAAAATGACAAAATCAGGCAAGATAAATTTAATAACTAATTCAGAAGTTATCGCTTTACAAGGGAAAGATCATTTAACTTCTGTTCAAATTAAGCAAGATCAAGAGGTATTAGAAAAAGAGACTGATTATTGGATCCCTCTATTCGGATTAACTCCAAAATTAGGGCCAATTGCAGATTGGGGACTCAATTTAAATAAAAATAAAATAGAAGTTAATACACATGATTACTCCACTAACATAAATGGTGTATATGCAATTGGTGATATTAACACTTATCCTGGAAAACTAAATTTAATACTAAGTGGTTTTCATGAAGGCGCTTTAATGGCGCAATCTGCATTTAAACATGTTTTCCCAGATGGTAAAAAGTCATTTAAATACACAACGGTTTTAGGTGGCATAGAGGGCTTTTAAATTGGAAAAAATATCAATAAATATAGTCGATATTGATGGTGAAAAATATACTATCCAAACAGATGTGGATGCGAACCTAAGTTTAATGGAAGTCATTAGAGATGCGGGCTTTCCTATGGGTAATTGCGGAGGAATGGCTTTATGTGCTTCTTGTCATTGTTATGTTATACATGACAATCAATTAAATTCCCAATCAGATGATGAGTATGCTATTTTAGATCAATTGCCTAACTTAGATGTTAATCGTAGCCGTTTAGTATGTCAGATTCCGCTTTCTATGGAAATAGATGGGATTACATTAATTATTAAGCACTAACTTTCTACTTCTTTAGGTATTTTACAAATTGGTATTGGTGCCATTTTGTGTTTGTTTTTATTGTTTAGATCTTTATATATATTGAGAACTTTTTTTTCTCTCTCAGTTGTATCTCTATTACTTTGAAAATCCATAGCCCATTCCAATTCTTCATATGTAGCGCCAATTTGATCTTCATCGGTCCTATTATCTTCCCATAATCCATCGGTTGGCTTCGCTGTTATTATTTCTGGGATAATACCACACAATTCTGACAATTTCCGTACTTCTGATTTTGTTAGGTCTGCGATCGGACTAATGTCAACACCACCATCACCATATTTAGTAAAAAAACCAATTCCAAAATCTTCTATTTTATTTCCTGTTCCAACTACGATGCCATTATGTGTGCTAGCAATTTGATACAGTGTCATCATTCGTATTCTTGCTTTAGTATTTGCAAATCCTAAGTCAGAATGATAATTTTTAGGAATAGTTTTTCGGTATTTTTCTAACAACTCAGTTAGTTCAATAGTTGTAGCGTGTATATTTGGGTAATTTTGATTTAGCCAATTCATATGTTTTATGGCATTTTCAAGCTCATTTTTACTTTGGCTAATAGGAAGGGAAACAACTATGGTATTAATTCCGGTCATAGCACACAGAGTGGAGGTTAAGGCAGAATCAATGCCACCAGATATTCCAACAATTAGATTTTTAATACAGTGTTTTTTTGTGTAATCATCAATCCATTCAACAATAAAATTCTTTATTTTTTCTAATTCCATCGTTGGTTAAAATAAAAAACCTAGCCTTATCCCAAGTTGATGAAATAACGCTTTCATATTTTTGTTTGTTATTGAGTTCGTTATATTATTTGTAAAAAATAAGCTAGAAATAATAGATGTTTTACCTCCCAAAGAATACTCAGCTCCAAGAAATATGGATAAATCCAAACTAATTCTACGTGCTTGATCTCCGGCAGTAATCAAATCTTTGATTTTAAAATTTAAAGAAGGACCAACTCTAGCAAAATAATGGAAATAACCAACTTCTCTTGAGCGCATCTTTATAAATATTGGTATAGTTATATATTCAACTTTATAGTCACTATTTATGATTTCGATAATAGGAGTGGTTGTACCATCTTCATTAGTTATTTCTTGAGATATTTTTTGGGTAATGCCACCACCTTTATAAGAAATAGAGAAGCCGGATTCCAAATAGTGGTTTTCATTTAATGACATTTCTAAAGCATATCCGTATACAATCCCAATATTGCTTTTAGTTTCAGCATCAGAGTTTGTTTGTATGAGGTTAATAGCAGGTGCAAAGTATAGACCCATACGGCTATATTTTAATTTCTCATTGAATTCAGGTCCGGGATTGTAATTTTGTGATATACAAGAGAAAAATAAGATTGAAAATAAACAAACTAAATTGAACTTTTTCATAATTTTAAGGTAATTAAAATTTCGCTTAATAAATATACGTTAATCTAGAAAGAAAAAAAGTATGAAAAAACATATTTTATTAACTTTTTCTACACTTATGATTTTTGCAGTTATACTCAAAATGTACAACAATAATAATCAAGAAAAAGATTTTCTAAAATGTGATCTTTCAGTTTATCGATTTGAAAAAGATTTTTTTAGTATTAATAAAGATTCGTTTGACATAAAATTTCCGTTAATAAAAAATAAATACCCTGAGTTTTTTTCGGATAATAGTGTGGATTTCAAAAATGACGTTTTTTTAGACGACACATTAGTTACAGTTTTAGATTCTGTTAATCTTGTTTTTGGAGATATTTTGCCAGAGTTCCAAGCTATAAAAGAAGGTTTCTGTAATTATCAAAACTATTTTCCAGGTGAAACACTTTCTGTTTATACATTTATTGATAAGTCTTTTGACTATCGAACTCCAGTTGTTTTTTCGGATTCAAAATTGTTTATTTCATTACATCTTTTTTTAGGTTCAGATCATTCATTTTACAATTTTTTACCAGATTATATTAAGTACTCACATGATGTGATTTTTTTACCAGCATCTTGTTTTATTACCTTGGCAGGCAAACATATACCTTATCCAGATGTTTCAAATTTTTTAGAAACCATGTTATATTATTCTAAGGCATATGTATTTGCGCAAAAAATGCTACCTGAAACACCTCAGTATAAGCTTTTTAAATGTTCGGAAGAAAAAATAGAATGGTGTTATAATAATGAATCAGCGATTTGGAATTATATGATTGAGCGTGATTATCTATTTTCAAGCTCATTAGATTTAATTGACAATTTTATAAGCTTAGCTCCATTTTCTCAATTTGGGTTGCCTACTGATCGCGATTCTCCAGGGGGCGTCGGTTTATGGCTAGGAGTACAAATTTGGAATGCGTACATGGATAATAATTCGATCTCCTTGTTAGAGGTTTTAAATGAATCAGATTATATGAAAGTTTTAAATAATTCAGGATATAAACCATAAAATAAATATGAAAAAAAATAAAAAAACAGCTAAAATTAATTTTAAAATAGATCTAGATACTAATAATATTCCCGAGGACATTACATGGGAAGCTACAGATAGTCAACACGCTAAAAACACGGCAAAAGCAGTTATTATATCAGTTTGGGATGGTGAAAAAAAAACTTCCTTAAAGATAGATTTATGGACAAAAGAAATGATGGCAGAAGAAATGAAATTTTTTATAGTCCAAATTTTAGATTCTCTTTCAGAGACCTACAGGAAGGCTGTCGGAGATGATAAAGTTGCAATGGAGATGAAGCAGTTTACTCAGAGAATTGGTAAAATGTCAAATGTTTTGAAATAATTTATTTAGCTCAAGTATTTTTTTCAACATGTCAACATTGCCAATATTTTTTTTTGATGACGTTATAATTGTTTCAGGTATTTTTGCCCAATTTTTAGACTTCATGTTTTCATCATAGGCTTCAATATTTTGCGTTATCTTGTTTTTGCTTACGCCGTCACATTTTGTAAACACTCGTATAAAGTAGATGTTGTTCTTGACTAACCACTCCATCCATTCTAAATCTATTTGCTGTGGACTTATTCTAATGTCTATTAGCATAAATGCGCATACAAGTTGATTACCTCTTTTTATAAAGTATTTTTGTGTCATCTCGAAAATTTTTTGCCTCATGGTTTTAGATATTTTAGCGTACCCGTACCCTGGCAAGTCAACAAGCATCCATTGTTCATTAATAACGATATGATTGATTAATTGTGTTTTTCCAGGCTTTGATGATGTTCTGGCAATGTTTTGATTTAATACAGAGTTAATTAAAGAAGATTTACCAACATTAGATCTGCCAATAAATGCATATTCTGGGTATTTGTTTTTAGGACATTGAGACACGTGTTCACTACTATAAAAATGCGAGATTTTTGTATTCATAGTAGTGATCTTATAGTCCTTCTTTTTTTAACCATTCTTTTAGGATATTATTAAATTTCTTTGGATGTTCGATCATGGGTGCATGCCCACATTTACTTATCCAAAACAAATCTGATTTTGGAATGTCATTATGAAATTCTTCCCCAACTTCAGGCGGCGTCACTTTATCATTTTCTCCCCATATAATACATGTTTTTTGGACTATATTCGGGAGTTCTTTTTTCATATTATGTCTCATAGCAGATTTTGCCATCATTAAAACTCTTAGCACTTTCTCGCGATTATTTACAATATCAAAAACTTCGTCAACCAGTTCTTTTGTTGCTTTTTTAGGGTCATAAAACACCTCTTCTGTTTTATTCTGGATATAGTCGTAGCTTCCTCTTTTTGGAAAGCTTCCTCCTAGTGTGTTTTCATATAAACCTGAACTTCCAGATAATATTAGTCGTTTAATTTTTTTTGGATGTTTAAGGGCAAGAATTAAGCCTATGTGTCCTCCAAGAGAATTGCCAAGGACTGAATAACTCTTTAGCTTTAAGTCGTCTGTAAACTTTGTAATAAACTGTGCTAATTCTTGAACATTTGTTTTCAGTATAGGCATATCATATAGAGGAAGCATTGGCAAGATAACACGATACCCATATTTAGGTAATTCCTTAATTGTTTGTTCAAAATTACTCATGGCCCCCATTAGTCCATGTAGTAGAATAATTACTTCTCCCTCACCTTTATCAATATACTTATAGTTTACAGTCATTAGGTAATTGTATAATAGATTTGGAATATAGGATTTCATCAGCAACAATATTCAGAATTTTAACTTAGTTATTAACAATGATTAGTTTAAAATGTTAATACAGTGTTCATTTCTTATTTAAAAAATAAGTGGTATAAAGTGGTATAAAGTGGTATTAAATAGCTAGTTTTATGTATCAAAAATTAATTTGTGGTAAGATGAGCATGCATTTAATAGGAGTTTATGAGTGTAGAGTAGATGCTAAAAGCAGACTAATGCTACCTAAGGCCTTTAAGAAGCAATTAATTTCTTCCTTGGATGAGCCATTTATTTTGAAGCGCAGTGTGTTTCATAAATGTTTAGAATTATTTCCTATGGAGGAATGGAATAAAGTTGTTTTTGAAATAAATAAACTGAATCGGTTTGTTAAAAAAAATAATGATTTCATAAGAATGTTTACAGCTGGTGTTAAGCTTCTTTCTTTAGATGCAACAGGCAGATTGTTAATACCTAAAGATTTGCAGAGCTATTCAGGTATTCGAAAAGAGTTAGTTCTTTCTAGTTCAGCAAATATGATTGAGATATGGGACAAGAAAATATATGAATCAATTATCAATAATGAGTCTGTTGATTTTGCAACGCTTGCAGAGGATGTAATGGGAAATAACAGGTTAGAAGATGAATGATTTTCACACATCTGTTCTTTTACATGAATCTGTTAATGGTCTCATGATTGATCCAAATGGAATTTATGTGGATTCCACTTTTGGAGGTGGTGGACACGCAAAAAGTATTTTAAATAAGCTTAAGCATGGCAAATTAATTGCATTTGAACAAGATAAAGCAGCATTAAAAAATAGTATCAGAGATGATAAAAGGTTTACAATGGTCAATAAGAACTTTAGATATTTAAAACAACAATTAGAATTATTAGGGATTTATAATATTGATGGACTCATTGCTGATCTAGGTGTTTCAGCATATCATTTTACAGATAATAATCGCGGATTTTCATTAAAATACAATGCCAGTATTGATATGAGAATGGATACTGATATTGATCAAAATGGAGCACACGTTTTAAATACTTATAGTCGCAAAGGCTTAAATCGAATTTTTAGAGAACATGCAGACTTTAAGAACCCTAAATTTATTGTGGATTCTATAATAAAGGCTAGGGTACAGAAACCTATTAACACAACATTTGAGTTAAAGGCTCTTTTTGATCAAGAGATATATTTTGAAAACCAAAATAAATTCTTTGCAAGAGTTTTTCAAGCGATTAGAATAGAGGTTAATGATGAGTTATCTGCGTTAAAAGCATTATTACAACAATGTTTGGATGTGATAAAGCCATCAGGAAGACTGGTAGTTATATCATATCATTCAATAGAAGATAGGCTTGTTAAAAGCTTTATGAAATTTGGCAACTTCTCAAATAGTTTAAATAAGGATTTTTTTGGTAACGCATCAAGACCTTTCCGCTTAATTAATAAGAAGCCCATTACCCCGTCTATTGCCGAATTAAAATCAAATAATAAATCTAGAAGTGCAAAGCTTAGAATTTGTGAAAAAATTTAAATTATGAATATTAAAAAACTACTAAGCATTCAAACTCTAAAGAATAAAGACTTTTTTGATATAAGATCTTTTGTTCTAGTTTTTAGTATTTATTCAATTATCAGTATTGCATGTGCAGATAGGGTCTACAATCAATCAGTCGAAATAAAAATCTTACGACAAGATCTTAAGTCTTTAAAGGCAAGATATATTGCTACGAGAACTGTATTAATGAATGAGAGAAAAGCATCCAAGTTGCTTAAAAAAGCAGAGTTGTTTGGGTTTTTTCCAGCTACCAATCCATCAAAATTTATCTGTTTAAATAATGAACATTAAGAATCCATTAAGATTAGCATTTACAACTATGTTTGTTTTTTTTATAGCAATTAGTATTGTATTGTGCATGCTTGATATTGTTCATGACAAAGCGTATTCACATATTGATCATTTACGCACAGAAGATATTCCCGCTAATAGAGGTAATATATATAGTTATGACCATGAATTATTAGCCGTCACATCTACTAGATATGATTTAAGATTTGATGAAGAATATGCTCACTCAATTGCTAGCAAAAGCGAACTTGAACAATTAGCAGATGATTTGTCACGTATTTTTGCTTTAAAAACAAAATCAGAGTATTTAAATAATTTCACGGATAATACAAAGAATAGATATTTATTATTAAAAAGAAATGCCTCATTTGATCAAATAGAGAAAGTAAAGACAATAGATTTTTATCAACAATCCTTAAGAGGCGGTCTAGTAATTGAAGAGTATTTAACTAGAGAAAAACCTAATCTAAATTCTGCTGCACGAACCATAGGAGATCTATACAAAGACAATAGTATTCCTAAGTATGGTTTAGAATATAGTTATAATTCAGATTTAATGGGAGAAGATGGGCAATGTTTAGTGTTATATGAGCCAGGTGTAGGGAGTAGGAAAATAAATAATTCTAACAATATTGAATCTAAGCCTGGAAAAGATTTAATAACATCAATTGATTTGCAGTTACAAGATATTGTAGAAGAATCTTTACTAAGACAGCTTGAACAATATCAAGCAGATTTCGGAACCTCTATTTTAATGGAAGTCAAAACAGGCCAAATTAAAGCGATTACAAATCTTAAGAAAACAAAAAAAGGCACATATGCTGAAATTTTAAATTTTGCTGTTACTAGACAAATAGAACCAGGGTCTACGATTAAACTGGCATCTATTATGGCTTATTTTGAAGATTTTGGTGGCTCGATAGAGGATACTATTGATTGCAAAAATGGTCAGTATCGATTTAGGGGTTCACCTATAGACACTTATGATAGTAAAGATTTGGGTGTTGTTTCTATCAAGAGTGCTTTTGCACATTCATCTAATATCGGGATAGGAAGATTGGCAAAGAAGTATTATGATGATAATCCTGAAAAATTTATTAATCGATTTTATTCTTTTGGTTTAGCAGAGAAATCTAAAATAGATTTAACAGGTGTTCCAAAGCCAAAAATTTTATCTCCATCTGATAATACATGGTCACTTATTGCATTGCCCTGGATGTCATTTGGATATGGTATTAATTTGACACCACTAGATATATTAACTTTTTATAATGCAGTTGCTAATAATGGGTATTTAATTCCTCCATACTTAGGTGTTGCTCTTAGGGAGGGAAGTGAGGTGTTACCTATAATAAGAGATAATGCCCCATATACTATTTGTTCAGAATCTACTTTACAAAAAGTACACATCTTATTAAAAGAGGTTGTTCAGAATGGAACAGCTAAAAAATTAAGTTATTTACCATTTTCAGTTTCAGGTAAAACAGGTACCACAGTTAAAAACTATACTAATATAAAAGATAAAAATTCAAAAGAATATCAATCTTCATTTGTTGGGTTTTTCCCTTCGGAAAATCCACAATATAGTTGTATTGTATTGATTGACAATCCTAATACTGAGATTGGTTATTATGGTTCTGAAGTAGCATTGCCAGCATTTCGAGAAATAGCTAATAAAATCTATATCCAGAATGGACTGGCATGGACCAGTATTCAACATAAAGATACAGTGTTTAATTATCATGCTACTAATATAGATGTTGATACAATTCAATTTCACAAATCTTCTTTAAATCAAGATTATTACCCCAATGTTGTCGGGATGCATATTAGAGAAGCTGTACAATTATTAAAACTCAGCGGCCATGATGTGATTATAAAAGGGGATTTTGGAAATGTAACTAAACAGTACCCAAGGCCAGAAACACCGATAAAAAAAGATTTAGCAATAACATTATTTATTTAATATGAAATTATTAAGAGAATTATTATATGGTTGTCCTTTAGATAGTGTTTCAGGAGATACTAATATTGCTATTTCAAGTATTTTTATTGACTCTAAAAAAGTTTCATCTCTTGGTGTTTTTGTAGCAATTAATGGTGTAAATACTAATGGTCATAAATTTATTAATCAAGCCATTTCTTTAGGTGCAATTGCAATTATTTGTGAAGAATTACCAAAAAAAACTCATCATCAAGTTACTTATGTGAAAGTTATGAATAGTTCATATGTACTAGGTGTTATGGCATCAAATTTTTTTAATAATCCATCATCTAATATTAGATTAATAGGTATAACTGGGACAAATGGAAAAACCTCTACTGCATATTATTTATTTGATCTATTTCAAAAACTAAACTTTAAAGTAGGATTAATATCTACGATTGAAAATAAAATTAATCAGCAATCTTTTGAATCTAAACATACTACTCCTAATGCTCTAGAAATTAATGAATTATTATCCTTGATGGTACAAGAGGGTTGTGATTTTTGTTTTATGGAAGTAAGTTCACACGGTATTGATCAGAATAGAATTATCGGTTTAAATTTTAGTATTGCTGTTTTTTCCAATATTAGCAGAGATCATTTAGATTACCATAAATCATTTGAACATTATAAGAATACGAAAAAAAAATTCTTTGATAATTTAAGTCAAAATGCAATATCAATTGTCAATAAAGATGATAATTATTGTTCAAACATATTATCAGACACAAAATCTAAAAAAATTTTTTATGGCATAAATTCAAAGTCACATTATCAGGCTTCTATCGTTGAGAGTAATTTATTTGGTTTAAGTTTAGAAATTGATCGCCATAATATTACTACACGTTTAATAGGTGATTTTAATGCATATAATTTATTGGCGGTTTATGCTATTGCTCTTCAGTTAGGTCAGGACAGTATTAGGGTCTTAAAATTATTAAGTAATATATCTCCTGTGCCAGGTCGATTTAATATTATTCGTTCACCGAAACATGATGTTGTCGGCATTGTTGATTATGCACATACTCCAGATGCTTTACAGAAGGTGATTTCATCAATATCTAATTTTTGTAATCCAAAACAAGATTTAATTATTGTTTTAGGATGTGGGGGCAATCGCGATCAAGGCAAAAGACCTATTATGGGGAAGATTGCATTTGAGTCAAGCAGTCAAATAATTCTCACTTCTGACAATCCACGATTTGAAGATCCGCAATTGATTATTGATGACATGTGTTTAGACTTACCTAAAGAGACACACAATAAAGTTCACAAAATTCAAAATAGAGAAGAGGCAATTTATTTTGCATTTAATCAAGTAAAGACAGAATCAGTAGTGTTGGTGGCGGGGAAGGGACATGAGAAGTTCCAAGAGATTCGTGACAATAAAACACCTTTTGATGACTCAAAGATTATTACAAATATTTTAAATACATAAACTATGTTACATTACTTATTTGACTTTTTATATAATTCTGGAATTGATGCAACATCGCATAATTTATTTAATTACATATCAATTAGGTCAGCCTTGGCGGTTATGTTGTCTTTGCTTTGCACTATTTTTTTTGGCAAAAAAATAATTAATTTTCTGACTAAGAAATTAGTAAAAGATGAAATTCGAGATCTTGGATTAGCAGGTCAGAGCGACAAGCAGGGCACACCTACCATGGGCGGCTTCATTATTTTATTAGGCATTTTATTGCCTACAATTTTATTATGTCGATTAAATAATATATATGTTATTATTATGCTTATTACTAGCATATGGATGGGTGTCATAGGATTTGTAGATGATTATATAAAGGTTTTTAAAAACAATAAAAAAGGGTTAGCAGCGAAATTTAAAATTATTGGTCAAATAGTTTTAGGATTATTAATAAGTAGTATTGTTTTTTTTCATCCAGATATTACTATTAAAGAAAAAACAGATTCTGTCACTAGTAATTATTTTGAAATAGTTGAATTAAAATCAGATAATATTGCAATTAGTTCTTTTTCAAAAGAACAAAAGTCAGTTAAAACATCAATACCTTTTTTTAAAAACAATCAGTTAGATTACGCTGATTTAGTCCCCTTCAAATCTAAGTATAATCAGTTTTTCATATTTGGAGTTTTTAGTTTTATTATCGTATTCATTATTACAGCAGTTTCTAATTCTGCTAATTTAACAGATGG
>MDSY01103261.1_pt1 | contig 12301 bp, 7 predicted proteins | sample 811131 | NCBI WGS metagenome assembly MDSY01 (sample SAMN05326643, study PRJNA326480) | marine metagenome | isolation source: seawater | place: Atlantic Ocean: South West | collected 2010
AATTTAAATGATAGGTTTAAATACAATTAAGTTTATTAACTCTTTAAAAATTAAGAAAAATAGAGAGTTGAATCAAAAAGTAATTCTTGAAGGTTATCGTTTAATCTATGAGTCAATTAATGCTGGGATTAAATTAGATTATTTGGTTGTAAATGAAAATTTTGAGGAAAATTTATTAAATAAAAATCAGTTTAAAAATCTAACTATTAAATATTGTAGCAAGAATAATTTTAATAAAATTTCTGATACAAAAAATTCTCAAGGAATCATTGCCATAGTAGATATTAAAAAATATCTTCATCAATCATTGGAAAAATTAGATAATAATAATTTAGTTGTTTTAGATGGAATCCAAGATCCTGGAAATTTAGGAACAATTATAAGGACATGTGCTTGGTTTGGAATTAATTCAATTGTTTTAACATCTGGTACAGTTGATCCATTTAATTTAAAATGTATTCGTTCAGCAATGGGAGCACATTTTAATTTAAATAATATTATTCAAGATAGTCGTTTGAATATTATTAATCATTTGAAAAGTAATTATGAAAATATATATGTAGCTGATATGGAAGGTGAAAATTTAAATAAAATTAAATTTTTAGGCAATTGGGCTCTAATATTAGGTTCTGAAGCCCATGGAATTAGCAGTGAATTTAAGCAATTTAAAAAAATTACAATTAAAAAACTTGGTCAGATAGAAAGTTTAAATGTATCAGTTGCTAATGGTATCTTAATTAATCATTTAACAAGTAAATTAAAAAGGATATAATCTGAATTTTATAAATATACCTGATTCGGATGATTTACTCTTATCTGAATGTAGAATAGAAACTTTTAGATCAAGTGGTAAAGGTGGACAGCATGCCAACAAAACAGAATCGGCAGTAAGATTAACACATATTAAATCTGGTATACAAGTCATGTGCCAAGATGAGAGAAGTCAATATTTAAACAAAATTAAATGCATAAAAGAGCTTCGGCGTAGAGTAAAAAAAAATAATTTTAGACCTCCCAAAAGAATAAAAACTAAACCAACTAAATCATCTATCGAAAAGCGTCTATCAGAAAAAAAATATCATTCTGAAAAAAAGAAAAATAGAAAAAATCCTGATATTAATAATTATTAAATCAATCAATTATACTATATCCACCTCTTCTTTCATCAGCAACAGATGATTCTGGACTCACTGCATTTACTCCTCCAAAAAATAAACTCTTTTTCTTAAAGGGTTTAAGTTTAATACTATTTTTATTTATTTTGAATTCAGTATTTGATTCATAAAATAATGTATCTCCTTCAAGGTGTAGCCTAGATTTAGATATTGAATCTTTAAGACCCATTTTGTGAATTAGTAAATTTAAAATTACTTGAATGTTTGCTGATCGTATTCTATTACTTCCTCCACTTCCAAAAATAAATTTTAGCTTATTATTTTTCGTTATAATTATAGGAGATATCATAGTTGGGAGTCTTCTCTTTTTATTCCAATTATGAAATCCAAAAGGATTTAAATCTTCCTCACCAAGCATATTATTCATCATTATGCCATATTCTGGGATGGTGTATCCACAACCTTCGCCATTGGTAGTTGTTATACTAGCAGCATTATTTTCTTTATCTATAATACTCACATGAGTTGTTGATCCAAATCCATCAATTGGTTTAGAAAAATCTAGGCTATTATTTTTAAAATGATTTAAAAATTTCTTAAAATTTTTATGATCAAATATTTTATTTATTTCATTTTCTAAATTTGGATTGACGCAAGTTTTTTCTCTTGCTTTTGATGTAATATCCATAGCGCTTATTAAGGAATTATTATCAATTTTTACTCCTGATTCTCTTAAAATTTTTAATAAAAAAATAATAAGAGGGCCTCCATGTGATGGAGAAGAATTAGTATAAATTGTATGATTATTAAAATTAATTGATTCTGCTTTTCTTTCAAATGTTTGATAATCTGAAAAATCATTTTTACTAAGGTTACTTTTATTATCTAAAAATTTTAGAATGATATTTAAGCCATCTCCTTTATAAAAATAATTATGACCTTCTTTAATTAACATTGAAAGAAAGTTCCCAAATTGAATATTTTTAAATGTATCACCTTCTTTTAAGAGTTTACTATTTTTAAAAAATAAATTATTGGTAGAGTTATCATTTTCAAGAATTGGTTTGATAAGACTCATAATATATCCTTGATAACTTGTGATTGTAACACCATTATTTGCTATATAGATAGCATTTTGAAGTACATCTTTTATATGAAGTTTTCCATATTTCTTTTGTATTTCAATTAGGCCCATTAGATTTCCTGGTGTTGCGATTGAACCTAAACCAATATTAAATTTTTGTGAAGTTTCACCAAAATCAACATTTATGTTAAAAAATTCACAATTTTTATTGTTTTTAATAGGTGAATTAACAAAAAAATCATAAATGAAAGGTGTAGAATTTTGCTTAACTCCTAACATGGTTCCTCCACCAAAGGCTCCAGTAAGAGCAAATTCAGAAGTCATTGATACAAAAATAGCGCTTACTGCAGCATCAAATGCATTACCTCCAAATCTTAATATTTCCTTTGCAGCAAGACTTGCTTCCTCGGAACCTGTTGATATATTCCCATATTTCATTAAATTATTTTTTTTAATAATATTATCATATATTGTAAGTATTTAAATTTAAGGTAATATTTTTTTAATATATATAATATAATGGAATTACCAAAATCATATAAGCCATCTGAGGTGGAATTAAAATGGTATCAAAATTGGGAAAAAAATAATGTTTTTTCGCAAGATGAATCTAAAAATACTTTTACAATAATGATTCCGCCACCTAATGTTACAGGAATTTTACACCTAGGACATGTCCTTAATAATACTATTCAAGATATACTAATAAGAAAAGAGAGCATGATGGGGAAAAATACATTGTGGTTACCTGGTACTGATCATGCTTCAATAGCTACTGAAACAAAAGTTACTGAGAAACTATCATCTGAAAATATTAATAAAAAAGAAATTGGAAGAGAAAAATTTCTTGAGCACTCGTGGGATTGGACAGAAAAATATGGTGGAATAATTATTGAACAATTAAAAAGATTGGGCTGCTCTTGTGATTGGGAAAGATTAAACTTTACAATGAATAAGGAATACTATGATGCTGTAATTCACGCTTTTATAAAACTTTATAATGACGGTTTAATATATCGCGGTGAAAGAATGATAAATTGGGATCCAGTAGGGTTAACCGCATTATCAGATGAGGAGGTATTTTATAAAGAAAAAAATGGCAAATTATGGTACATAAAATATCCAATTAAAAATTCAAATAAATATCTAACTGTTGCAACAACTAGACCTGAAACTATGTTAGGCGATACTGGCGTTGCAGTAAATCCTGAAGATAAAAGGTATATTGCTCTTATAGGAAAGAAAATTATTTTACCAATAGTTGGTAAAGAGATTCCAATTTTCTCTGATCAATATGTAGATAAAGAATTTGGAACAGGTTGTGTTAAAATAACACCAGCTCATGATCCAAATGATTTAGAAATGGCCCAAAGACATAACCTTGAAATTATAAATATAATGAATGATGATGCGACATTAAATAATAATGTTCCAAATGATTATGAAGGATTAGATAGATTTGAAGCAAGAAAAAAAGTTGTTCAAAAACTTACGCAATTAGGATTAATTGAAAAAATTGAAGATTATAAAAATAAGGTTGGATTTTCTGAAAGAACAAATGTTATTATTGAGCCTCGAATTTCAAAACAATGGTTTATGAAAATGGAAAAATTAGTTGATCCCGCTTTAAAAGTTGTAAAAGATAAAAAAATAAAATTTCATCCAGCTAGGTGGGAAAAAATTTATAATCATTGGTTAAAAAACATTAATGATTGGTGTATTTCAAGACAATTATGGTGGGGACATCAAATTCCTGTTTGGTATAAAGATGAAGAAATTTATTGCGGAATTAATGCTCCAAAAGAAGATGGTTGGGTCCAAGATGAAGATGTTTTAGATACATGGTTTAGTTCATGGATATGGCCTCTTGCAACACTAGGGTGGCCTAATAAAACAAAAGATTTAGATAAATTTTATCCAACACAAGATTTAGTAACTGGACCTGATATTATATTTTTCTGGGTAGCTAGAATGATTATGGCGGGACTTTACTTCAAAAATGAAATTCCATTTTCTAATGTATATTTTACAAGTATTATTAGAGATGAAAATGGAAAAAAAATGAGTAAATCTCTTGGTAATTCTCCTGACCCAATAGAATTATTTGATAAGTATGGTGTAGATGCTGTAAGAGTAAGCATATTGATGATTGCTCCTCAAGGAACGGATGTTTTATTTTCAATTGATAGATTAGAACAGGGTAGAAATTTCATGAACAAACTTTGGAACTCATCAAGATTTTTAATGATGAACATTGATGATATATCTTCCATAAAAAATATTAATAAAATTAATTTTCAAGAATTAGAAGCTATTGATTTTTGGATATTATCGAAACTAAATAAGACAATTAATTTGGTTGATACACAATTATCAAATTATAAATTAAATGAAGCAATTAAAACTATATATAACTTTGTTTGGAGAGATTATTGTGATTGGTATATTGAATTTTCTAAAAATAGAATGTATGGAAATAATCTTAAAGAAAAAGAATTGAACATATCAGTTGCAGTTCATGTATTAAAAACAATTTTAAAATTGTTACATCCCTATGCTCCTTTTATTACTGAAGAAATTTGGTCGTTTTTTAAGCAAAGCAATGAAAATATCCTAGTTAAAACGCAGTGGCCAGCTGTAGATACAAAATTGATAAATTCTAATATTGAAGAAGAATTAAACTTTATAATGAATGTTATCTCTGCAATTAGAAATATTAGAGCTGAATTAAATGTATCTCCTACAAAAGAAGCAGAATTAATATGTCGTGGTTCAGAAAATAAAATTGATATAATTGTTAGAAATAAAAAATATTTCGAATCATTAACAAAAATAAAATCTATATCATATGGAGATAATATATCTAAACCTAATTTGTGCTCAACTGCAGTTATAAATGATGTTGAATTGTTTTTACCATTAGCTGGTTTAATAGATATAGAAAAAGAAATTAATCGTTTAAAATCAAATATTAAAGATATTGAGGCTAGGATGAATTCTGTTAAGAAAAAATTAGATAATGAAAACTTTGTTAAAAGAGCTCCTGAAAATATTGTTAAGCACGAACAGAAAAAATATATTAATTATAAAAATAATTATGATAAGCTAGTTGAAAATTTGAACAGTTTAATGTCTTAAAGTAATAATATTGAATAATTCTAATTATATATTTGACAAAAATACAGATATTAAATTTTTAAAAAGTGTTGGTCCAAAACGTGCTCAAGCATTGTATCAAAATGATATTCATACAGTTTCTGATATTTTAAAACATTACCCTAGAAAATATTTAGACAGAACAAATATTAAAAAAATATCTGATTTAATAGTTAACGAAAAAGCAGTTGTGGTTGCAAAAGTTGTTTCAATGAGTATTAAGAGAACTAAAAAATCTAGTTATTTTCAATTAACACTAACAGACTCTAATCATACTATACAAGGATTATGGTTTCATGGAGTTTCTTGGATAATGGAAAAATTTAAAGAGGGTGATATAGTAGCATTATTTGGTAAGATTGAGTTTTATCAAGGATTTAGAATTATTCATCCTGAATTTGATATTTTAGATGAAAAAGATGACCCTATCAATACGTCGCGTATTGTTCCTTTATATTCTTCGAATAATATCTTGAAAAAAGCTGGTTTTGATACTAGAGGTTTAAGAAGATTACTGTTACAAATATTTTATAAAAATAAAAATATTTTTACTGAATTTTTTAATTCATCAATTTTAAAAAAAGAAGGACTTATTGAATTAAATAAATCTGTATATATGGTTCATAATCCAATTGATCAATTTTCAATTGATACTGCATTATATAGATTAAAATTTAACGAGCATTTTTTTCTTCAATTATTAAAAGCTTTAAATAAAAAGAAAATTGAGTCTTATCAAGGCAAAGCGTATAAAGAATTAGGTAAATATGCTATTGAAATTTATAAGTCTCTAAATTTTACTTTAACAAATTCTCAGATTAAATCCTTAAGAGATATTAGATCTGATTTGAAATTAAAAAAACCAATGAATAGACTAATTCAAGGAGATGTAGGGTGTGGTAAAACAATTGTGGCTGTTATTACAGCAGCTATTATCGTAGGTCATAATTCTCAGGTTGCAATCATGGCACCAACAGAAATACTTGCAGAACAACATTACATTAGTTTTGAAAAGCATTTTAAAAATTATGATATTAATTGTGAACTATTAATAAGCAATGTAAATCAGAAAGATAAAAATAAAATTTATGAAAATCTACAAAACGGAAGAATTGATATTATCGTTGGAACTCATGCACTTATTCAACAAAAAGTTAATTTTAAAGATTTAGGACTTGTTATTATTGATGAACAACACAGGTTTGGTGTAGATCAGAGAAAGGGTTTATTGGACAAAGGAGAAAACCCCAATGTTTTATCTATGACTGCTACACCTATACCAAGAACTTTAGCATTTACAATTCATGGAGATATGGATATTTCATGGATAGATGAAATGCCTTCAAATAGAAAATTAATTCAAACAAAATTAATTGATGATGAAAATATCGATTTAGTTTATAAACATATGAAAAAAGAAATGGATAGTGGTCATTATTGCTATGTAGTCTATCCACTAATTGAAGAATCAGATAAAATGGACTTAAAAGATGCAAAGTCTGGTTTTGAATCGCTACAAAAAGTTTTTAAAAATTATAAATTAGGTTTTATGCATGGTAAATTAGATAAAGATGAAAAAAATAGTTTAATGAAAAAGTTTACTTCAGGCGAAATTCAATGTTTAATTTCTACAACAGTAATTGAAGTAGGAATTGATCATAAGAAAGCTACTATTATGGTTATAGAAAATTCGGAGAGATTTGGATTAACTCAGCTTCATCAGTTGAGGGGGAGAGTGGGTAGAAGTTTTTTACAATCATTCTGCTATTTAATTCAGAGAAAAGAAACTTTCAATTCTAATCAAAGATTAAAAATTATGGAAAATACATCAGATGGCTTTTTAATTTCAGATGAAGATTTAAAATTAAGAGGACCTGGTGATTTTTTTGGTACAAAGCAACATGGATATTTAAATTCAGGATTAATAAATTTTAATAGCGATAGAGAAATTATAAGTAGAGCACGCGATTTAGCATTTCAAATAATTTCTGAAGATCCAAAATTAGAGTTAGAAAAAAATAAATTAATTAAAACAGAATTCATGATAAATTATAAGGATATGTTAGAGTTCATAAATATTGGCTAAATGTATAAAATTATCAATAAAATATTATTGGGGCTTTCATTTTTTGTTTCACTTATTGTTTACATTCTTACAATGGCTCCAACCGTTTCTTTTTGGGATTGCGGAGAATTTATTGCTACTTCTTATATTCTTGGAATACCACATCCTCCTGGGGCACCATTTTATTTATTATTAGGAAATATTTTTAGTTCTTTCCCATTTTTTAATGATATTGGAGCAAAAGTTAATTTTATATCTCCAATTGCGAGCGCTTTATCTGTAATGTTTTTATATTTAATTATTGTGTATTTAATTGAAGAATATAGAGGTAAAACAAAAAATAATATTGATTCAATTATTAACTATGGCAGTGCTTTTATTGCTTCTTTAACTTTTGCATTTACCGATTCTCATTGGTTTAATGCTGTGGAAGCAGAAGTATATTCATTATCAACATTTTTTACATCTATAGTCGTTTGGATGATTCTTAAATGGTCGAGAAATCATAACGATAATTGGAATTTACGATACTTATTAATTATCGTTTATATGTTAGGTCTTGCAATTGGTGTACATTTGTTAAATTTATTAACACTCCCATTTATTTTGTTGATTATATATTTTAAAAAATTTGATTTTAATATTAAATCATTTTTAATACCTATCTTACTTTCTTTGATAATTTTTATAACAATTTATATTGGTATAATAAAAGGTATCCCAGATCTAATGAATAAATTAAATGGAAATTTATTTTTTATTATTTTATTACCATTAATAATTGTCTCTTCAATTCTGCTCTTTATTTTAAAAATTAAAAAACCCATATTAAAAATTTATGCATACTGTATTTCATCAATAGCATTTTTTTTAGTTTCTTTTTTAATTGCAAATTCATTATTAATTAAAAGTTCTTCAGAATTATCAGATAGTATTCATGTAAAATTAATTGATATCCAAAATCAAATTGACTCTTATGATAAAGAGATTTATAAATTAACAAACCAAATAGATAACAATCTTGGATCCATTAATCAACAGGGATTAAAGGATAGAGTAAATTCAATTATTGTCACTAGAAATAATCAAGTTGATGAATTTAAAAATTTATATGATGATTATGTTAAATTTGAAAAAACAAAAAACAATTTATCATTTTTTGAACTTATACAGTGGCAGTCAAATTTAAGTATCTTATTAATAATATTAGTACTAATTTCAATTTCATATATTTTCTATAGATTTTATAATAAATCTAGTTATCAGTTTGAATTTATAAATAAATTTATTTTTTCTAGTATACTTTTGATACTAATTGGTTATTCAACTTATATATTAATTTTTATTAGAGCCGAACAATATCCCCGTATAAATGAAAACAATCCCAATACTGTTGACAGGGCATTATCATATATGAATAGAGATCAATATGGTGATTGGGAAATTTTAAATTGGAAGTCTACAATATCTCGACCTGAAAATTCAAATTGGAAGAGATATACTATGGATAAAAATAATCCTTCTTTTAGAGAGCAGATGAGTTTCTTCTTTAATTATCAAATTAATGAAATGTATTTAAGATATTTTGCTTGGCAGTTTATCGGAAGAGGAGATAAAGAAAATTTTCCATGGTATATAAATGATTTAAATGGGAATTTAATTGGTAATGAAAAACTTGATGGAATAAATATTTTTAGATATGGTATACCTCTTGCTTTTTTATTAGGTATTTTTGGTTTAATAATTCATTTTAAAAAAGATCCCAAAAGAGCATTCGCTATATTAAGTTTATTTTTAGCTACAGGTCTTCTAATTATTATTTATTTAAATCAATATGATCCACAGCCAAGAGAAAGGGACTATTCTTTTGTAGGTAGTTTTTTTACTTTTTCAATTTGGATAGGAATTGGATTATCCGTTTTCCTCGACTATATTAAAAAAATTGTAAGAAATCAAAAATATTCTTCTACTATTCTGATATCCATATTAACGATAATATTTATTTTTATGCCTATGAAAATTTTAGCAACTGATTATTTTGAGCATGATAGGAGTAAGAACTATGTAGCCTGGGATTATGGGTACAATTTGCTTAATTCATGTGAACCAAATGGAATCATTTTTACAAACGGTGATAATGACACCTTCCCATTATGGTACCTACAAGAAGTTGAAAATATTCGAACAGATGTTAAAGTTATTAATTTAAGTTTATTAAATACAGCATGGTATATCGAACAACTTATGAAACATGAACCTAAGTTAAATTTTGATTTTAGTAAGGATGTTTTTAGCGATGATATTTACTCTATTGATCCTTGGTATGCTACAGAATCTGCTTTTAATTTGTGTGGTAAAGAATTTAATGAAGAAGAAACATGGAATAAAGTTGAATGTGAAATAAACATTAATAATAATCCGATATCATTCATTATAAGACCAACATTAATTGGAAGATTATTAAGGGTACAGGATTACATGATTTTAAAGATAATTAACGATATTAATATTGAAAGACCAATTTATTTTGCAGCTACTGTGGCACCAAATAATCAAATAGGTTTAAATCAATACTTATCTATGGAAGGTATGACATATAGAGTTATTTTAAATAAAGATAAAAAATTAATTAACCCAATAAATTATAAAAAAATGAAACAAAATTTAACTCAGTCAAATTTGAACAAAATAATAGTAAATGATTTTGATTATAACCAAGTAGTAAATAATCAAGAAGGTATTTATAGATATAGAGGTTTAAATAATAATAAAATATATTTTAATGATAATATACAGCGTTTAGTTCAAAATTATAGAATTGGATTTATTAGACTTGCACAAAATGATATCAAAAATGGTAATTATGAAGAAGCACAAAAATTAGTATTAATGATGGATGAATATTTTCCACAAGATATTTTAAAAATTGAACCAGGGCTTGTTGTTTTAATTAGTGATTCAATTTATGGTGCATCTAATAATAGTATCAAACAAATTGAAATATTAAAACGTCTTTTCAATGAAAAAATTGATATTCAAACTGAGATATATCTTCTACATAAATTAGCAGAACTTAATGATTTAGAATTTGTTAAAAAAAGATCAACATTTTTATTTACAGAAAAGTCTGATTATTTAAATTTTGAATTACAAAAATATATAGGTGATATTTTATCAGATAATTTAGAACCATCAGATTTTATATCTTATAGTAATGACTTATTTAAAAATCACAAACCTATAGGTTTGCTCTACTCTGTAGTTCGAGTATATGATGAAATTGGAGAAACAGAAAAAGCTATTAATTTAATTAAAGATTTTCTTGATGATAATCCGAATAATACTGAACTTATTCAATTGTATGATTATCTAATACAAATAAATTCAATAAAATAATTATGAATAAAGTTTCAATTATTATACCGCATTATAATAATTATTCAATAATTAATCAATGTCTCAAGTCCTTATTAAAAATAAATTATAAAAATATTGAAATAATTATTATTGATAATAACTCAAGCGATGATAGTTTTTTAAAAATTAAAAATAATTACAATAATATTATTTTAAAAAAATCTCATAAAAATTTAGGTTATGCAGGTGGTTGTAATCTTGGAGCAAGTTTTGCTTCTGGAGATTATTTACTTTTTTTAAATAATGATACAGTTCATAGTAAAAATTTTTTAAATCATTTGGTTGCAACTTTAGATAAAGATAAAAATATTGCATCTGTTCAACCCAAAATTAAAAATTTAAATAGAAAAGATTTTTTTGATTATGCTGGAGCTTCTGGTGGTTATATTGATTATTTGGTATTCCCATTTTGTAGAGGTAGAATCTTTGATACCTTAGAAAAAGATACATCACAATATGATGAAAATAGCAATGTTTTTTGGACATCTGGTACTGCTTTTTTAACTCGAAAATCTCTATTTATGAAAATGAATGGATTTGATCAAAAACTTTTTGCTCATATGGAGGAAATAGATTATTGCTGGAAATGTAATCTATCTAATTATGTATGTGTTGTAAATCCAGGTGCAGTAATATATCATGAAGGAGCAAAGACTTTAAGTTATAATTCTCCAATGAAAACATATTTAAATCATCGCAATAGTTTGATTTTGTTATTAACTAACTATCAGTTTTTAACAGTTATAAAAGTATTACCATTAAGAATTATATTAGAAATTATCTCATCTTTTAGAGAACTATTAAATTTTAGATTCTTACATTTTATAGCTCATTATTTATCATTAGCATCTATATTTAATTTTTTTTATTTATTAAAAAGAAGAAGGTATATAAATAATATTAGGGTGGTAGGTGATGAGTATTTATTTAAAAATAATTTAATTTTTTCAAAGAGTATAATTTTTGAGTATTTTCTTAAAAGAAAAATATTTTTTAAAGATTTGTTTGATTAGATAGCGTGCCGAGGAAGAGACTCGAACTCTTACGCTGTTAAGCACTGGTTCCTAAGACCAGCGTGTCTACCAATTCCACCACCCCGGCAATCAAATCAAGGTCCAAATTTATGTAAGTTAATGCATTAAAACATACTTAATAATTAAATCCAAAACTAAAAAAATAATTATTACTTTTAACATTATATATAGGGTCATTTGTACTAGTCCACATAAAGTTTAAAGGCCCTAAAATTGATTTTACCCTCAATCCAAAACCATAGCTATTTAAATTAGTAATACTTTGATTATTATGTTTAAAATCAACATTATTAATATAATTATATAAAATTCTTACAGTTGTACTATTTTTATAATCAATATTAAACTCCATCCCATATGATGTTAGATTAGTTACCATTAGGTTATATTCACTGAAAGATAAAGTTCTATCGTAGGGGAAATAAGTTAT
>MDSY01048417.1_pt1 | contig 12300 bp, 6 predicted proteins | sample 811131 | NCBI WGS metagenome assembly MDSY01 (sample SAMN05326643, study PRJNA326480) | marine metagenome | isolation source: seawater | place: Atlantic Ocean: South West | collected 2010
ACCTGATCCATCGAGCCCTACCCTCTACCCACTGCCCTCTACCCTCTACCCTCTACCCTCCAACCTCCACCCACTACCCACTACCCACTACCCTCTACCCACTACCCACTACCCACTACCCACTACCCACTACTCGCTAGGTACACCGCGCTGGAGGGGCTCTTCGCTCAGCTCGAGGCGTGTCAGAAGAGCCTCTCCGACTACCTCGAGACGAAGCGCACCACCTTCCCGCGCTTCTACTTCCTCTCGGACGACGAGCTGCTGCAGATCCTCGGTACCTCTGACCCGGTGGCGGTGCAGGAGCACATGCTCAAGCTCTTCGACAACACTGCGGCGCTCACCTTCGACCGGACCGCCACCAAGGTGCTCGGCATGGTCTCGAGCGAGAAGGAGACCTTCGAGTTCCGCACGCCGCAGCTAACAGACGGTGCCGTCGAGCAGTGGCTCGGCCTCGTGGAGGGCGAGATGATCACGACACTGCGGCGCACGCAGAAGGAGAGCACCTTCCACTACCCCAAGAGCGACCGTGTCGAGTGGGTCAAGAATAACCTCGGTCTGATGGTCAACACCGGCGCGCAGGTCTGGTGGACGTACGAGGTGGGCGACGTCTTCGGCAAGGTGCGCACGGGTGTCCAGAGGCCCTAGCCCTCGCACCCTAACACCCTAACACCCTAACACTCTAACCCCAACACCCTGACACCCTAACCCTAACGCCCTAACCCTGACCCTAACTCGTACCCTCACCAGGTGCGCAAGGGCGACAAGATGGGCATGAAGCGCTTCGCCACCAAGTGCTCCGACCAGCTCGACGACCTCATCGTGGGCGTGCGCGACACCAAAGGCAACAAGGAGGCGACCAAGAAGATCAACACCCTCATCATCATCGACGTGCACGCGCGCGACATCATCGACAAGTTCGTGCGCGACTCGGTGCTAGACGAGCGCGAGTTTGCGTGGGAGAGCCAGCTGCGCTTCAGCTGGGACCGCGAGGCGGACGACGTCCTGATCCGGCAGTGCACGGGGCTCTTCCAGTTTGGCTACGAGTACCAGGGCCTCGCGACGCGCCTCGTCATCACGCCGCTCACCGACCGCTGCTTCATGACCTGCACGCAGGCGCTGCACTACCGCCTGGGCTGCGCGCCCGCCGGCCCCGCGGGCACGGGCAAGACGGAGACGGTCAAGGACCTCGCCAAGGCCATGGCGCTGCAGTGCAAGGTCTTCTGCTGCGGCGAGGGCCTCGACTTCAAGGCGATGGGCAGCATCTTCGCGGGCCTCGTGCAGACGGGCGCGTGGGGCTGCTTCGACGAGTTCAACCGCATCCCGGTCGAGGTGCTCTCGGTGGTGTCGGCGCAGATCAAGACCATCCAGACGGCGCTCGCCGAGGGGCTCAAGCGCTTCACCTTCGAGGGGCGCGAGATCGCCATGGTCAACAGCGTCGGCATCTACATCACGATGAACCCGGGCTACGCCGGCCGCACCGAGCTGCCCGACAACCTCAAGGCGCTCTTCCGACCGGTGGTCATGGTGACGCCCGATCTCGGCATGATCTGCGAGAACATGCTCATGTCCGAGGGCTTCGCCAAGGCGCGGCTGCTCGCCAAGAAGATGACGGTGCTCTACCAGCTCGCCAAGGAGCAGCTCTCCAAGCAGTACCACTACGACTTCGGCCTGCGCGCGCTCAAGAGCGTGCTGGTCATGGCGGGCGGCCTGAAGCGCGAGTCGCCCGAGTTCGACGAGAGCACCATCCTCATGCGCGCGCTGCGCGACATGAACATGCCAAAGTTCATCTTCGCCGACGTGCCGCTCTTCCGCGGGCTCATCGGCGACCTCTTCCCCGGGCTCGACTGCCCGCGCGTGCGCTACGCCTCGTTCAACGACGCCGTCGAGGCGGCCATCACCAACGACGGGCTGCAGATGCTCGAGGTGCAGGTGGACAAGGTCATCCAGCTCTACGAGACGCTGCTCACGCGGCACACCACCATGGTCGTCGGCCCGACGGGCGGCGGCAAGACCGTCGCGCTCACGGCGCTCGCCAAGGCGCAGACGAGCCTCGGCCTGCCCACCAAGATCTTCCTCATCAACCCCAAGGCCGTGCCCGTCAACGAGCTCTACGGCCTGCTCGACCCCACGACGCGCGACTGGACCGACGGGCTGCTCTCCAACATCTTCCGCGACATCAACCGGCCGGTGCCCGAGGGGCGCGACGAGCGGCGGTACATCGTCTACGACGGCGACGTTGACGCCGTGTGGGTCGAGAACATGAACAGCGTCATGGACGACAACCGGCTGCTCACGCTGCCCAACGGCGAGCGGATCCGGCTCAACTTCCCCACGACCTCGATGCTCTTCGAGGTCTTCGACCTGCAGTACGCCTCACCCGCGACCATCTCCCGATGCGGCATGGTCTACGTCGACCCCAAGGACCTGGGCTACACGCCGTACACGTACAAGTGGCTCAACAGCCGCGAGCGGCCCGAGGAGCAGGAGGTGCTGCGCGGCCTCTTCGCAAAGTACCTCACCGTCTGCATCGACTACGTCGTCGAGGGCATCGAGGACAAGGCCAACATGGTCATCATCGACCCCTTGCGGCAGGCCGTGCCCATGTCCGACCTGGCGCTCGTGCAGCAGCTGTGCAAGCTCCTCGACTCGCTGCTCACCGAGCCGCGCAACATCACCGAGCCGCAGCAGATCGAGGCCGTCTTCGTGCTCTGCCTCTCGTGGTCGCTCGGCGGCGCGCTCGTGCAGAGCGCGCGCGTGCAGTTCGACAAGTTCCTGAAGAAGGTCGCGCAGCTGCCGCTGCAGGACCGCGGCGAGGAGATCGGCATGGGCGCGCTGCCCAACGGGCTGGCGACGCTGCACGACTGGTCGCTCGACCTCGAGGAGAAGAAGTGGCGCCCCTTCAGCGCCCTCGTGCCCGACTACGTGCCGCCCGCCGGCGGCAAGTTCTCCTCCATCGTGGTGCCCACGGCGGACACGGTGCGCACCACCTGGCTGCTCGATTCGATCGCCTCCATCCGCGGCGCGGTGCTCTTCGTGGGCGACAGCGGCACCGCCAAGACCACCGTGGCCACGCAGTACCTGCAGACGCGCGACCCCGACAGCACGTCGCTGCTCACGATCAACATGTCGTCCAAGACCTCGAGCAAGGACGTGCAGATCGCCATCGAGGACGTGCTCGAGAAGCGCACCAAGGACACCTTCGGGCCGCCAGCGGGCAAGCGGCTGATGGTGCTCGTGGACGACCTCAACATGCCGACCGTGGACACCTACGGCACGCAGCAGCCCGTGTCGCTGCTGCGGCTGCTCGTCGACAAGGGCTTCCTCTACGACCGCGGCAAGGACCTGAGCATCAAGTACATGAAGGACATGCAGTTCATCGCGGCCATGGTGCCCGCGCGCTGCCCGTACGGCGTCGACCCGCGCTTCGTGCGGCTCTTCAACGTCTTCTCCATCGCCTTCCCTCCCGAGGAGAGCATCCGGCGCATCTACGCCACCATCCTCGAGACCTTCTTCACCGCCAACGCCTTCGACAAGAGCATGCAGGGCAGCGACCTCGCCTCACGCTGCACCTCCGTCATGATGGACGTCTTCAACGCCGTCGTCGCCGCGCTGCCGCCCACCCCCGCCAAGTTCCACTACATCTTCAACCTGCGCGATCTCGGGCGCATCACCGAGGGGATCATGCAGGTGGTGCCCGACAAGATCAACAGCGTCGCCGCCACCGTCCGCCTCGAGCGGCACGAGATCCTCCGCATCCTCAACGACCGGATGGTCGGCGACGAGGACAAGGCCTTCCTCAACGAGAAGATCGAGGAGGCGGTGCAGAAGCACTTCTCGGCCGAAGCGGGCAGCGCGCTTGCCGACCCGATCCTCTTCGGAGACTTTCTGCCGTACCACACCATCGAGGACGAGGGCCCCGGCGGCGACACGGTGCGCCTCTACGAGGACATGGCGGACTTCGACACGATCAAGCCCATCCTCGACGAGGTGGTCGAGAAGTACAACATGGCCAACAAGGCCATGAACCTCGTCCTCTTTGACGACTGCCTCGACCACGTCGTGCGCGTCCACCGGCTCATGCGCCTGCCGCGCGGCAACGCGCTGCTCGTCGGCGTGGGCGGCTCGGGCAAGCAATCGATCACGCGGCTCGCCGCGTACACGGCGGGCTGCGATGTCTTCAGCGTGACGCTGACGCGCGGCTACAACGAGGCCCTCTTCCGCGAGGACCTCAAGTCGCTCTACGGGATGATCGTCGACAAGCCCGTCGCCTTCCTCTTCACGGACAACCACGTGGCCGACGAGGGCTTCCTCGAGCTCATCAACAACATGCTCTCGAGCGGCATGGTGCCCGCGCTCTTCGAGGAGAGCGAGCGCGACGGCATCGCCTCCAACATCCGCGACGAGGCCGTCAAGAAGGGCGCGCTCGACTCAAAGGAGGGCGCGTGGAATTACTACGTGAGCAAGTGCCGCGACAACCTGCACGTGGTCCTGGCCATGTCACCCGTCGGCGAGACGCTGCGCGTGCGCTGCCGCTCCTTCCCCGGTATGGTCAACAACACGGTCATCGACTGGTTCGTGCCGTGGCCCGAGCAAGCGCTGGTGAGCGTGGCGGGGGTCTTCCTCGCCAAGGAGGACCTGCCCGACAACAACCGGCAGGACATCGTGACGCACATGGTGCTCGTGCACCAGAGCGTCATGGCGCAGAGCGAGGCCTTCCAGCTGCAGCTCAAGCGGTACAACTACGTGACGCCCAAGAACTACCTCGACTTCATCTCCAACTACCGCGGCGTGCTGCGCGACGAGCGCAAGAAGATCGACAACATGATCACGCGCCTCGACGGTGGGCTGAGTAAGCTGGTGCAGGCCGCCACCGAGGTGGACGCGATGTCCATCAAGCTGCAGGTCGCCAAGAAGGAGGTCGAGGCCAAGTCCATGGACGTCAAGGCGATGCTCGAGGACATTTCCGAGAAGACCACGGTGGCCGAGAAGCGCTCCGCCGAGGCGGTCGCCTCGGAGAGCCAGCTCGAGGTTGATTCGGCCCGGATCGCCGAGGAGAAGAAGGAGGCGGAGGCGGCGCTCGAGGAGGCGCTGCCGGCGCTGGCCCAGGCGGCAGACGCGCTGTCCAACCTGCGCAAGGAGGACATCACGGAGCTCAAGTCCTTCGCCAAGCCGGCACAGGTGGTGACGGAGGTGTGCATGTGCGTGGTGCTGCTCAAGGGCGGCAAGGACGTGAGCTGGAAGGGCGCCAAGGCGATGATGTCCGAGGGCAACTTCCTCAAGGCACTCGTCGAGTTCGACAAGGACAGCCTCAACGACAAGACGATCAAGGCTGTGAAGGCCTACTTCCAAAACGCCGAGTTCACGCCCGAGGCGGTGAAGAACATCTCGACGGCTGCCGCGGGGCTGCTGGTGTGGGTATACGCCATTGTCAACTACTACGGCGTCGCCAAGACGGTCAACCCGAAGCGGCAGGCCGTGGCCAACGCCGAGAAGACCCTGCGGCAGGCCGCCAAGGACCTAGTCAAGATCAAGGACGAGGTGGCCTCGCTCAACGTCATGCTCAAGGAGCTCAACGAAAAGTTCGAGGCAGGATCCGCCGAGGAGAAGGAGCTCAAGGAGAAGGCGGAGACGATGGAGCGGCGCCTCAACGCCGCCTCTAAGCTCATCGCCGGACTCGGCTCCGAGCGCGAGCGGTGGACGGTGCGGGCTCCACCCACCCATATGCACTCACACCCACACATGCGTATGCCACCCACCCCATGTCCATGTCCATGCCCATGTCCATGCGCGTGTCTATGCCCATGCTCATATCCATGTCCATGTGCACGTGCACAACGCGGACATGCATATGATTCCACGGCAGGCCGACATGGAGCAGCTCAACTCGTCGCGCGTGTGGCTGGTGGGCGATTGCCTTGTGGCAAGCGCCTTCCTCTCATACACGGGCGCCTTCAACTTCGAGATGCGGCAGGAGCTGATGAAGGACACGTGGGAAGTCGACCTGCTGAGCAAGAGCATGCCCATGTCGTCGCCCTTCCTGCTCGAGAAGCTGCTCACCTCCGACGTCGAGAAGGCGCAGTGGGCGGGCAGCGGGCTGCCGCAGGACGAGCTCTCGATCCAAAACGGCATCCTCACGACGCGCTCGTCGCGCTACCCGCTGTGCATCGACCCGCAGCAGCAGGCGGTGGCGTGGATCAAGAAGAAGGAGAGCAAGAACAACCTCAAGGTGAGCACCTTCAACGAGGCCGACTTCCTCAAGCACCTTGAGATCGCCGTCAACCTCGGCTTCGCCTACCTCTTCGAGAACGTTGACGAGTACATCGACCCGATCATCGACCCGGTGCTCGAGAAGAACATCGTCACCACGGGAGCCTCGCGCACCGTCAAGATCGGCGACAAGGCTGTCGAGTGGGACGACAGCTTCAAGCTCTACCTCACCTCCAAGCTGAGCAACCCGCACTACGGCCCCGAGACCTTCGGAAAGGTCTCCATCATCAACTTCAGCGTCACCATCGCCGGGCTCGAGGACCAGCTGCTCAACGAGGTCGTGGCCGTTGAGCGGGCCGACCTGGCGGCGCAGCGCAAGAACCTGGTGGAGGAGGTGGCGCAGCTGAGTGAGACGCTCAAGGAGCTCGAGGACGTCCTGCTCTACGAGCTGGCCAACGCGACGGGCAACATCCTCGACAACACCGAGCTCATCTCGACGCTCGAGAAGACTAAGACCAAGGCGGTCGAGATTGGCGAGAAGCTCGTCGAGGCGCGCGCCACCGGCGAGGAGATCGACGTCGCGTGCGCGTCGTACCGCCCCGTGGCCAAGCGCGGCTCGATTCTCTTCTTCGTGCTGGCGGCGCTCTCGACGCTCGACAACATGTACGAGGTCTCGCTGGCTCTCTACATGGTCGTCTTCCTGCAGTCGCTCGCCAGCGCCGAGCAGGACGCCATCCTGGACAACCGGCTCGAGAACATCGTGGGCACGCTCACGTACGACTGCTACTCGTACATGTGCCGCGGCATCTTCGAGACGCACAAGCTCATGTTCTCCTTCCAGATGGCGCTGCAGATCCAGGCGGGCGACGGACTGCTCGAGCGGCAGCAGCTCGACTTCTTCCTCAAGGGCAACCTCTCGCTCGAGAAGGCCAAGGAGCCGCCGCCCGCCGACTGGTTCCCCGAGAGCGGCTGGCACGACCTCCAGCGGCTCGTCACCATGGGCGAGCAGTTCGAGGCGATGCCCGCCGACCTGCTGCGCGCCACCGAGGAGTGGCGCGCGTGGTACGACCTCGAGGCGCCCGAGTCGCACCCGATGCCGCAGGGCTACAACGACAAGCTCACGCCGCTCGAGAGGATGCTCGTGCTGCGCTGCTTCCGCGTCGACCGCATCTACGTGGCCATCACTAAGTTCGTCATCGAGCTCATGGGCGAGAAGTTCGTCAGCCCGCCGACGCTCGACTTCAAGAAGGTGCTCGGCCAGTCGACCCCGACGGTGCCGGTCATCTTCGTGCTCTCGCCCGGCGCCGACCCCGCCTCGGACGTCTTCAAGCTTGCCAACGCCGTGGGCATGGGCGGGCCCAAGATGAAGTTCATGGCGCTCGGCCAGGGGCAGGGCCCGGTGGCGCAGTCCATGCTCGAGATGGGCGCGCAGCGCGGCCACTGGGTTATGCTGCAGAACTGCCACCTGCTGCCCAAGTGGCTCAAGACCTTGGAGAAGCTGCTCGAGCAGCTCAAGAACCCGCAGGAGGACTTCCGGCTGTGGATGACCACCAACCCCACGCCCGAGTTCCCCATCGGCATCCTGCAGCGCTCGCTCAAGGTGGTCACCGAGCCGCCCAACGGCATGAAGCTCAACATGCTCGCCTCGTACTCGAAGGTCTCGGACGAGGCGCTGCAGCGCTGCCCGCACCCCGCCTTCCGCTCGTGCGTCTTCGTGCTCGCCTTCTTCCACGCCGTCGTGCAGGAGCGTCGCAAGTACGGCAAGGTCGGCTGGAACGTGAGCTACGACTTCAACGACTCCGACTTCGCCGTCTCGCTGCGGCTCATCGAGACCTACCTCGAGAAGAGCGCCGTCAACAATGACCCCAACATCCCATGGGACACGCTGCGCTACCTCGTGGGTGAGGTCATGTACGGCGGCCGCGTCACCGACAACATGGACCGCCGCGTGGTCGAGACCTACATGCAGGAGTACCTGGGCGACTTCCTCTTCGACACTTTCCAGCCCTTCCACTTCTACCACAACGACGACCCCAAGTTTGGCGCGCTGGTCGACTACCGCATCCCGGCGCCCGGCCCGAGGGAGACCTACATCAAGTTCATCGAGGCCATGCCGGGCATCGAGGCGCAGACGCCCGAGGTCTTCGGCCTCAACCCCAACGCCGAGATCAACTACCTCACCAACGCGAGCAAGGCGCTGTGGCGCGACCTGCTCGACCTGCAGCCGCGCACCGCCGCGGGCGGCGGCGGCCTCACGCGCGAGGAGTACATCGCCAACGTGGCCTCCGACATACAGGCCAAGCAGCCGGCGCCCTTCGACCTGCGCCAGCTGGGCAAGGAGCTCGAGGCCGACGGCTTCAAGCCCATCTTCGTCGTGCTCGTGCAGGAGCTCGAGCGGTGGGAGAAGCTCAACACGCGCATGAACAAGAGCCTCGCCGCGCTCAAGAAGGCGCTCGTCGGCGAGATCGCGATGAGCTCCGAGCTCGACGAGCTCGGCTCCGCCATCTTCAACGGGCAGCTGCCCGCCATGTGGCGCAAGCTCACGCCGCAGACCGACAAGTCGCTCGGCTCGTGGATGCTCTTCCACCACAGGCGGTACGAGCAGTACAAGGCCTGGGTCGCCGAGGGCGAGCCCAAGGTCATCTGGCTCTCGGGCCTCGGTATCCCCGAGACCTACACCGCCGCGCTCGTGCAGACCACCTGCCGCCGCTACGGCTGGCCGCTCGACAAGTCGACCATCTACACCAAGGTCACCTCGTACACGTCGCCTAGCCAGGTGGGCGAGCGGCTTGTCGACGGCTGCTACGTCACCGGGCTCTACCTCGAGGGCGCCGCGTGGGACGTCGAGAACTCCTGCCTGGTCAAGCAGCCGCCCAAGGTGCTCGTGCAGGAGCTTCCCATCCTACAAATCATCCCGGTCGAGCTCGCCAAGATGCAGCTGCACGGCACGATCAAGGTGCCCATGTACATCACGCAGCAGCGCCGGAACGCCATGGGCGTCGGCATGATGATGGAGGCCGACCTTGACACCTCTGAGCACGCGAGCCACTGGATATTGCAAGGCGTCGCGCTGGTGCAAAACATTGAGTAGTTCGCAAGTGTAGGGAGTTATAGAACTTAGAAGATTATGTACTGTGTACGGCTTTAGTGAAACTGACCATAGACCAACCTTCACAGAGACATAGAGTCGCTCCTTTTTATTTCTAAGCCCCAGAGAGTACCCAGTTCCTGTTGAGTGTTGTTAGTACTTTAGAATAGTACGCGACGGTAACTTTAGTTGAAAGTAAACTACTTTACCCCTTAGTTAGCACACCCCGGCGAGACTCTGCCCCGAAGCAAAGAATTCGGCAGGCACCGTGCCGTCGTCCAGGTCGTACCAAGGCGAATACGCGAGCAGGCTTCGCGCGATGATCGCCAGCCGCTGCGATAGGCCGAGCGCGTGCGCGTCGGCGCGCGACAGCGAGGGCGCGCCCGACTGGAGCCGCTCGCCGCCGCGCAGGAAGTTGAAGCCGACCGAGACGCGCGGCGGCGCGGCCGAGCCCGGCGCGCAGCGGGTGCCCCAGTGAATCGTATTGCCACACCATGCCTGAAGGGTCAAAGGCGGTGGAATCGGCGACTTTGGAGGCGGCGCGCTCGAGGACCCGAGGCACTGACGGGGCCACGGCCTTTCTCCCTGCGAGTGTCAAGCCACCCAGAGCCGCCAACCCAGAGGGTAGGCTGCCCTGGGGAGGCTCCAGGCCCTATCATGGAAGCGTTTGGCCATGCTGCCCTGCGACGACCGAACCGCGCGCGAGAGGCGCCAGGGCCCGCGCCGCCTGCAGAGTCGGCAACACCGCAGTCCCGCAGAGGGCGCAGAGGGGTGCACGGGGCACGCATGGGGTGTGCAGAGGATGAAGAGGGGTGCGGAGGTGTTGTGGGGGAGGCGGAGGTGTGTGGGGAGGTGTGTGGGGAGGTGTGGGGAGGTGGGACACAGAGGGCACACACGGAGCACAGAGGCCTTCTTGCGGGGGGTGGGTAGGACGAATGTGGGACGCCGCCTTCGAAGCGCGGCTCAGTACTTACTCTGGTTATACTTACTATGGCTATACTCACTAGGCGCCTGCAGGTCGAAGCGCAGCTCGAGCGTCTCGTCGTCGTCGCCGAGCAGCGCGGGCCGCATGTGAGCGTAGGCCCAGCGGTTGGTGAAGTGGCGGTCGAGGGTGCGGGGGACGACCATCATGCAGCCGTTGTCAGTGGTCACCTCGGTCAGCGGCAGCCACACGCTCAGTAGCGTGGGGGCACCTGACGAGAGTCGGAGCCACCGGTGAAGTGGTGGATAGGCGCAGGGTTGGGGCTGGGGTCGGTCAGAGGCGGGAGGCTAAGGGCGCGGAGGCGCGGAGGTGCGCGGGGCGCGGGGGTGCAGGGCCGCACGCGCCGTCCTTATCGAGCGACTGCAGGCAAGTGAAGTCGCGGTGAGGCATCCCGAAGTTCATCCCCGCCGCGTCGTCGTTTGCCACCGCACCGCCGCCACCGCCGCCACCGCCGCCACCACCACCACCACCCACTGCCGCACCACCCGCGCCCGCCGCACCCGCGGGCGCACCAGCGGGCGCACCAGCGGGCGCGCGCGTGGCGGCGGCACCGTTGCGGGCGGGGATAGCGGGGCTGCCGCTGCGTGCGATCCAGCAGAAGGCAGAAGGGTCCATGGCGCAGTCCTCGCCCAGCGTGGCCTGCATGGGCTGCCACAATAAGTCGAGCACCTGGTTAGAGGTAGGGGTAGGGGTAGGGTTAGGGTTAGGGCTAGGGCTAGGGCTAGGGCTAGGGCTAGGCATCGCTGGCCGAGCACCGCCCAGGCCTCGTCGAAAGCGAAGATGAATACAGGCGGGTAGCCAAGGGTAGCGAGGCGACGCGCGCCCAGCTCGAGCGCCACGAGGCTCGCCTGCGCCGCGCCCCACCCCTGCACTGGACAGGGCTGCACCGCGCCGTAGCCTCGCTCGCGCAACGCCGCGCGCAGCTGGCAGAGCGCGCCCAGCGGCAGCTGCAGCTCCTCGACGCCGCCGCCGCCCTCCGCTCCTAGCATTGCTCCGAGCCGTGCTCTGAGGAGTTTCGCCGCGCTGGGCCTGCATGCCACCGCCGTCGCCGCCGCAACCACTGCGGCCGCCGCAGCCACCGCCGCCGGGCGAGCAAGCCGGGGAGACAGCACCGCCGCCACCGCTGCCACCCCCGCCGCTGCCGCCGCCGCCGCCGCTGCCGCCGCTGCCGCCGACGTTGCTAGGTGCCACGGCGTGGAGGGCCGCGGCGCAGGAGTCTCGGCGGCGGCAATGGAGAGCTCCGGGATCAGCGCGTTCCAGAAGTCGCGCTCGAGCAGGCGCGGCGAGAGGCCGGAGGCGTCGCCGTCCTGCAGCCGCTCGAGCACGCCACGGAGTCGGCTCTCGTGCGGCGCGTCCTCCGCCGTGGCGGCAGGTGGCGGGGGACCCTCGCGAGCGGCGGTGGCTTGCGGAGCCACCGCTTCGGATGGCGCCTCGCCCACCAGCACGGAGAGGACGCTGAGTCGATCTCGAATCCCGCGCGCGATCTCGTCGCGCGACCGTAATGCGAGGAGCGACTGCAGGAACCGCTGCTCCTCATCGGCAGAGGTTGGTCTGCCACCGCCGGCCGTCGCACCGCCATCGCTCTTGGGCTTGAGTACCTTGGCCAGAATCTCCATGGCGCGCTGCCTTCGAGCGACTTTAGCAGGGTCATCGTCCGCGTCGTCGGAGGACCCAGAATCCGACATGGCTGTCGTGGTCTTCGCGATTGGTCTGCTGGGGCGGCTGGTCGACGCAGTGTCGCCCTGGCTTGCGAGGCGTGGAGGGGCTCACTCGAGCGGCGCAATGCGGCACGATTGCGGCCTGTGCAGGGACTCACCACCGAGCACCTGCGCGCTGTGCGGGGATTCTCGCGCGTTTTTGCATGTTTTTCGGGACGCTAGCTAGTACCCGCTTCCAGGGCCCCCAGCGAGCGGTACGACGGGGAGAACGGCGCAGTGCAGCCTAGAATCACCCCCTCTAACGCCCCGTCGACCCCGCAACAACCTGGACGTTAGTGCTAACGACTGATGCCACAAACCCAAAA
>MDSY01117787.1_pt1 | contig 12298 bp, 15 predicted proteins | sample 811131 | NCBI WGS metagenome assembly MDSY01 (sample SAMN05326643, study PRJNA326480) | marine metagenome | isolation source: seawater | place: Atlantic Ocean: South West | collected 2010
ACTAGGCCTATAACTTCAATATAAATAAACATTAAGAGTAAATCTGCTAAAGTGACGGATTGTGTTTCATACATTTTTATCATTTCTAGAAGAAATGCAATTATCGTGGAGATAAGAACAATTATCACCGCAACTAATTGAATGTTTCGAATCGCTGAATTCATTTTAATAACTTTATCAGAGTTTTAAGCTTTGTTTAACTGTTTAGAGTGATACTTGATAAATTTCTCTATTTTAGACTTGTTAAAAGTTTTATTTTCTTCAAAAGACACTTTCTTCATGGAATAAGCTTTATTTTTAGTTCTTCTAGACAAAATTGTAATATTTCCTTTGTACAGACTTGCAATTACATCGCCAGCAACTATACCTCTTTTTTTATCAACAATCTTTTGAAGTTTGATTCTTTTTTTTGAGAACCAATATCCGTTGTAAACTAACTCTGCATACTCGGGCATAATTCTTTCTTTTGCATGAACTGTTTCTTTGTCTAAAGTCACAGACTCAATAGCTCTGTGAGCAACATATAGTATTGATCCACCTGGTGTTTCATAAACCCCTCTTGATTTAATCCCGATAAATCTATTCTCTACTAAATCAACTCTACCTATTCCGTTTTTACCAGCTAAAATATTTAATTTATCTAAAATTTTTTCTGGACTTAATTTCTTATTATTAACTGCAACAGGGTCTCCATTTTTAAAACTTATTTTGACTTTAGTTTTCTTATTAGGTGCTTTTTCCGGCGATACTGATCTTTGATAAATATATTCAGGCGCTGAATTTTTTGGATTTTCTAAAATTTTTCCCTCAGTGGAGGTATGAAAAATATTATCATCAATCGAAAATGGTGGAGCACCTTTTTTATCTTTTGGAATTGGTATTTTATTTTTTTTAGCATATTTAATTAAATCAGTTCTTGATTGAAGTTTCCACTCTCTCCAAGGAGCAATTACTTTTATTTTTTTACCAAAATAAGCGTAACCTAATTCAAATCTTACTTGATCATTTCCTTTACCAGTTGCGCCGTGTGAAACAGCATAAGCTCCATATTTTTTTGCAATTTCAATTTGTCTTTTAGCTATTAGAGGTCTAGCGATAGATGTCCCTAATAAATACACACCTTCATAAACGGCATGAGCTCTAATCATCGGAAAAACATAATCTTTAACAAATATATTTTTTAAATTTTCTATTATAATTTTTTTAACACCCAATCTCTTTGCATTTCTAATTATTTTTTTTTTGTCCATATCTTGGCCGATGTCAGATGTATAAGCAATTATTTCTGCTTTATAATTTTTTTGCAACCATCTTAAAATAATAGAGGTATCGAGCCCTCCAGAGTAAGCTAAAACAATTTTTTTCATTTAGCTGCAAGTTTTTTTGGCTGTATTATAAGCTTTCGTAAAACCCATCATAGAATAATGGTCCGTTGTTTCTGCGCCCTTAATTGTTCTTGCAACAATTATTAAATCTGTTGCTTTCTTCATTATTTTAATAAATTTTTGTTCTTCTTTATCATCTAATAACCAAGCAAAGTTATTCTGAGAAAAAAGTGCAAAATTATTTCTTCCTGATTTGGCACTAACACTTGAGGCTTTATAAGGATGGCCGCTAGTAATACTAATTTCATCTTTTATATTTTCTTGGGGCCTAAATGAAACAAATAATCTAGACTCTTCTCTTTTAACACTTCCTGAAACTCTTTTAGTGGGAATGGTTTGAGCAAAGCAAATTTTCCCTTTTTCTGTGGTTGTGCTAAAACTTTGCCAGTTTTTATATTTACCTGTTGACTTGGGCGCCTCTGCTTTTGCATGAAATGAAAAAACCATTAAGACTAGAAAAATAAATATTTTTTTTAAGTACATATTTTATTTTTATACTAAAAATTAGCTAATTCAATGGGTTCGATTAAGGAGAGGGATTAGGATTGTTATTATGTATTAAATTAATCTTTTCTATGATTTCGTCATTTAACTCTACATTGATCGAGCCTATATTTTCTTTTAGTTGCTCCATAGTCGTAGCTCCAATAATATTACTTGTTACAAATGGTCTGGAATTTACAAATGATTGTGCTAATTGAACCATTGTCATATTGTTATCTTTAGCAAGTTTATAATATTCATCATAAGCTTTCATGGCCAAGGGATTTAAATGTCTTCCCCAGCCTTGAAAAAAAAGGTCCATTCTGGAATTTTTTGGCATTTGACCATTTCTATATTTGCCAGACAACCCACCTGCTGCCAATGGATAATAAACAAGCAATCCACATTTTTCCCTCAAAGATATTTCTGACATACCTATCTCATAGGTTCTATTTACTAAGTTGTATGGATTTTGTACTGACATCATTCTAGGTAAGTTTTTATTTTTTGATAACTCTATATATTTAGATAAACCAAACGGTGTTTCATTAGACATTCCGATGTATCTAATCTTTCCACTTTTTACAAATTTTTCTAATGCCTGAAGAATGCTTTCAAAACTATTCCAATTTCCCTCATTATCATTAACTGAATATTCTCTTTTTCCGAAATAATTAGTAGAACGCTCTGGCCAATGTAATTGATATAAATCTATATAGTCAGTTTTTAATCTCTTCAAACTCCCATCAATTGCTTCACCAATTTTTTTTTCATCAAAATTATTTCCTCCACCTCTAATCCAATCACAGCCAGGACCAGAAACTTTAGATGCTAAAATAATTTTTTCTCTATTTTTTCTTTTTTCAAACCAGTTGCCGATCATTTTTTCTGTTTTACCATAAGAATCTGCAGTTGGCGGAACTGAGTAAATTTCTGCTGTATCAAAAAAATTTATACCTTTGCTGACTGAATAGTCCATTTGTTCAAAAGCATCTTTTTCAGAGTTTTGAGTACCCCAAGTCATTGTGCCAAGACAAATTAAGCTAACATCCAGATTTGTGTTTCCAAGTTTTTTGAATTTCATAAAATTGTATTATTTTGAATAGCTTTTAAATGAATTCTTCTCTATTGAAAAGTTTTAAAAAGAGCTTATATTATAGGTATGGAATTTAACAAACAAACATCGACAGCAAAGTCATCTGTTTCTGAAGCTATTATTGATCAGGGCCTAAGAGCACATATGCTTAAAGTTTATAACTACATGGCATCAGGAGTTTTATTAACTGGAGTAATAGCACTTTTATTTTTTAAAATGGCAGTAGTAACAGGTGAAAGTGGACAAATAATTGGTTTAACAAATTTTGGAAATACAATTTATGCCTCAGGTTTAAAGTGGGTTCTTATGCTAGCTCCATTAGGTGTAGTTTTATATATGAGTTTTGGTATTGCTAAAATGAGTGCATCAAAAGCACAAACAACTTTTTGGGTCTTCGCAGCTTTAATGGGAGCTTCTTTATCATCAATATTTTTACTTTATACTGGAGCAAGTATAACTAGAGTTTTTTTTATTACAGCAGGTACATTTGGTGCAATGAGCATATATGGGTATACAACAAAAAAAGATTTAACTAAGCTTGGTTCATTTCTAATGATGGGACTATTCGGAATAATTATTGCATCAGTAGTAAATATTTTTATGAAATCTTCCATGATGTATTTTGTAATATCGATTTTAGGTGTTTTAATTTTTGTAGGCTTAACAGCTTATGATACACAAAAAATTAAAAATATGTACATGGCTAGCGATAGCGGTGAGTTAATGGGAAAAAAAGCAGTAATGGGCGCTTTAACTCTTTACTTAGACTTTATAAATTTATTTATAATGCTTCTTAGACTTTTTGGTCAGAGACGATAGTTATTTAATTAATCTTAATTTATTCCAACTTGTTTTATGAATCAGTTGATTGAGAGTTTCTGATTTCTTTAAAACGTTTCCATTTTTGTCTTTAATTAAATATTTTTCATTATAATAATTAGGTTTAAGGTTTTTTAAGATTCTTAAAACTGGTTTATCCGAAGCTCTTTGATAAACATCAAATGAAACTTCTCTAATTCCAGATGAAAAAGAATAATCCTTCCAAGATCCATTAGAAACCATTTTTGCATATAGGTTGAGAATAGTTTGGAGCTCTCTTTTCACAAAAAATATTTCCCTTTCTTTTTTTTGAGAAATATTATTAATGACTAACCTGAGTTTTTTCATATTTTATGCTTACTAATTAAGCGTAATTGTAAAGCAGTAAAAATAAAAGTTAAAGGTAGAATTCCCCAAACTTTAAAATTTACCCATATATATTCTTTTTCTGGAGCATATGTTCTCCATACAATTTCATTTAAAATTGCTAAAAAAATAAAAAAGTAGGCCCATCTAAAATTCAATTTATCCCAGCCCATTTCATCTAGCTGAAATGCTGTTTTAAAAAAAACTTTTAAAAAATTTTTATTAAAAAATACTTTTCCAAAAATTAATACAGCTGCAAAAATAATATTAATGATTGTTGGTTTTACATAAAGAAAAATTGGATTATTAAAATATAAAGTTAAACCTCCAAATAAAGAGATAATAATTCCACCCATCAAAGGAATGTATGGAATTTTTTTTTCAATTAGATAAACCAATGTTATTGCTACGAGTGTTGAAATTATAAGCGGTAGTATTGCCGCAGATAAATCCTTATCGTTTGTATAATAAACGTAAAAAAAAATTAATAATGGACCAAAATCAGTAATAAACTTTAGTAATGACTTATTCACATATGATTCATAGCATATATTGGTTTTTAAATAAATTTATATATTGATTTTTGTAAAAAAATTATTATCTTTTGTTTATGGCAGTTAACAATGCAAAATTTTCAATTGGCGAAATAGTAAAACATAGACATTTTAATTTCAGAGGTGTGATTTATGACGTAGATTTTGAATTTAACAATTCTGAAGAATGGTACGAATCCATACCTAAAGATGTAAGACCTAAAAAAGATCAACCATTTTATCATCTTCTTGCTGAGAGTAATGAAGTAACTTATGAAGCATATGTTTCAGAACAAAATTTAACTTTAGATAATTCTGGAGAACCTGTACAACACCCTCTGATTAATGAAATTTTTTCCGGTAAAAAAGGTACTAGTTATTTTAAGCCTTCTAATTAAAAAATAATATACGCCACAAATTTAACAAGATTAACTCTAATCTATGCCTAAAATTATGATTATATTAATTTATACCTAATTGGGAATTAACTCATATATCTTCAACTCCCTCAAAATTCTCAATTAGGCTAAAAAATCACCTTCCTTTAAAATTTAGAATATAGTAGTTAAAAAGTATGGTTAATTTTTTTTCACATAGTAGCATTTTTTCATTATTAGAGAGTTTGATAAAATTCATAAATTCTATTTTTTTTATTGTACTTGCTGCAGGATTAACTTTTGCATTGGTTTTATCTCCGCCAGATTATTTACAAGGAGATGCAGTAAGAATAATGTATATTCACGTGCCTTCTGCATGGATTAGTCTTTTTATTTATTCTGTAATTGCAGTTCTCTCAACTTTAAATTTTATTTTTAAAATAAAAATTTTTTATCTAATAAATAAAAGTATTGCTTCTATTGGACTACTTTTTACATGTCTTGCTATTGTAACTGGTTCACTTTGGGGACAACCAACTTGGGGGACCTGGTGGGCATGGGATGCAAGATTGACTTCAATGATTATTTTAATGTTTTTTTATATATTTTATATTTTAAGCTTAAAGTTTATTAAACCTATGTCATATTCTTTAAAAATTTCTTCTATAATTGCAATAATTGGTGCAATTAATGTGCCAATCATTAAATATTCTGTAGACTGGTGGAATACACTTCACCAGCCAGCAAGCATCAAGTTAGATGGAACTAGTTCAATTCATCCATCCATGATGTTTCCATTAATGTTGATGTTATTGGTATTATTATTATATTGTGCGTTAATTTTTCTAATGAAATATAAAACAGAAATCATTAGAATAAAGAAAAATAAGATTAAAAAATTATGATTATGAACTTTATATCAATGAATGGCTCGGGTTTATTTGTATGGTTGTCATTTGCTATAGTGATTGGAGCTTGTTCAATTTTGTATTTTAAAACGAGAAAAACTTTAAAAAAATATGAAAAAGAATTTGTTATCGAAATAGATAAATTATCAAAAGTTGAAAAACAGGCAATTTTAAAACAATCTAAAGTAGCAAATCAAGTATTAGCTTCACAGAGCAAAACAGCCTAAGGCATTTTTAAATGCCTACAAAAAAAGTTAAAAGTAGAATGTTATTTCTAACTTTGCTGATAGTTTTGTCTGTATTATTAATTTTTTTTATCATACAGTCATTAAATAAAAATTTACTTTATTTTAAAACCCCAACAGATATTAAAGATAATGTAAATATAACTGTTGGTAAAACCATGAGATTAGGTGGCATGGTTAAAGAAAACTCTCTCTCAAGTAAACGGGACGAAATTAAATTTATTATAACTGATTTTAAAAATGAAATAATAGTCAGCTACAATGGGGCTGTTCCAAATTTATTTTTAGAAGGCAAAGGGGTAATTGCTGAAGGAAAACTAAAAGATAATAAATATTTTATAGCAACAAGAATTTTAGCAAAACATGATGAAAACTATATGCCTCCAGAATTGAAAGGTTTATTGAAAGAAAATGTTAAGTAATATTGGAAATAGTTTAATTCTTGTAAATATTTTAATAGGAATTTCACTGATTTATATATCTTTTAACAATATAAGAGAAAAAAGGTTAATAATTCCAAAAACATTGAATTATTTAACAATTTATCAAACAACATTTTCCATTATCAGTTTTTTTGTTTTAATTGCAGGATTTGTTGTTTCAGATTTTTCTTTAACAGGTGTTTATCAAAATTCCCATACATCGAAGCCATTATTTTATAAAATTGCAGGCACCTGGGGAAATCATGAAGGCAGTCTTTTATTATGGATAAATGTAATGATAATTTTTTCTAATCTTTTTTTAATCTATAATAAAAATGCACAAAAAAATTATCTCTTGTGTACTTTATTTTTTCAAAATATTTTAATTTTAGGCTTTCTTTTTTTTCTTTTCTTAAATTCAAATCCATTTGATTTAATTATTCCAACTCCTAAAGAAGGTCTTGGATTAAATCCTATTTTACAAGATCCAGCTTTAGCAATTCATCCACCTTTACTTTACATTGGCTTTGTAGGCTCATCTATTTATTTTTCTGCTGCAATGGCCTCTCTAGTAACTAACTATAAAGGAGAAAACTTTGCAAAAACTATTAAATTTTGGGTTTTAATTTCATGGAGTTTCCAAACGCTTGGAATAATCGTAGGATCGATTTGGGCTTATTACGAATTAGGTTGGGGTGGATTTTGGTTTTGGGATCCGGTAGAAAATGCCTCATTAATACCTTGGTTTGTTATGACAGCTTTACTACATTCAGTTATGGTTTTAGAGAAAAGAAACACCCTTTATTCTTGGGTAATTATTCTTTGTCTCTCCACTTTTATTTTTAGTGTAATGGGAACTTTTCTTGTTAGATCAGGAATACTTAATTCAGTCCATACTTTTGCAAATGATCCGTCCAGGGGTTTATATATTTTGCTATTTCTAAGTATAATGATTTTTACTTCTTTTATTATTTATTTTAAAAAAATAAAAAAAGATAAATATAGTTTTAGTATTAATAGTAAAGAAACGTTTATTTTAATAAATAACTGGTTTATGGCTTTTTTTTTATTTACAGTTTTAGTTGGAACTATTTATCCAATTTTTACAGAAGTTCTAGGTAACATTAAGGTTTCAGTAGGTCCTCCTTTTTATAATATTGTTATTATTCCTTTTATAATTCCTTTAGTTATAATAATGGCTATAGGCCCAAATGTTAAATGGATTAAAAATAATTCTTCAAACTTATTTACTATTTTTATATTATTTATTTTAGCAATTATTTTTAATACATTGATATTTTATTTATTTAAAAGTACTAATTTTTTTTCTAACATGATTATAACCTCTTCAATTTTTTTAATATTTCATTCATTTTTAGATTTTTTTAAATTATTAAAAAAGAAAGTTAATTTAGATTATTCTAGAGTAATTTCACATTTAGGTTTTGGATTGCTTATATTTTTTATTGGAATAAATCATAATTTTTCAATTGAGAAAGATTTTAATTTACAAGTTGGAGAAAATAAAACTTTTCAAAACTACGATATCTCGTTCAATTCTTTAGAATTAGAAAATCGAGAAAATTACAAAGCAGTTATAGGAACTTTTAATATCACAAACTTAAAAACTCAACATATTGAAGAATTATCACCAGAAATTAGAATCTTTAAAAATCCAGAAACACTTACATATGAAGCATCTATAAAATCAAAACTTTTTAACGATTTGTATATTACTATGAGCAATGTTAGCCGTTCTGAATTTTATAACATTAAGTTTCAAAAAAAACCTTTTATGTCACTAATATGGTGTTCTGCAATTTTAATTGCGCTAGGTGGCTTTGTGAGGTTATTTAGAAATGAAAATTAAAATAAAGAGTTTATTAATTTTTATAATTCCAGTTTTTATTTTAGTTATTTTTTTTCTGGCACTTGGAGAAAATAAAGTATACGACACAAAAAATCTTACTGGAAAAAAAATTAGTGATTTTAAATTGATAGGGTTAGATGAAAAAAAAAATATCACTGAAAATGACTTAACTAATAATAATTATACTTTAATTAATCTTTGGGCCTCATGGTGTAGCCCATGTAGATTAGAGCATAAATATTTAATGACCTTAAAAAAAGATTATAATTTAAAAATATTAGGTATTAATTTTAAAGATAATACAAAAAATGCAACAAAATATTTAAAGGAATCAGGTAATCCTTATTATTTTGTCGCAAAAGATGTTGACGGCAAAACCTCAATTCAATTTGGTACTTACGGAATACCAGAAAGCATACTAATAAATAAAAAATTAATTATAATAAAAAAATACATAGGGCCTATAAATGATAAAAGTCTTAATGAAATAATTAAAGTTATAAAAAAATAATGAAATTTTTTTTAATATTAATTTTTATTTTTTTTAGTACAAACAGCTTTGCAGATAATAATTCACCAATTGAAAATAAAATATTTAAAAATTTAAGATGTTTAATTTGTCAAGGTCAATCTATAGCTGACTCTAATTCAGAATTTTCCCAAACTATTAAGCTAGTAGTTAAAGATCAGATAAAAGAAGGAAAAACAGAGAAACAAATTTATAATTTTTTAGTTGAAAAATATGGAGAATGGATCGTGTATAAACCTTCGCTAAATAAGACAAATTTCTTATTATGGATGATACCTTATTTAATATTTCTTGCTGGTGGTTGCGTCATTTTTTTTATTTTTCGAAAAAGTAAGTATAATTAAGTATAATCAATAGCAATTCAATGTGTACTTTCTGTTATTTAGGTAGTATTTTTTAGGTATGAAAAAATTTTCTTTATTGTTTTTTTTATTATTTGCAACTTTGTTTGTTTCAGAAAAAGCCTTTACTGAAGATACAATTTCACAGGAACGTTATAACAAAGTTTGTAAATGGGGTTTATTTAATCCACCAGAATGTAAAAAAAGAATTTCTAATCCATCTAGTGATAGAATCATTAAGAAGGATGCTCCTGGTCAACCTACCCAAGAAACAAATGCAAAAGATCTGCCCAATCAATCTGATATAAAAATCACTGATAAGGATTGTAGATGGGGAATGTTTAATCCACCAAAGTGTAGAGGCGACGATAAACGTGTAAGCAATAAATCTACAACTAAAAAGAGAAATAAAAGTAGCACAAGCATATTAAATTCTGGCAATCAAAATATTGCATTATATACAGGAACTTTTGATGTAATAGACAAGGTAGGCGATGATCAAACAGCTCTCTTTGGTTTTGAACATAAAAATCAAAATTTATTTCGAGATACTTGGTTAGGAAGATTTTCACCTACGACAGGTGCTTTTGTTACAGGAAAAAGTTCAGTTTATTTGTATACTGGAATTGAAGCAGATTATAATCTTGGACCTATAAATTTATCACCAAGTTTTGCACCTGGATATTATCAAAAAGGTGACGGTAAAGATCTAGGAAGCGTATTGGAATTTAAAAGTGAAGTTAAAATAGGTTTTGATATTTTTGAAAATACAAATTTAGGTTACAGTTATAGTCATATATCTAATAATGATTGGGGAAAAACTAATCCAGGAACAGATAATCAGCAAATTACTTTTTCAAAGAAATTTTAAATTATGTCCTTAAATGACTGCTACAATTTTGAGGATTTTAGAAAATTAGCAAAAAAAAATTTACCAGCACCAATTTTTCATTACATCGATGGTGGTTCGGATGATGAATCAACTCTTAAACGAAATACAGAATCATTTTCAAAATGTGATTTAGTACCTAATATTTTAACAAGTGTCGGCCAGCCTGATTTATCTACAACAGTTTTGGGTCAAAAAATTGATATGCCATTATTTTTATCTCCGGTTGCAATGCAAAGGCTTTTTCATCATGAAGGAGATAAAGCTAGCGCAAGAGCTGCTGAAAAATTTGGAACTTTTTATAGTATGTCAACTATGGCAAATTCTACAATAGAAGAAATATCAAACATATCTGGTGGACCAAAAATGTTTCAAATATATATTCATAAGATTAAAGGTTTAACAGATAATTTAATTGATAGATGTAAAAGCTCTGGTTTTAATGCCATGTGTCTCACTGTAGACACAGTAGTAGCAGGAAATCGCGAAAGAGATCATAGATGGGGATTTACCACACCACCAAAAATTACTTTAAAAAGTATTTTAGGTTTTATGATGCGTCCTAAGTGGACATTTAATTATCTAACTCATGAAAAATTTCAATTAGCCAATGTTGCAAATTTCACAAAAAAAGGATCAAGTATTGCTAAAGGTGTTATGGAATATATTAATGAACAATATGATCCTGAAATGAGTTGGAAGGATGCAGAATATTGTATTAAAAGATGGGGTGGCCCTTTTGCTATTAAAGGAGTGATGTCAGTTGAAGACGCAAAGCGTGCAGCAGATATTGGTGCATCCGCTATATTACTTTCAAATCATGGCGGTAGACAACTAGATGGCTCCAGATCTCCCTTTGATCAACTTCCTGCAATTGTAGATGCAGTTGGTGGAAAATTAGAAATTATATTAGATGGAGGTGTAAGAAGAGGTACTCATGTATTAAAAGCTTTATCATTAGGTGCAACAGCTTGTAGCTTTGGAAAAGGTTTTCTCTTTGCTTTAGGTGCCGGGGGTCAGCATGGAGTAGAGCATATTTTAAAAAGAATGAAAGATGAGATTACCAGAGATATGATTTTATTAGGCTGTAAAAACATTAAAGAACTTAATAAAAGTAAAATTGCATACCGGTAGTGCAATTATAGTATGTTGCAAATACGCTTAATTAAATTATAAAACTTATAATGAAATTAGCTAAAAATTTAGAAAGACTTGGAACTGAGTCCGCTTTTAGCATTCTAGCTGAAGCAAAAAAACTTGAAGCTCAAGGTAAAGAAATGATTCATCTTGGTTTGGGACAACCAGATTTTAAGAGTCCACAACATGTTGTCGATGCAGCAAAAAAAGCTATAGATGATGGTCATCATGGCTATGTTTTAGCTAATGGAATTTTAGAGTGCAGGCAAGCTGTAACGAGAAAAATTAAAAAACTTTATAACAAAGATGTAGATCCAGAAAGAGTCATGATAATGCCAGGAGGAAAACCAACAATGTATTTTGCAATTTCTATGATAGGTGAACCCGGTGCTGAAATATTATACCCAACTCCTGGATTCCCAATTTATGAATCTATGATTAATTATACTGGTGCAAAAGCTGTTCCTTATGATTTAACGAAAGATAAGGATTTAAAATTTGACCCAGAAAAAATTTTATCTTTAATAACAGAGAAGACACGATTATTAGTACTAATTAATCCCAACAATCCAACAGGTAGCTTTGTTGAAAAACCAGCAATAGATTTTTTAGCTGAAGGTTTAAAAAAATATCCTCATGTAGCAATTCTAAGTGATGAAATTTACAGTAGACAGATTTATGACGGAAAAGTAATGCCAACATTTTTTAATTATCCCAATCTTCAGGATAGGTTAATTGTTCTAGATGGATGGAGTAAAGCCTATGCTATGACTGGATGGAGAATGGGCTGGAGTGTATGGCCAGAAAAATTAATTCCACATGTAACTAAACCTGCCATTAATAGTTTTTCGTGTGTTAATGCGCCATCTCAATTTGCAGGCATAGCTGCCTTAGATGG